>OLSX01001688.1_pt1 | contig 20669 bp, 13 predicted proteins | sample 1673141 | NCBI WGS metagenome assembly OLSX01 (sample SAMEA3136759, study PRJEB25190) | human gut metagenome | biome: human gut; feature: human-associated habitat; material: faeces | place: Austria | collected 2013
GAGAACGGGAAATCTATTTTTGAGAAGTACGCCATCAGGAGCATTATATCGGATATAAGGAACAGCACACTGCCGAGCGCAAGTATAAGGTTGAATCTGTTCTTTATGCGGATAAAGTTCATTATTGCTTTGCCTGTCATAATGCAGATTATAACAGCGTATGAAATGCCGATGATTTTCATCATAACCGAGCCAAAGTCAAGAAGCGGTGAGAACATCATAAACAGCACTATGGGGATAAATATTATAATTGCGGGGATAAAGTCGGTCGGACGGGGCTTTTGCATCAGCGAATATGCTATGAAATAGCAGATATGACCTAATGCGAAAATCGCCGCTCCTGCGATGAAATTTAAGTTTATCGCTATATCTGCGCTCATTGCGAAGAATACGCCGACGGTCAGTATTACTGACGGCAGTTTCTTATCGGGGAAGTATTTCAGAGCGTATATCAGGTTTACTGCGGCGGCAAGCATAAAGAAAACGCTTGCGGTTATTTTTATCGGGTAGAGATGAGTAATTATCAGAGCTGTATCGCAAGCAAGCGATAAGCCGAGAAAAATAATGTTGAGCGGTAAAACGAGTTTTTTCATATATTTGTTTCCTCAGTCTGATCATTCAGTTCGATATTGATTTTTCTTGTGTATCGGGATAGCGGATATTCTCCGTCGTGGGATTCTCCGAAAAAGTAAGCGGACATATTTCCCGCCTGCGTAACTCTTGTAACTCCTGCACAGAGCAACAGGTCGGTAAGCTCTGCTCTGTCAGCCTTGTCGCAGATAAGCCCTGCGGTCTGCAGAAAGCCTTTTGCATTTCTCAGTGTACGCATTATGTCCTTTCTCGGAAGCCTTTTTACAAGCACATTGCACATCATAGGCGACAGTTCAAGTTCAAAGTCGTCTTTTATGATAAGGCTGCAATTTTTACCGTAAAATATGTCGGGAGAAATTTGCCGTATCCCGATTGCCTGTTCAAGACGGGCGGAGTAGCTTATGAGCGTATCTCTCGCCCGTGTGCCTATTGAGGTGTTTCTGTGTTTTCCGACTGCCGCTTCAAGATACGGAAGGAACATTTCGCAAAATAGGGTAAGCTCGGTTTTATCATCGGTGTCGATAAACACGGTCTGGCAGGAACTGCAGAGCAGTTGCTTTGTAGAGGCTATATGCTCGGCAAGAGCCGAAAATTCATCTGTATGGTTTGCGTAATCGGAAATGTAGCAGAAGCCGAGCTTGTGTCCCCATTCAATCAGCTTAACTCCCGGCGGAGCAAGTGAACGCACTGCTTTTACGGCTTCAGTGCCTCCCCATACCACTATGCCGTCGGCAAAGCCTGCAAGCGTCTGGATGGTACGCACATCGCTTGACGGGGTATCAAAGACATATATGTAGCGTGACAGCAAAGGCTCATATTTGCAAAGCCGCTTTATTATGCGGATTGACAAGCCCTTATCGGCGGACGGAAGCTTCAGTATATTGATATTGCCTGCAAGAAGTCCTTCTGCAACGCTCATCACGGGTAAGCCGTCGGCGTTTCCTGCGGCTATGTGGAACAGAACGCCGAGAGGTTTTGTCTGAATTTTTATTTTCGGAGTGATGCCGTTCGGAGAACCGATAAAGCCGTCTGAATCTCCGAGTTCGGTTTTCAGCCTGTATTCAAGATTTTCACGGCTGAGGCAGGCGAGTATAAGCTGTTTATAGTAACTCACATTTTCAACGTCAAGCGCTGAGAGCATATCGTCAAAAGCACCGTTTTCTATATCAGTGCTGATTTTTTCGGCGGCAAGCATGACCTGTTTAGCAGAAAGCCGACAGTTTCCGAGAGTGTCGCATATTCTGTCTTCAAAACGGGCTAACAGCTTGTCGCACATATCGTTTTCGTATATTTCGCCATCAAAGAAAATCATACGTTCACACCCTTTATTATCTCTTCTGCGCCTGCCGCACAGGTCTTTATATCCTCCGGCGCAACTCTGCCGACAATTTCAAGAAACGGCGTTTTCAGCCCGCAGGAACATTCGCTTCCGTTATGAAGTATGCCGAGGTCATCTGTCATTACAGAAAGCACCGGGGTCGCTTTAACCATAGGAGTTATAAGGTTTACAAGTCCTGTCTTGCCGTTTTCAAGCGGTTTTAACGTATCGACATCTCTGATTATAACTCTGCTGTAAGCGGGAACGTGGAAGTGATGTTCCTTGCAGTCGCAGTATAAAATCGGATGCTCTACCGCTCCGAAAAATTCGATAATATCGTTTTCCTTTATGCCGAGTACCTTTTCGGCAAGGCTGTAAAAGGAATTTTTGTCGGCTTGCTCGGCATAGAACTGTTTCCAGCCGCCGCCGAGCATTATGCGTGAGCCTTTCGGCATTTTAAGATAAATTTTACGCTCGTCCATTATTCTCAGCAGAAAATAAGTATAAGCGGGAAACCCCATGAATCTTGTCGGGAAACGTGAACGTGAATGCCTGACAATAAGATCTATAATCCTGTCAAAGTCGGGGGAATAGCCGCCTTTTTTATATGTCAGGATATAATTGCGGCTCAGTGCAGGAGTGAAGAATGTCGCACCGAAAGCCGTCTTTGTTACGGCGGTCTTGTTTCCTCTGTGGTGCTTGTAACCCATAATGATATAGTGGCACGGAACGGAAGATAGCAGATTTCTCAGCTTTGATACACGCATAACCATTTTAAGTCCGCAGAGAAGGCCGCCCGTGTCAAAGGCTACCACGCTTTTCCTGCCGCTTGTGCCGGAGGAAGTCGCTTTTATAAGCGGAATACAGCCTTTATTGAAAATCTGCTTTTTCTTGAACAGCAATGTGGGTATCACGGGAAGTCCGGACGCATCCGAGGGAGAGGATATACCAAGATTTCCGCATATTCTGCGGTAATCATCGCAATGGGAAACGCAGTAGGAGAAATTTTCTTTTACGGCTTTGGTGAACAATTCGTCGGAACTATCGGAATACGGGTCTTTTACCCCAAAGAGCAATCGTCTGTATTTCATCGGTCTTCCTCCGCTGTTTAAATATTTGATACAGTAAAATGATAACATAAATAGCACGGTGTGTCAATAAACGGTAAAACAAATGCGTTTTACTTAATTACCGTGTAACCTGTTACATCGCCTTGCTGATAATTTTGTGTGAAAACGGCGTAAAATTATCGGAAATCTGTAGACAATGACGATTATTTGTGATACAATAATAATAACACCTGTCGCAGAGGTTTTTTGTTTTATGACTACAAGTAAACGATTACTCAAAACGTAATCGGTACATAACAAAAAAATGCGGCGGTATTATGACAGATTTATAAAGCAGAGAATAAACTGCACAGAAAGGAATTTTTGCTATGAAGAACATACCCGATGTAAAGCTCGGAATTGCGGCTGTAAGCCGTGACTGTTTCCCCATGAGCCTTTCAGCTTCAAGATGTGAGGCTGTTGTAAAGGCATGTAAGGAGATCGGTGTTGACGTATTTAAATGTCCCACCACTATTGAAAGCGAAACACACATGATGCAGGCTCTTGAGGAGCTTAAGGGCGCAGGCTGCAACGCACTGGTTGTATACCTCGGAAACTTCGGTCCCGAGTCGGCTGAAACACTGCTTGCAAAGTATTTTGACGGTCCTGTAATGTTCGTTGCTGCAGCAGAGGAAACACAGGATAACTTAGTAGGCGGCAGAGGCGACGCTTACTGCGGCGTGCTGAATGCAAGCTACAACTTAGCACTCAGAAACATCAAGGCATACATACCCGAGTACCCTGTAGGAACAGCTACAGAGGTTGCAGATATGATAAAGGAATTTATCCCTGTTGCAAGAGCTGTTATCGGTCTTAACAACTTAAAGGTTATCTCATTCGGTCCTCGTCCTCAGGACTTCCTTGCTTGTAACGCTCCTATAAAGCAGCTTTACAATCTCGGTATTGAGATCGAAGAGAACTCGGAGCTTGACCTTTATGCCGCATTCAACGAGCATAAGAATGACGCAAGAATCCCCGAAGTTGTTGCAGATATGGAAAAGGAGCTTAGCGACGGCAACAAGATGCCCGGTATCCTGCCCAGACTTGCACAGCTTGAGATTACGCTTCTTGACTGGATGGAAGCGCACAAGGGAAGCAGAAAGTACGTTGTATTCGCCAACAAGTGCTGGCCCTCATTCCAGACACAGTTCGGCTGTGTTCCCTGCTATGTAAACTCAAGACTTACAGCAAGAGGAATCCCCGTAGCGTGCGAGGTTGATATTTACGGTGCAATCAGCGAATATATCGGTGCCTGCATTTCAGAAGACGCAGTTACACTGCTCGACATCAACAACTCTGTTCCTGCAGATATGTATGTTGAATCCATCAAGGACAAGTACAACTACACGCTCAAGGATACATTCATGGGCTTCCACTGCGGTAACACAGCTTCGTGCAAGCTGACAAGCAAGACTATGAAGTATCAGCTCATCATGCACAGAGGTCTTGAGCCTGACAAGGAACCTGATATCACAAGAGGTACGCTCGAGGGTGATATCGTTCCCGGCGATATCACATTCTTCCGTTTACAGAGCACGGCTGACGCTAAGCTGAGAGCTTATGTTGCTGAAGGTGAAGTTCTCCCTGTTGCTACACGTTCATTCGGTGCTATCGGCGTATTCGCTATCCCCGAAATGGGCAGATTCTACCGCAACGTTCTTATCAAGAAGAACTATCCTCACCACGGTGCAGTTGCATTCGGTCACTACGGCAAGGCTATCTTCGATACACTGAAGTACCTCGGTGTTGAGGATCTTGAATTCAACCGTCCCGCAGGTATGCTGTATGACGGTGAGAATCCTTACGCTAAGTATTGATTTATCGGATGGCAATACGAAAGCAGATAAAGTTGATATAGTATAGTAAAATCCCTGAGAGCTGAGGCTCTCGGGGATTTTTATGTTGATAATTATTGTGGTAAAGTTAATGAATTATCAAAAAAATAATCCGCCTAATTCCGGTAGGCGGATTACTGTTGTATAAACACTTTAATTACCGAGGGAAACCGTCTATGAGGGCTTCCTATATGTTGATTATAGCAAATGATCGGGTTAAAGTCAAGGTAAATCTCAAATTCGTGTCATTTTTATCGCAATATCTGAGGACTGTTTTAAGGCAGTCCTCAGATATTGCGATAAATCAGTTAAATTAAATTATTAAACAATTAAGCGCAATCATTAATATCCGCCGTCAATGCAACTCGCACATATTATCAACATTGGGAAAGGCGAATTTGAAGCGGCTCACAGCCGCCGCACTTGCAAAAACGGGGAATTTGTGGTACAATAAAACTAATTATTGACTAAAGTTTCGCTGTACAGGGGAGTACGGCGGTTGAAAGGATAAAGCTGATGGCAAAGAAAAATTATGACGACAACAGTCTTAAACAGCTGAAAGGACCCGATCAGGTACGACTGCGTCCCGGTGTTATATTCGGCTCTGACGGGCTTGACGGCTGTTGTCACTCCGTGTTTGAGATACTTTCAAACTCGATAGACGAGGCGAGAGAGGGCTTCGGAAAGAAGATAATCGTTACACGCTTCCTTGATAAAAGCATTGAAGTGCAGGACTACGGCAGAGGTATACCGATAGACTTCAACAAAAACGAGGAAAAGTACAACTGGGAGCTTGCCTTCTGCACACTGTACGCAGGCGGTAAGTACGATAACAACAGCGGAGATAACTACTCATACTCGCTCGGTCTTAACGGTCTGGGCCTTTGTTCGACGCAGTTTGCGGCTGAGTATATGGAGGTCGAAAGTAACAACGGAACGTGGATATACGACCTGAGATTCGAAAAGGGCTATAACGTTGAAAAGGAAGAAAGAGGCTTCCGCCGTCACCAGTCGGACGGAACAACGGGTACAAAAATCAAGTGGAAGCCCGACCTTGATGTATTTACAGATATTGACGTGCCGTTTGAATATTTTGACGATGTTCTGCGCAGACAGGCAGTGGTAAATGACGGGCTGACCTTTGTGCTGAGAAACGAAGTGCGTGACGAGGAAACAGGCGAAACTCACTTTGAAGAGCATATCTACTGTTATGAAAACGGCATCAGCGACTATCTGAAGGAAATCGTAGGCGATACCGCACTCACGACCGAGCAGGTATGGAGCGCACAGCGTACAGGTAAGGACAGAGAGGACAAGCCGGAATACAAGGTAAAGATGAAGGTCGCTTTTGTATTCTCAAACAAAGTACAGCTTATACAGCACTATCACAATTCAAGCTGGCTTGAGCACGGCGGAAGTCCCGACAAGGCTATGCAGGCGGCATTCACAAATCAGATAGACGGATGGCTGAAAGCCAACAGCAAGTACAACAAGACCGAGGGCAAGATAAAATTTACCGATATTGCCGACTGCCTTGTGTTCATATCTTCAAACTTCTCAACGCAGACAAGCTATGAGAACCAGACGAAAAAGAGCATAACCAATAAATTTATACAGGAGGCTATGACCGACTGGCTGAAGCATCAGCTTGAAGTGTACTTCCTTGAAAATCCGGATGAAGCGGTCAAGATATGCGAGCAGGTGCTGATAAACAAGCGTGCCCGTGAAAATGCCGCAAAGGCAAGAGATACAATAAAGAAACAGCTTTCGGGCAAGATAGACCTTGCGAACAGGATACCTAAGTTCGTTGATTGCAGGAGTAAGGATACGGCAAGACGTGAGCTTTATATAGTGGAGGGTGACTCGGCTTTGGGCGCTGTAAAGCAGGCGAGGGACGCAGACTATCAGGCGGTAATGCCTGTAAGAGGTAAGACGCTCAACTGCCTTAAGGCAAGCTATGATAAGATATTCAAGAGCGAGATTATCACGAACCTTATGAAGATACTCGGCTGCGGTGTTGAGGTAAAGGCTAAGGCGAATAAAGACCTTTCAACATTTGATTTAAATAATCTTAAAAGTTGTAATGATAACTACGGACATAGAGTGGGAGATGCTTATATTATTAATGCAGCACGTATAATAGAAAATACATTTGAACGTTATGGTAAGTGTTACCGCATTGGTGGCGATGAGTTTTGTTGTATAATACCAAAGGGAAAGAGTGTAGACATAGAGCGTGTAATAAGAAAGCTTTATCATGATGTAGAAGTTTTGAACAACAAGAGAATTATTCCAACAGAAGTGGGAATTGCCTGTGGATATGCTGTTTTTACAGTTGATGATATGGAGCTGGAAAAAGTCCGAGAGCGTGCAGATGAGGAGATGTATCAGCGAAAAAAAGAAATGAAAATGTGATTAATAACTTAAAAATTAATATATTATAAATTATTATCGACATACGCCCGCATACACGATATAATATGTTTGCTTTAATATGTAGATATCACGAGATTATAAATAATAAGTAACAGAGGAAAATGTTTATGAATTATATTGTTATGGATCTTGAGTGGAATCAGAGTGCCAAGGGAAAACAATTTTCTGAGGAACATTTTCCTTTTGAGATTATACAGATAGGCGCGGCGAAAGTTAATGAGAAGCTTGATATTGTAGATGAGTGGCAGTGTACCATTAAGCCACAGGTGTATACAAAGCTGCAGAATACAGTCAAGAAGATATTAGGGATAACAGAAAATGACCTTGCTAACGGGACTGATTTCGTATCGGGTGTTACTGAATTTCTTGAATGGTGTGGGGAAGATTATACATTTGTTACATGGGGAAGCATGGATATCACTGAATTAAGACGTAATATGAAGTTCTATGATGTTCCGGAGAATTTCCCAAAGCCGCTTCTGTATCTTGATCTTCAGAAACTTTATAGTATTAATTTTTCAGATGGCAAGACACGCATGAATCTTAAATCTGCAATTGATGAGCAGGGAATCAAGGGTGATGAGCATTATCATTCAGCAATGAGTGATGCAAGATACACAGCCAAGATAATGAAGAAGCTGGATTTCGACAGAGTTAAGAAGTTCTGCAGTATAGACACATTTACAATTCCAGAGTCAAGAAAGGACGAGGTATATCTTAACTTTGGAACTTATGAGAAGTATATTTCAAAGGGATTTGCTACAAGGGACAAGGCTGCAAGCGACAGAACTGTACGTTCCTGCAAATGTTTTTTATGTGGCAGGACTATGACAAGAACAGTTAAGTGGTTTGCCACTAATTCGAAATGCTATTACGGTTTGTTTACATGTGATGAACATGGACTTATAAAGGGGCGTTTCAGAGTTAAACAGACCGAAGAAGGCAGATATTATGCAGTAAGAATTATGAAGCACACTGATGAAAAGGGTGCACTTAAGATATATGAAAAGCAGATAAAAGAGAGAGAACACAGACGCAGGCGGCGTCAGGCTGAGAAACTCTCAGAACAGAAATAATGGCATGTCAGAAATTCAACTGACATGCCATTTTAATATATTTAATATCAGAACATTAATCCATATATTACTGCAAGACCAAGAATTACCTGGATAATTGTGAATCTGAAAACAACCTGTGTATCTGACCAGTCTTTATTCTTTCTCATATGGTCGTGGATTGGTGTACGAAGGTTCTTCATTAGGTTAATGTGAAGAAATCTCATGAATGAAACCTTGATAAGACCAAGTCCGCCATCGAGAATAATTACAAGCGCCATTGGAATATAAAGCAGCGGTGCATGGAGCTTGAGGAATGTAAATGCTATAAATATTCCTATCGCTCTCGAACCGGCGTCACCCATAAGCAACTTGCTTGGTGATGCGTTGAACCACAGGTAGCCGAGGATACACACAATCATAATAAGAACGGTGTGTCTGTAAGCTGATTCAATATTAAATGACTTAAAAAGTACATACACTGAGGCAAGTGTTACAACAGAGAGTGTACCGCATAAGCCGTCAACACCATCTGAACAGTTAGTAACATTGATACTTACCCATATAAGTATAATAATAAGTATTGCATATATGATTGGATTAAGAGTTACTGTCTTTCCAAAGAATGCAAGGTCAAATGTGTTAGGGTTGTAATGCAGGTAAGTAACTGCCGCCATAACTGATATTGCAAGGTCAATAAGACCTTTCTTTAAATTACCCCATGGTGATGAAGCACTGTCATCAAGGTATCCGCTGAGCATTGCGGCAAGCACAAGTATAAGATAAATGATAAGCTCGGCACTTAAGTTTACAAATAATGCACATGTGACAGTGAATGTAAGAATGAAAATCATGCCGGCACCTCTTGGTTTTCCAACTGATTTACTTCCGTTAATGGCATAAGCTCTTCCGGCATCTCTTGGAAGAAGATTCTTGCCAAGAGCAATTGCAGCTATTGTAAATGCGAAGGCAAATAAAATGCTTACAAATGCTATGATGTTGGTGAAACTTTCGTTGACAATATAGTATATCATAAGAATTTAATACTCCTTTTCATCTTTCTAACTTATATAAAGCATTTATTTCAATGCGATTTACAGTATAACATAATATATGTGAAATGAACATTTTTTTTGCTAATGAAATGTAGTAATTAATTTGCTAATGTGGTAATATACTATTAATTAGTGGGATAATCTGAGGGGACCCATAAGTGTCGTGTAGGATAATAATAATATAATGGAGGATTTTATGAAGAATATGCAAAAATACGAGCAGCTGGCAATCACAGAAGTGGATGCATATCTTTTTGGACAGGGAACTCATTATGAGATATATAACAAAATGGGCGCACATGTTGGAGTAAAAGACGGAAAAGAAGGTGTGTATTTTGCTGTGTGGGCACCTGCGGCAAGAGAAGTCTATGTTATAGGTGAGTTTAATAACTGGAATGCATATGGTTATGATATGAAGAAGATTTCAGATGGTGGAATATATGATTTGTTCGTACCGGGAGCTAAAGCTGGGGATATGTATAAGTACCTTATTATTTCCCAGAGTGGAGAGGCACTTTACAAGGCAGATCCATATGCTAATCAGGCACAGTTAAGACCAGAGACAGCATCAATAGTTACTGATCTTTCAGGTTATGAATGGAAAGATTCTGAATGGGTTGAGAAGAAGAAGACAGAGAATCATCTTAAAGCACCTCTTTCTATATATGAATGTCATCTTGGCTCATGGAAGAAGAAAGATGATGGAACAGAGGACGGATTCTATACATATAAAGAATTAGCACCTGAGCTTGCAAAATATGTTTCAGATATGGGATATACACATATTGAACTTATGGGAATTGCAGAGTATCCATATGATGGATCATGGGGATATCAGGTGACTGGTTATTATGCACCTACAGCAAGATACGGAACACCTAAGGATTTTATGTATTTTGTAGATTATATGCATGAAAAAGGAATTGGTGTAATTCTTGACTGGGTACCGGCACATTTTCCAAAGGATGCACATGGACTTGCTAATTTCGATGGAAGCTGTGTATATGAGTATGCAGACCCTAGAAAGGGAGAGCATCCTGACTGGGGAACGAAGGTATTTGATTATTCAAAGAATGAAGTGGCTAACTTCCTTATTGCTAATGGAATGTTCTGGGTGGACAAGTTCCATATTGATGGTTTAAGAGTGGATGCTGTTGCTTCAATGCTGTATCTGGATTACGGAAGGACAGAAGGAAACTGGGTTCCTAACAAATATGGTGACAACGGTAATCTCGAAGCAATCAGCTTTTTAAAGCATTTTAACAGCATGTTAAAGAAGAGATTCCCACAGGCAATAACTATAGCTGAGGAGTCAACAGCATGGCCTATGGTAAGTGGTGATCCTGACAATGGGGAATGTCTTGGCTTTACATTTAAGTGGAATATGGGCTGGATGCATGATTTCCTTGAATATATGAAGCTTGATCCATATTTCAGAAAGTTTAATCATAGCAAGATGACGTTTTCATTGATGTATGCTTACAGCGAGAATTTCATTCTTGTGCTTTCACATGATGAGGTTGTACATCTTAAGTGTTCTATGCTTGGTAAAATGCCTGGTGACAGGGAGGATAAGTTCAAGAATCTTAAGCTGGCATATGCATATATGTGTGGACATCCTGGCAAGAAGCTTTTATTCATGGGACAGGAATTTGGTCAGTGGAATGAGTGGAGTGAGAAGCGTGCTCTTGACTGGTATCTGTTAGAGGATGAAAGTCATACAGAACTTAAGGATTTTACGAAGAAGTGTCTGAAGCTTAATAAGAATTATCCATGTCTGTATGCTACTGATTACAGCAGTGAAGGATTCAGATGGATTAATGCCAATGATAAAGATAATAGCGTTTTATCGTTTATGAGAATCAGTCCGGATGGAAAGAAGAATCTTCTCTTTGTACTTAATTTTACACCAGTTGAAAGAGACAGCTTCAGAATAGGAGTTCCGTTCAAGACTAAGTATAAGCTGGTTCTTGGAGATAATGAAGCTGACCAGAAGAAGACTCTTACAGCCGTTAAGGGAGATTGTGATGGATATCCGCAGTCATTGCTTATTGACTTACATAAGTATGGAATAGCTGTGTATGAGTTTAACGGTGATGTTTCTAAGGTTCATGCTACGAAGATATAGGAGAATAATATAGAGAAAGGGAGCTGGTTTGGATTTTTATTAATTCTGAATTAGCTTCCTTTTTATTTGTTGCCACTAATCTCTCAATAATCCCGCCATATCTGCCGAAATATTTATTATATGACAATGAGTGATTGTTTCAGATAGTAAATAAGAAAGGCAGCAGAATATGACATATACAGTTTCAGGCGCGAATTTTAATAAAGATGTTGCGGCACAGGGAACATCTATTAATTATAAAGAGAATAAGACGGCTAAAAGTGAGGGTGTGGCAGGTGCATTTGCAGGAGTGGTAATTTCTGGGGGTGTGACAGCTGCAACTGACAATACATATGAGGGGCTACTTAAGGAGGCAGATGATGTAAAGAGCCAGATAATGGCAAGTGCTTCCGATGCAAAGTTAAGCCTTAAGGCTTTGATGATGAAGTTATCAGGTGCTGATGCGGTAAAGTTAGATGAGGATGGCTTTAATCTTACAGATGCAACGCCTGATGATATGGTTAATATCGTAGAGAAGATTAAGATAGAACTTGCGATGCACTCTGATGATTATGTTAATTATGGCACAGCAGTTTCTAAGGATAAGATTGAGAGTGTGACTGGAAGTGCAGCAACAGCGGCAAGTGTCGAGAGCCGTATGCAGGGAGCAGATATAGCTGTCAATGATGAAAGTGTTGCTGAGGTTAAAGGCACACTTGAAAAGAGTAAAGAGTTAAAGCCATTATCAGAGAACACAAAGAATTACATGGTTGCTAATGGTATTGAGCCTTCAATTGCTGGAATATATCAGGCACAGGCGGCAACTTCATCAAGTATCAGTGCAGATGGCGTTACAATAGGAAGGTGTGTAAATGCAATATCTGACGCTGATTTTGAGGCTTTAAGGCCGGGAATTGAGAAGATAATTGCTTCGTCAGGACTTGAGGTTAATGATAATACACTTGCGGATGCAAGAGCATTTATTGATGCACAGATTCCTGTTACTAAAGAAAATCTTGAATATAAGGCACAGCTTGATGCGATAGATATTGAAAAGATTCAGGCTGACCCTGATGAAATGCTTAATAAGATACTTGATAACATGAAGCTTGGAGAGAAGGCAGAGAATACGCTCGTTACAGGTTCGCCAATTGATGATATAAGGACAGCTCTTGATACTATTAACAGGGCAGAGTATTCAGATGCTGCAAATGTGGTATCAAAAGGGGAAACATTTACAATAGCAAGCCTTAAGCTGGAGATGGATGCAAGAAGCTTCAGAATTGAATACAGTGCAGCAACAGTAAGCACAGGAAATAGTGAAGTTAGGAATCAGGCATCTGATGTACAGCAGGCAGCAGATAAGGCGTATGACACGCTTGTAACAGCAAGGGTTCTTATGAGTGCAAATGCGTCTATATATCTAGTTAAGAATAACATTTCTATTCTTACAACTCCGATAGATGAGCTTAATTCAATGCTTATGGAATATGAACAGGCGGATGAAATGTATGAAGAAGCGCAGATTGCATATACAGATGTTCTTGAAGCAAGAAAGACATTGAATGAGATAGTAAGAAATCCTGCGCGTGTATTTGCCAGTATGTTTGACAAGATGAATGAAACTTATGAGGCAGTCGGAACTCAGATAAGAGGCGATTTGGGTGATTCATTAAAGAAGGCAGTACAGGGAAGTGCGGATGATATTATTAGGGAGCTTGGACTTGAGGGAACTGATGAGGACAAGGAAGCAATAAAGGTACTGGCTGCTAATAACATGGATATGACAAAGGAAAATGTAGAGATAGTCAAATCTGTTAATGCAATGATTAATAATCTTATTAAGAATATGAAACCAGAGACAGTTCTTAATATGATAAAAGACGGAGTAAATCCAATGAATGCTTCAATTGAGGAAGTCAACGAATATCTTACAGAGGCTAATGATAAGGCATCTAAGGATAATGAGGAGAAGTTTTCAAAGTTTCTTTATAAGCTTGACCGTACCAATGGTATTACTAAAGAGCAGAGAAAGCAGTTTATAGGAATATACCAGATGATGAATATATTCACCAGAGATGCCGGAGTGGCAGCAGGTGCGCTGATTAAGCAGGGAGCTGAGGTCACTATGAATAATCTTATGACTGCATATAATTCAAGAAAGCATTATGACATGGACGCTGTTATTGATGAGAATACAGGAATGGCAGAGGTAAGCGGAATTGCTAACTATTACAGTGCATTATTCATGGCAAATGGTGGATTAGTTACCCCGAATACATTAAAGAATGTGGATAACTCATCCGGAATCGGAGAACAGTCCGTTGAAATGTTTATTGAACAGTTAGAGGATAACTATGATGCGGCAGCCGAGGAACAATATTATGAGGAATATCTTAAGGAACAGCAGGCAGCAGTGCAGGCAGGAGCTGATATATTGAGGCAGATAAGAAATGCAGATACAGAAATAAACAGTGGTAACATACAGGCTGTTAAAGCATTTTTAGAATCCGGACAGTTCCCGGATATCAGAGGTGTTAAGACAACACGTGATTATGCAAGGGATTCGATTGAAAAAATCGGACATAAAGAAAAACTGTCACTTATGTATGAAGAAATGAAAGATGAGACAGAGGAAGAACTTCAGGAGGTTCTTTCCAAAGCAGGAGACCTTGATACACAGATAGATGTCAATTACGAGGGATTTCTGGATTTAAGACTTAAAGACAGAACAATTGGATATATTAAGAATCTGGCATTAAGGCATGATTACAGAATACCATATATAACAGACTCAGGAAGTACAGGCATGCTGAAGCTTACTTTGGTTCAGGATGACGACAATAAAGGTCGTATATCTGTAAACATGCTAAGTAGCGTATTAGGAAAAGTTTCTGTTGAGGCTAAGGCTGACAGAGAAAGTCTTGGTATGTACATTGTCAGTGACACAGCAGTTTCAGATGAAGGAAGCCAGCTTCTTGAGGATATGGAAGAAAATTTAAAAGAAGGATTTGGATTTACAAATGTGACCGTCAACATTACAAAATCGTCAGACGTGCCATATGTGACTTATGAAGCAGCGGCTGACAGTGTGGCAACAGATAAGCTGTATGAAATTGCAGCACAGATTGTAAAACTGCTTGCAGGCTAAAGATTTGCACAGAAAGTCCGATATATAGAGCATGAACAGGTAAATTGGACAGACAGAAAGGTTAAGATATGAGAATAGGAACTAATGTGGCAGCGATTGTTGCCAACAATGCATTACAGAAATCACAGAATAATCTGTCAACATCAATTGAAAGATTATCATCAGGATACAAGATAAATGGCTCTAAGGACGATGCTGCAGGATGTGCTATTTCTGAAAAGATGAGAGCACAGATAAGAGGTCTTAGTCAGGCCCAGAATAATACAGCTGATGGAGTTTCTGTTTTAAATACAGCAGAAGGTGCAATTACAGAAATCCAGAGTATGCTCACAAGATTAAAGGAACTTAGCGTTCAGGCTGCTAATGATGTTAATTCAGATGATGAAAGAGAAGCTATACAGAAAGAGATAGAACAGATTAATAACGAGATTGACAGAATATCTGATCAGACAGAATTCAATACACAGTCTCTTATTAACGGTAATCTTTCAAGAAGAGTATATTCAGATCTTCAGGGAGTTAATCAGCTTTCTGTATCTGACAGCTATACAGCGGGTGTATATGGAATAACTGTTACTGAGGATGCAAGACAGGCTATAGCGATAGGAGCAGGAAGTATTACTATGTCATCAACAGCTTCTATAACAGAAGAACAGGCTGGAGCAATAAACATTAATGGCTACAAGATAAGCATTTCCGAAGGTGATACACTTGATAAGGTGATGGGAAAGATTATTGATGGAGTTAACATCACAGGGGGTTCTGCATTTACAGTTAAAGACCTTAATAATGATACAGCAGCTAATGGTACTGATTATGCAGGTTATGTACCAACAGCAGATTATGCTGGTTCAACACTTGTTATTATGACTAACCAGTATGGAAGCGACCAGAAGATGAATATAACATGTGATAATGCAGAGCTTGCAGATATTTTGGGAATACCACAGGCAGCAACACAAGATGGTATATATGTAGAAGGAAGCGATGTTAAGGCAGAGATTGCTACAGGAGATGATGGAAAGCGAATTGGTTTTGCTGATTCGGCAATTCTTTCAACAAAGGGAACTGTAATTACAGTAACAGATGTTAATAACAAAGAGTTTTCAATGGATGTTCCAGGTAATGCGGCAGGTACTGTATTTGACGACAGTAACAATGATGGACAGTCAGTTGCAGGTGCAGGTACAGCAAGAACTATAAGTCAGGAAGTCACAGACGTTGGAACTATGAGCATACATGTAGGTGCTAATCAGGATCAGGTTATTGTTATTGATATTCCAGCAATAACAACTTATTCACTTGGCACGGAGCATATGAATGTCATGACTCAGTATACAGCGTCAAGGGCGATATCTACTGTAGATGAAGCTATTAATAAGACTAATAAAATACGTTCAAGAATCGGTGCATACGAGAACAGATTTGATCATACAACTAATAACCTTGAGGTTTCAAGTGAGAACCTTACCAAGTCATTATCAACAATGATAGATACTGATATGTCAGAAGAGATGACTACTTATACTTCTGAAACAGTTCTTACACAGGCAGCTACGTCAATACTTGCACAGGCTAATGAAAGACCTTCACAGGTATTACAGTTATTACAGTAGTTTAAGATTCAATGGTTATATAGGAAAGGGATGCTATGACTAAAGAAACAATTAAGACATTTCAGTATAGAATTACACAGGCAACAGCATCACAGCTTGTTGTGATTCTGTATGATATGGCTATAGAATATCTTAATGATGCATGTGAGAGTGATAGTACAGAGCATGCGCATAATAATATATATATGGCACAGAAGGTTATAGACCAGCTTATATGCGGACTTGATATGCAGTATGAGATATCAGCTAATCTTTTCGTAATATATAATCATATGAAGAGGTCACTTATTTCAGCATCTGTAAGTCTTGATAATAAAGAGATTAACAGAATTACAGGGCTTTTAAAGAAACTCAGGGCATCCTTTTATGAGGTTAGTAAACAGGATGATTCTGAGCCGCTTATGAAGAATACACAGGCTGTATATTCAGGCCTTACATATTCAAAAGGTGGAATTAGTAATGAAACACAGACTGATAATATAGAAAACAGAGGATTCAGGGTTTAGCTCCGAATCCTCTGTTTATTATAATCTGCGTCTTCTTCTGTTATAGTGTCTTCTCTGTCTTTTTCTTCTTGCCCGTTCTTCAATAATGTAGATGATAAAAAGAATAACGGCACCAATTCCAACAAGTATCCATATATTAATTCTGATACATGTTTTTGGTTTATAAGATGATGAAACATCATTATTAATGTATGGCAGCAGGCTTCCGGTATCTGTTCCGGCAGCAGATATATTAAGTGTAGTTGTGCCGACAGTATTATCATTGTATAAGAACTTAAGATGTGTTGTCATAACACCATTCTCATTGGTCATGTCATAATTATCATCAACCGTCATTGATACATTTGACAATGAACTTTTATTAGGTATTGTGATAAATGAAGCATTTAGTCCAAAGTTTAGTGAAAGAGTTGAGAAAACAGCCGAGTTGTAATAGTTGTCATTAGAGAACATTGCTCCGAGCTGGCTTCCGGTTGTTGTTGATTTCTGGAAATTGGCAAATCCCCAGTCAAAAAGGGTTCTTGTATCAACATATCTTATCTCATCTGTGGCTTCCTTAAATACAACGCATATAAGACGCATACCGTCTTTTTCTGCAAATGTAACAAGTGTATTCTGTGATTCATCAGTATATCCTGTTTTACCACCCTTGCAGTATTCATAATAGTAGGCACGACCCTTTAACATCTTGTGTCGGTGTCTTATTGTACGCTGTGCAGACATGTTAGTTGCAGGAATTACATATGCATCGGCAGTTGAATCAATGCTGACAAAAGAAGCATTGTTATAGCACCCTCTTGCAATCATTGCCATATCATATGCCGTTGTGTAGTGGTTGGTATTATATAATCCGCTTGCATTGGCAAAATGTGTATTCAAAGCACCAAGTTCTTTTGCCTTGGCATTCATCATATCGACAAATGCATCTATTGAGCCAGCCACATGTTCACCGAGGGCATAAGCCATCTCGTTGGCAGAATACAGCAGAAGTCCGTGAAGAAGCTGGTTGACAGTAAATTGCTCGCCTGCTTTTGAACTTAAGTTGGCATCCTCATATACATTAATTGAGTTAGCAGCTGACTGTGAAAATGTTACAACATCGTCCATATTACAGTTCTCAATAGTAAGGAGCCCTGTTAAAATCTTGGTTGTGCTGGCTGGATAACATTTTTCATGAGAGTTCCTCTCGAAAAGAATGGAACCTGTATCAGCATCAATAAGAATGCAGCTGCTTGAGTTAACATCAGGTGCATCCGGCCATACAGCCTCTGTGCTGGTTGTGTCTGTCTCGCTGTAGACTTTGTTGTATGCTGCAGCCTGGGTATCCGCTGCAAAAGCTGAGAATACCAAAACAGTGGCAGATACAGCGCTGGTTATCTTTATAAGTAATCCTTTTAAAAATTGCTTTTTCATTATAGAGATAATTCCTCCGATTAATAAAATATACAAATACATTGTAGCCCAGGATTGTACATAAGTAAACCCCGCTTGGCAAAAAGTGATATTTATGGTAAATAATATATAGGAAACTCAGATTTCGGCTATGTCTGTGTGCGGCATGTGCTTTCAGGATGACTTCGCTTAGCATGAGTAAATGCCGCCATCTGCAAAGTCTATTACAGTGCGTGAAATCAAACGCACTTCGTTTGGACGTGCTTTCACGCACTGAACTTATGCAGATGGTGGCGTTAACTCCTGCACAGCTTGTCATATTCAAGCGTATACCGCACACGGACATAGCCGAAATCTGAGCTAATATATAAGATAGGAGTAATGTATGAGACTTAGAAATGTACCCGGAGCAAGGGAAGTAATGATAGAGAATGAATATGTGTTTACAGAGCCAGAGGGGATGAAAGGCACATGGTCACAGGTTTTCGGTAACGATAATCCAATCCGTATAGAGATTGGTATGGGTAAAGGCACATTTATAACAACATTGGCAGCAAATAATCCTGATATTAATTATGTGGGTATAGAGAAGTATTCAAGCGTACTTTTAAGAGCTGTAGAGAAACAGGATGAGCTTCAGCTTCCTAATTTAAGATTCATCAGAATGGATGCAGAGGCAATATGTGAGGTGTTTGGAGAGGGAGAGGTAGACAGAATATACCTTAATTTTTCAGATCCATGGCCAAAAGACAGACATGCGAAGAGAAGACTTACCTCAAGACAGTTCATGGCAAGATATGACATTATATTAAAGCCGGACGGACAGGTGGAATTCAAAACAGATAATAAAGATTTATTCGATTTTTCATTAGAAGAGATTAAAGAGGCAGACTGGGAGCTTCCTGTTGTCACATTTGACTTACATAATGACTCTGTACTTAACGAGGGTAATGTAATGACAGAGTATGAGACAAGATTTTCACAGATGGGCAATCCTATCTGTAAACTTATCGCAGTAAGAAATCATTAATAATAAATGCATATACTATATAAAGGCTTTGGGAGAAACATTGTGAAGAATAAAGCATTTGCAAGGAAAGTATCAGAAGTGATGTATGTGCATAAAGGTGCGAATTACAGAGTGGTAAGATTTAAGAATTCCCTCGACGATGTCGTGAGAATTCTTAATACCAAAAAATAATCTAGAGGTCATCGGGCGAGTCATAAGGCTGCACGGTGACTTTTCTTTTGTCCAGAAAATGCTGCACTGTAATGTTTAACAGGTAGCTTAATACGGCAAATACGGGAACTCCAAGGAACATTCCAATTACGCCAAACAGCGCCCCACCTACGGTTATTGAGAACACAACCCATACAGGCTTAAGACCTGTAGTACTGCCGATTATACGAGGTCCGATAAGCAGACCGTCAACCTGCTGGATGCAGACAATCATGATTACAAATATGATAAGTTTGATAGGGCTTGCGATAACAATAATCACACCGCCAATCACGCCACCGATGTATGGTCCGAAATACGGAATCATGTTCGTTATGCCGACAATCACGCTTATAAGAACAGCATATGGCAGTTTGAGAATCAGCATGATAATAAAGCAGATAATCATGACAATAATTGAGTCAAATGATTTGCCGATAATATAATTAATAAAAATGCTTGCACAATTCTTACAGATGATGCGTGTATTGTCTGCTGTTTTCCTAGGAAGCACGGCATATAAAAATCTCTTAAAATGATAAAAGATATTCTTATTATCAGAAATCATGTAGATGGACACGATAATTGCAATAACAAGGTTTAACACACCCGAAAGAATGGCCATGGATGTATTAAGAATGTAAGGAACCATATTGGTAAGTGCACCAGTCATGTAGTCAACAAGTTTAGGAAGAGCATCTTCAATCTTCTGATTAATGAAATTGTAATCAATAGAAGAATTGGCGTGCTTATCTTCAAACTCAGTGAACCAGTTGCGGATATTCTCGTACCATACAGGAGCCTGATTGGCAATCTCTGTAATACTTTTGTATATCTGAGGCACAACAAAGCCTATTAATACTGCAAATGCGCCAACTGCTATCAGGTAAGCAACAAGAATTGAAAGCATTTTGGCGGCTTTCTTGGACTTGATATGGCATACCCCCATGAAGAACCTGTTATAAAGGATCTTGATAAACGGATAAAGAACAAGCGCAATCATGGCACCAATAAGAAACGGTGACAGTATATGGAATATATTGCCCAATGACTTGACGGTTGCAGGCCAGTTACCAATGAACTTATATATAAGAATTGCACCTAGCACAAAAAGCAGACCATATATAACAATTGTAAAGTATTTGCTGTTAGGCTGGAATACATTCTTGCCAACAGCTTTGTCAGGTTTTGGCGGCTGTTCCTGTTCAGAATCAAGATTAATAGCCTCAATTGGAATATTGTCAACGTGTTTTGGCTGTTGTTCGAATTTTTTTAACTT
>OLSX01001695.1_pt1 | contig 20643 bp, 19 predicted proteins | sample 1673141 | NCBI WGS metagenome assembly OLSX01 (sample SAMEA3136759, study PRJEB25190) | human gut metagenome | biome: human gut; feature: human-associated habitat; material: faeces | place: Austria | collected 2013
ACCCCCATAAGATATGTAGGCTTATCCTGTGGAAGATAAGGCACTGTCTCATCGAGAACGTGGTACATTTCTTCATGTGTCTCGCCGACCGCAAGTCCACCAACTGCATAGCCGTCAAGATTCATCTCTGAAATAATCTTTGCATGTTCAATTCTTATGTCTGTATACACAGCTCCCTGATTAATTCCGAATAAAAGCTGATTTGGATTTACTGTATCAGGAAGTGAATTAAGTCTGTCCATCTCTTTTTTGCAACGCTCTAACCAGCGTGTTGTACGTTCTACCGAATTCCGTACATACTTTTTATCTGCTTTTGCCGGAGCACATTCATCAAATGCCATAGCAATTGTAGACCCAAGGTTTGACTGTATCTGCATGCTTTCCTCTGGTCCCATGAATATCTTATGTCCGTCAATATGTGACTGGAAAGTAACGCCTTCTTCTTTAATCTTCCGGAGTCCTGCAAGTGAAAACACCTGAAATCCACCCGAATCTGTAAGAATCGGTTTATTCCAGTTCATGAACTTATGAAGTCCTCCAAGCTGCTTTATAATCTTATCTCCCGGTCTTACATGAAGATGGTAAGTGTTAGATAATTCTATCTGCGTTCCTATCTGCTGTAAATCAGTTGTCGCAACTGCGCCTTTAATGGCCGCAACTGTTCCGACATTCATAAATACAGGTGTCTGCACAGTTCCATGTACTGTTGTGAACTCTGCTCTTTTTGCCCTGCCATCTGTCTTTAAAATTTTATACATATCTGCTCCTTTTATTTTCTGTAAAACTCTTTAACTCTGTCCATTCTAGCCGTCATATTGTCAAATATCAGGTCAACAAGTGTAAGTGCTGTCATAGCTTCAACCACAACAACTGCTCTTGGAACTATCATCGGGTCATGTCTTCCTTTGATTGAAACCTCGATATCCTCGCCCTGCTTATTAACAGTTTCCTGCAATGCACTAATTGAAGGTGTCGGTTTTACCGCTGCCCTGAACACAAGATCATCACCGTCGCTTATTCCGCCAAGCACTCCGCCGCTGTGATTAGTCAGCTTGCCAACCCTGCCATCCTTCATTACGAATTCATCATTATTATACTTTCCTGTAACTTTAGCCGCTTCAAAACCGTCTCCAATCTCAAAGCCTTTGACAGCCCCGATTGACATTATTGCCTTGGCAAGATTAGCATCTAGCTTTTCAAATGTAGGATTGCCTATTCCAGTCATCATGCCTGTAACCCTGCATTCAATGACACCACCGATTGAATCTCCAACTGACATCTTGCTCTCTGCAAAAGCCTTAACCTTCTCTGCAGCTTCCTTATCAGGCATGTTAAATGCGTTATTATCTCTTTCAGCTATATCAAACTTATCATAATCAATGCCAATTCCACCGATTTCTTTAGCATATGCTGTAATATTAATTCCAAGCTCTTTAAGAATCTTCATAGCGATTGCACCGGCTGCAACTCTTCCGATAGTTTCTCTTCCAGAACTTCTTCCACCGCCTCTGTAATCCCTGAATCCGAATTTCTCGTCAAATGTATAATCAGCATGTCCCGGTCTGTAATAATTAGCTATCTCTGAATAGTCAGCAGACCTCTGTGTCTTATTATATACTGCAAGTGATATTGGAGTCCCGGTAGTCTTGCCTTCAAATACACCTGAAAGAATATGTACCTCATCATCTTCCTTTCTTGGTGTAGTAAACTTTGACTGTCCCGGTTTTCTTCTGTCTAACTGCTCCTGAATATCTTCCTCACAAAGAGGCAGACCTGCAGGACATCCGTCAATTACAACTCCAAGTCCCTCTCCATGCGACTCTCCCCATGTTGATATCTTAAATATATTTCCAAACACTGACCCTGCCATAATATATTCTCCTCATCTTTTCAATAGGATTTATTTTAACATATTAAAATATATATCATCAAGCAAAACCCCAATTTATTAATTTTTTCTTATTTTTATTTTTTTCTTAATAGTCAAATGTATTTTATATGGTAAAATAAATATATCAATATATTGAATGGAGTTTATTATGGGAACTGTTATAGGAATTGATTTAGGAACAACTAACAGCTGTGTGGCTGTTATTGAAGGTGATACGCCTACTGTCATCACCAACAAAGAAGGCTACCGCACAACTCCTTCTGTTGTAGCCTTTACGAAATCAAAGGAACGTATTGTTGGTGATGCCGCCAAGAGACAGGCTGCCGTCAACTCTGACAGAACTATATTCTCTATCAAGAGACACATGGGTACGGACTATCGCAAGAAGATTGACGGAAAGTATTATACTCCACAGGAAATCTCTGCATTTATACTTATGAAGTTAAAGGAGGATGCCGAGGATTTCTTAGGACAGCCTGTGACAGACGCTGTTGTAACTGTGCCTGCCTATTTTACTGACGCTCAGAGACAGGCTACTAAAGATGCCGGTAAGATTGCCGGGCTTAACATATTAAGAATTATCAACGAGCCTACTTCTGCCGCTCTCGCGTACGGACTTGACAATGGTATGGCACAGAAGGTTCTTGTGTATGATTTAGGTGGTGGAACTTTTGATGTATCTGTTATCGATATCGGTGATAATGTCATTGAAGTTCTTGCAACTTCAGGTGACAATCACTTAGGTGGTGATGATTTCGATGAAAGAATAGTTAATTATCTTGTCGAGCAGTTTAAGATAAGTGACGGTATCAATCTTTCAAAGGACGTCTCTGCAATGCAGCGTTTAAGAGAAGAAGCTGAGAAAGCAAAGAAGGAGCTGTCTTCTTCTGTGACAACTAATATTAATCTTCCTTTTATCGCTATGTCTAAGGACGGACCGCACCACATTGATATCACTTTATCAAGACAGACATTTAATGAGCTTACTGCTGACCTTGTAGACAGAACAATCACCCCTGTTGAGAATGCACTGCATGATGCAGGTCTTTCCAAGACAGACATTAATATGGTTTTATTGGTTGGTGGTTCTACAAGAATCCCTGCTGTTGCTGATAAAGTAAGACAGCTTATGGGAAAAGAGCCATCAAGAAATCTTAATCCTGATGAATGTGTAGCCCTTGGTGCTGCCGTTCAGGGTGGCAAGCTTGGAAACCAGCTTCAGGCCGGTTCTGCTGCTTCTGAAATCATACTTATGGATGTAACTCCGATGTCTCTTTCTATTGAGACTATGGGTGGAATTGCAAGCAGGCTTATTGAAAGAAACACTACCATTCCTACAAGACACAGCCAGATATTTACTACTGCCGGCAATTTCCAGACATCCGTTGATATCAAGGTTTTTCAGGGTGAACGAAAGTTTACAAGAGACAATAAACTGCTTGGCAACTTCCGTCTTAACGGTATTAAGCGTGCGATGGCAGGAGTCCCACAGATTGAAGTAACATTTGACATTGATGTTAATGGTATTGTCAATGTATCTGCAAAGGATTTAGGTACCGGAAGGGAACAGAGCATTACTATTACTTCAAGCTCTAACATGACCGAAGAAGAGATTGCAAAAGCCCGCTGGGAAGCCGAAGTCTACAGCAAGCAGGATGAAGCATACCAGAGATTTATTGATATAAGGGAAGATGCTGTACGGACTCTTAACGAGGCTAACAACGCACTTGCCGCCAATAAAAAGGTCTGGGAGAAGGATAAGAAAAAGAATGTTAAGGCTCAGATTGGACATCTTGGCAAGCTTATATCTAAAGCTCCTATTGACAAGCTTAATGAGGAGAAAGCAGCTTCCATGCATGAGGCTACGGAAGCTGTGAAAGAAGCTTTAAGGTAACAAAATAAGACTGAGTCTTTGGCACAACATACTTGTACCGGGACTCAGCCTTATTTATTTGCAGTATTCAACTACCTATTTTCAATCTTGTTAACCCCATCTAGACAATTATCATATATCCATGATGCTAATTCGTCTGAATTATCACTTTCATAATATGAAACCAGCATTTGCTTGAATGTACCATCCAGTTCTACGGGAACTTTAAATATCCCTTTACCATTTTCTATAAGAATCTTGTTTATCACAAAACTTCCAATTCTTTTATTACCATCTTTGAAAACCTGGCAACGCATAAGCCATAACCCTGTTCTTATTGCTCTGTCTGTTATATTAGGGTTATCCTGATGCTCCATAAGCCCCTTATGATAATATTCAACACTATGAACCTCCGGTCTCCAGTTTGTTCCACTTATTATAACATCATCTGTTCTTATTCTTCCAAGATAAGAATATGGAACATCAAATCTTGCTATCAATTCATGAATATTCATAAGATATCCCATATTTAATTCATCATGAATATGTTCAATCATATATTCCCATGCATCTCGTAAACAGCATACTTTATTAATATCTTTGGGCGTAAGCTGTGATACATTAACATTATTAAGAATATCCTGTGTCTGTGCAAATGTTACTGCTATCCCCTCAAGATTCGCTGAACTATATACTGAATCTACCAGAAGTCTTTTTGCTATCCAGATATTCTCTGTTTCATCAATCGCATATTTATCCTGTAAAATCATTTCAAAACCTCTTTAATCTCATTTATTTATTCTACAACTGATATTATTGTACCATTTAGCTTATGATTATTACAACATTTACATTAATCCCGACAGGAATTTACTCCGCTTTCTTTCCCTTTAAATTAACTATACAGATTCCTATGCACACAAGTACTAACGCTATAAGTGCATTTATTCCAAGCTCCCTGCTTCCTTCTCCAAGCCACCACGCTGAAAGAAGTACGCCGAATACCGGGTTGGTGAAACCGAAGATTGCCACCTTGGATACCGGGTTATGCTTTAACAGTATTCCCCATATTGAGTAGGCTACGGCTGATATGCATGCGAGATAGAATAACATAAGTATTGCTGATACTGATACATGTGTTATTCTGCCGCCCATCATGAGTCCTAATATAACCATTACTATTCCGCCAAATATGAACTGATATCCGCTTAACATTACCGGATTGTCTTTCTTTGAATAATTCTTCATAAGGCATGATGAAAATGCATATGACAACGCGCATAAAAACAGGCTTCCGTCACCCATAATGCTTAAATTCATGTCGATTTTCTGTCCATTCATGCTGACTACAATAACACCCGCAAAACCAATCACGCAGCCAATAATCTTCTTCAGATTCAGCTTTTCCTGTCTGAATATAATTGTCGATACAAGTATTACGAAAAATGTGTTAGAGCCGTTAATTATTGACGCTTTCACTCCACTGTTATGTGCAAGTCCGATATAGAAGAATATGTACTGCAGAATTGTCTGGAACATTGCCAGTTTTACAATGCTTGGTACACTTGATTTCGTTGGAAGCAGCATTTTTCTGTTAAGAATACTTCCGATTAAGATTGTAAGCACTCCTGCCAGCACAAATCTTGTTCCTGCAAATAATACCTGTGTCCATGTTTCACTTGACGGTATCTTAAACAGTGCATATCCTAATTTGATACATGGCGATGCGCTTCCCCAAAGGAATGTACACACAAGCGCAAGGGCGCACACCACCCATGTTTTCTGTAAAAAATCTTTTTTCTCGTTTGTTTTTTTCATGATTAATCTGCCACTCAAAATGTGATATATCTGCTTTTTGAGTAACTTCTCCTTTCTGAATACCAATATCTTCTATTTTCTAAATAACGTCACACCTAGTAACACATCAATCTTCCCAATTACAAAATAACTTAATTCTAAGACCTCTTTTCAAATATCTCATAATACACATCATCAGCAGAATCATTAACAGAATCATGCATTGTCTCTTCTGGCTCATTCTGAAGCAATTCGTATAAGTAACTCTTTTTCACAGCATTTGTTGCTGCTTGCTCCGATAAATCATATCGTCTTATTAAACTCAATATCACACAATCCATATATGATAAAGCTTTTGTATTCATCATTTAAACACCTCCAGTTATTATTTCTATTATGTAAGGTATAAGTTGCCATTATATCTGCAAATGACTGGATAGAAATAATAATTAGCATACAGCCAAATCCTCACATAGCAGAAACTATTTATTCCATTCTACAAAAATTTTCTATTCTCTACTATACATTCCTCTAAGACTAGAAAAAACTTCTTTATGTGAATATCTTTTATCATTTCTCTCTGCATATCTATCAGCTGTTTCAAGGGCTGCATCAACACCGTCTGTTAAATCTGAGTAAGCCTCTAAACTAAGCAAAACCATAGTATTACCGCCATTTTTTGTTAAATATACCGGCTCACCACTCTCAACAGATTTTTCAACCTCCACAAAATTATTATTCAAGTCCGAAATTGATATAATTTTTTTCATAGATAATATGCCCCTCTATCATTATTTTGTTTCCCCGCAAGAACACTTGTATCCAACTAATTTCTGCTCATCATATGCTTCGGTTACTGTAACTGTTTCATAATGTCCTTCTTCATCGTGATGAATATAATCCACTATTTTTTTTCTATTGGTTGAATTCATGCAGCTACCACCATTATCTTGACAATCATACTGATGTTCTCTTCTTTCCTGTGATGAAGAAAACTCTGACTGTTCTACTCCTCTTTCCCTACATACGCTACATTCACCATTTTCGCACTGCAAACAAATATAGACGGTTTTATACACAGGTTCATCCCAGGCAGCCTTATCAACTACCCAAACTTTTTCCTTTACTGCTTCATGGGGTATATAATCATAGACTGGCACCCAGTTATGCTCATGTGAAGGAGTGTTTGGTGTTGATGGCTTTGTATCAGCTTCGCCAGGGGCTGAGTTACTGCCATTGTCTGAAGAACTGCTGCCATTATTACCACTGTTATTACTGTTACCGTTGCTATTGCCGCCATTATTGTTATCAGCAGAGCCTGAACTGTTGCCACCGTTGCTGTTATTGCCGTTATCAGCTATATCAGTTGATGGCTTAGTAGGAATAACCTCATCAGCCTTCGGAATCTTATCGTCTTTTGCAGCTTCTGAGATTTCCTCTGCTACAGTTTCATCAGTGATTGTTATAATTGAATTACTATCACCTTCCTCAAAATTATCTGCCTTAATCTCTTTTCTGTTGCCGTCTCTATCCTGAATGATAACAACTTTCTCGCCATTGTCCTTTGTCTCAACAATACCGGCTACTTCTACTGTGTTACCCTCTGAATCCTTGACTGCAATAGTAACCTGTTCCTCACTGCCTGCATTCTTCTTAGTTTCCTGTTCTGTAACGGCCTTAGTAGTGCTCTCGGTGGTTACTGTCTTACTCTTCTTTACGCAGCCTGCAGATGTAAATACTAAACAGCATGATAAAAACACTGCTGCACCCTTTAATAAATTTCTTTTAATCATACCAGCTTACCTCGATTTCTCTTTACTCTTCTCCTCTTTTAAACCGTGTAATACTTCTTAATTAAACGCATAAATCTTATATATCTTATTCAAATGTTTTATGTATTTTATCGCATTTGTAATTAATTAGCAATATATGGCGTATTAAGCCACATTTCAGCACTTAATACGCCATATATTGCTAGTTATTTTTTATTTTGTGCGGCAGTCTTACCCGCAGAATTTTTCTTTTAAACATCTGACTGTTAAAAGGTATCACAGGATAAATATAGCTTTTTCCTGATATTGTCCTGTTAAAGCATACAAGCACTATTGCAAATATTACTCCTGCCAGAAGTCCGATTCTTCCAAAGAACTGGACAAGAATCAGATTGACTATTCTTATGAATTTCAAAGCATATCCCATCTCAAAGCTTGCCTGCGAATAAGTTCCCACAGTCACAACTGCCATGTAAAGAAGTGATTCCGAGTTAAACCACCCTGACTGCACTGCATACTCTCCCACAACAATACCAGCAAGAATACTTAATGGTGTTGACAGCATTCCTGGCGTATTAACCGCCGCAAGCTTAAGCCCGTCGACCGCAAGTTCAAGAATGAAAAGCTGCAATATAACCGGAACTGTTATATCCTCATTTATCGTTATGAATTTCAGCCATTCCGGCACCCACTGCGGATTGCTTTCAAGCAAAAGCCACACAGGTGTAAGAAAAACCGTCAGTAATGTAAAGAAGAACCTCGACAGTCTTATATAAGTTCCTATCATTGGCGAAAAATTAAAATCATCCGCCTCTTCTATTATATCAAACACACTTGTCGGAATTATCATTACCGCAGGCGAGGTATCTACCATAATAACTATATTCCCATCAAAAAGTGCTGCAGCAGCGGTATCAGGCCTTTCAGAATATTTGTACTTTGGAAACGGATTAATCCACTTCCCCTTAAACATACATTCCGCAAGGCTCTCTATATTCATGGTGAGTGCCTCAACCTCTATACTGCTTATCAGATTCTCAATTCTTTGAAGTAGCTTCTTATCAACCTTATCGTCAATATAGCACACGGCAACATCTGTCCTGGAGCGCTCCCCTACAGTATACATTTCCATTGAAAAGCGGCTATCCCTTATTCTTCTTCTTAAAAGTGCTGCATTGCACACAAGCGTCTCGACAAATCCGTCTCTTGAGCCACGCAGAACCTTGTCTTTGTAAGGCTCTGTAACTGAACGCATCGGATAAGTACGGCAGTCAATAAGTATACATTCGTCAAAGCCATCTATTATCATGACTGTCTGTCCTGAAAGAAATGCCTTCTCTACTTCGTCATAATGTCCGTTTTTTTCAATCTCTGTATATGGCATTCCTACTTCTAAAAATGTATCTATATCCTTTATGTCCGATTCTTTCAATGAATAAAAAAACTGCACCAGTTTTTCAATTGTTTCTTCCTGTACGAATCCATCTATAAAGTAAAAATGTGTTCTCTTCCCACCTATTAATACATCTCTTTGCAGAATGTCAAAATTCCTGTCCACTCTTAACTTTTCATTCATCATGCGGACATTCATGTCTATGTTAGTTGTAAAATCAGTCATGCTTACTCCTTTCACCAGCACATTTTCACCCGCACTTTAAAGCACCTTTCGATATCCCATATTGCCACTAAATCCCTTCAAAGCACGAAAAGGGCAGGACTTACGCCCTGCCCTTATAGAATGTCCACATTTGACACATTTATTCTGCTATTAGTTCTCAAAAAGTGATGTTGAGTAATATCTGTCACCGCTGTCTGGAAGCAGTGCAACTATTGTCTTACCCTCGTTCTCTGGCTTCTTAGCCCACTCTATTGCTGCGTAAAGTGCTGCACCTGCCGATATTCCGACCTGAATACCTTCTGTGTGAGAGATTAACTTTGCATACTCGAATGCATCGTCATTATCGACTGGAACTACGCTGTCATATATCTTAGTGTTAAGAATTTCTGGAACAAAACCTGCTCCAATTCCCTGAATCTTATGTGGTCCTGGCTTGCCCTGTGAAAGTACCTGTGAAGTTGCAGGCTCAACTGCAATTATCTCAATCTTGTCATTCTTAGACTTAAGATATTCACCAACGCCTGTAATTGTTCCGCCTGTACCAACACCTGCAACAAATGCGTCAACTTCTCCATCCGTATCATTCCATATCTCTGGACCAGTTGTTCTTCTGTGTGCTTCCGGATTAGCAGGATTAACAAACTGTCCTGCAATCATGCTGCCTTCAATCTCTTTCTTTAATTCTTCTGCCTTCGCAATTGCACCTGTCATTCCTTTATAACCCGGAGTAAGTACAATCTCCGCACCATATGCCTTAATTATATTTCTTCTTTCGACACTCATAGTCTCTGGAAGAACTATTATTGTTCTGTAGCCCTTTGCTGTTGCAATGGCAGCAAGTCCGATTCCTGTATTGCCTGATGTAGGCTCAATAATTGTTGCGCCCGGCTTAAGAATTCCTTTCTTCTCTGCATCTTCAATCATTGCCTTTGCGACTCTGTCCTTAACGCTTCCTGTTGCATTAAAATACTCAAGCTTAACAAGTATTCTTGCCTTAAGTCCGAACTTCTCTTCAATATGTCCGACCTCTACAAGTGGTGTGTTACCTATTAAATCTGCTGCTGATTTATATATCTTTCCCATACTATCCTCTTTTCTTGTGGTATTATTCCACATTTTCTAATATCAATTCATGAAAACATTTCATGAATCTGTTGTTATGTTTATGCGCTACATAAACATACTATGTTTGTATGTTATTATAAAACAATGTTTTTGTTTTGTACAGTACTTTTTTATTTTTCTCTGCTTTTGAAAAATGCAGTTACCACTCCATCATGATAACTGCATCTGTAATAATTACTTATTCTGTTCTTCTAGCAACTTCTTTAATCTTTCTATTTCAGCATCTTTTGCTTCAATTGCAGCATCTTTTTCCTTAAAGGATGCTTTAAGAGCCTCATTCTGCGCTTCAAGTTCTCCATTCTGCGCTTCAAGTTCTCCATTCTGCGCTTCCAATTTACCTTTCTGTACCTTAAGCTCATCCATCTCATCTTTCATCCTGTCAACCATCAGCTCCGCCGTATTCCTGTCTAATATCCTTAACGCCTCAGAAAACATATTGAGCACCTCCCTCGGTCTCTCCAAATACTCATTAATATCCTGGCGTACTGATTTCAAGTCAGGAAATATCTCTATTAATCGCTCTATCTCCACTGGTGTCTCAGCTACGAATAACGACAGGTACTTTAAACGATCAAGCTTCATCTTATCTGTCACCTGCTTTTCGCTGTACTGCGTTCTGTCATAATCGTATTTCGTCACTTCAATACGCCCTTTTCTTATATCAGAATATCTGTATTTCTTAAATGTGTCAAGGCTTACCAGCACATAATCCTGCAAAAGTTTTATCTTAATTCCAGTATTGAATTTCGTCTTGCCAACATGAAAATATAATGCCTTATCAACCTCGCTGATAAGGCTGCTGCTACTGTTCTCAAACAGAATAATAGTATGAACTGGTCGCATATCCTTATACGAAGGTTTTGATGAACCTTTCATTGAACCCCCATCACTTCCAGCACCTCCTATCTCCCGATTTCCAGTAATCATCTTATACTGACGCAGCACAAGATCTGCCGAGTAACACGATATTCTCTCTGCTTGAAAGTCATAAGAAATCTTCTGAATCTCAATGTTTGCAATACTTCCATCAGACATCATCACAACCATATCCATAATAATCATCACTCCAAGAAACTGTGAATCCTCATTTGGAAATACTTCAAGTACAGTAACCTTCTGCCCCAGCAGACAGCTCACCAGCTCTGAAAGCCTGTCCCTTCTCTCAACCGGATTAAATATCTTCTTAAAGAATGGATCGTACAACAGCGGCAGTGATTTCTTTCCCTTTAGAAAATTCTCATATCTTCCAATCCATTCTTCATTACTCTTAAGATATCCATATGCACTCAGACTCCATGAATCCTCTTTAATCTGGCGCATAGCTGCATCATAATAATCTTTCTTCTCTTTAATCTCCATAATATATACAACACCAGTGTTTCTTCCTCCTCTGAATTAATAAATATGCACATTTATATACATATACTATCATAGATATATTATATTGTAAATATACTTATTGTATTTTTATCATATAATTCACTGGCTTTTCGTCAAATTTGACATCTGACAGCCTCCACCAGTCCGTCATATGTATGCTTTTCTGCCTCAACTATACGTTCTTTCACAATTCCAGCTTCCATAAGCTTCTTACTGCAAGCCGGGCCAATGCTGTACACCAGAACATCCTCAAGTCTGTCAATCAGCCATTTTATGCGCTCCCCGCTGCTGCCACTTGTAACAATTATCCCATCAATATCTCCGCAATTCCTGCTGTCGTATTCCATACAATCATAATCCACAGGTTCGTTCCTATATACCGGAATCTTAATTAAGTTTTCATACTCCTTCATAGCTTCCTCAAGTGAACCGCTTGTGACTTCGGCACACAGATACACAATTCTGCCTGACGCAATATTCATAAGTTCTTCTCCCAGCGCCAATCCTGTAGCTTTTGACGAAACATAATCTGCCTCAATCCCACACGCTGTCCTTATAGCATTCTGCGTATTCTTCCCAACAACAGCAACCTTAACTCCTGCAGGTACCACGTTTCCTGCATTATAAGCAAACCCAGCCACAGCATTTTTACTTGTAAACACAAGCCACTGTGCATCTTTTATCTGTGTCTCAAAATCTTTAATCTTTATGTATTCAATCCTGCCAGTTACTATTTTTTCGCAGAAAAACCCCTCCTTTGCAAGTAATTCTGCAAGGGAAGGGCTTTCATCGTACATCTGTCCATTTTCAATATATGTATATATGTATTTACCCACAATCTACTCCAATCCTAGCATACGGGCTGCTTCGTGGCCAACCGCCTCACTGTCAGTTCCTGTAACTTCAATTCTAAGAATCCTACTGCAATCATCATTGCCAAATAACACAACCATTCGAAGGTCACCATTTTCCTTGGTTACACAATGTGCGCCAACCGGGGCATGACAACCGCCACCTGTTAATCTTAAAAATGTTCTTTCAGCCACAGCTTCTCTATCAGAATTATCATCTGACAAAGCATTTATCTTATCAAGAAGTTCTGTATTCACCTCTGCAGCCTCAATCGCAAGAACTCCCTGTGCCGGTGCCGGAATAACGACCTCCGGGTCAAGGTACTCTGTTATCTCAGATGACCTGCCAAGTCTGTTAAGTCCTGCTGCTGCAAGCACAATTCCATCAAGTCCGTATGAATCGTCCATAAGTTTGTTAATTCTTGTATCAACATTTCCCCTGATAGCAGTAAACCGGATATCAGGACGCAGCATTGCAAGCTGGCATGCACGCCTGAGGCTACCAGTTCCTATAACCGCACCGGAAGGAAGTTCTGAAAAACTTCCTGCAGTCTTTAATATAAGTACATCTCTGCAATCCTCTCGTTTCCACACCTTTGCAAATGTAAGTCCAGTCGCACATTCAGCCGGCATATCCTTCATGCTGTGAACCGCCATATCAATGCTGCCTGAAAGAAGCGCTTCCTCAATCTCCTTTACAAAAAGCCCCTTAGTTCCAATCGCAGCAAGTGGCTTATCTGTAACCTTGTCGCCTGTTGTCTTAATTATAACAAGTTCAAATGTATCCTCAGGATACGCCTCTTCCATTCTTCTCTTAACATATTCCGACTGGACAAGTGCCAGCTTCGAACCTCTCGTTCCTATTCTGTAATGCATAATCCTCCCTACAAGCCAAACAGTCTCTCAACCATATCTTTATACTGTTGCTGTTCATTTTCTTCCACATTTTTCAATTCTTCAATCGGTTCTTTTAACAATCTGTGTAATGACGACTTAAGAATCTTCTTTAAGATTACCCTGTCATGGTCTGAAAGGTCAATCTTGCGGTTAAGATAATCATAGCTGTCCTGTACTATCTCATCACATTTTTTGCCAAGCGACTGGATAGTTGTATCCATTCTGCTTGATGTGAGCCATTTCTTTGTTTCCGCTATATACTCATCAATCACGCACTGGCTTTCCTTTAGCAAATGTGCCCTCTCATTCTGATTAGACTTCACAATCCCACCTATCCTGTCAAGGTCAATAAGAGTAACTCCACAAATGTCACCTGCCGATTTTTCTATATCTCTTGGTGCAGCAAGATCAAGAAGTGTCATCTTTTTACCCCCTGATAATTCAGCACATTTAATCACCAGATGAGGTGATGAAGTCGCTGAGACAACTATATCACTGCTTTTAAGTGCTTCTGTTTTCTTATCATATGCAATAACCTGAATATCTGGAAATTCCTTAAGCAACGCCTTCGCATGCTGATAAGTTCTTGAACACACTGTTACATCAGCACCATATTCTGCCAGATATCTTATGGCAAGAGCCGCTGTTTTGCCGCTTCCTATAACAAGCGCGTGCTTTCCTGATATGCCACATACTCTGTCTAACTCCTGAATACCGACATAACATACAGATACTGGTTTTTCACTTACCTTGTACTCTGTCTTAATCCGCTTTGCACAGCTTACCGCTTCTCTTACTATATAATTAAGCTCTTTCCCGCTGTGTCCAAGCGTTCTTGAAAGGTCTGCCGCATCCTTTAACTGACCTAGTATCTGATCCTCTCCAAGCACCATGCTTTCAAGTCCGGCGGCTATGCAAAACAGATATACCAGTGCTTCTTCACCACATTTGACACCGGCTAATTTAGTATCAGTAAGTCCAAAATAATCATTGAATAAATCGGACATTACTTGTACAAATGTTTCATCCTCATACAGATAAAACACTTCGCATCTGTTGCATGTTGAAAGGCACATGCACTGGTTCACACCTGCTTCCTCTGCCTGTTGCATAAAGTCTGCTATTCCGCTGTCTGTGAATGTAATTTTATCCCTTACTGAAAGGTCTGTATTCTTATAATTAATTCCTACATATCCTAACTGCATCTGTATTCTCACTTATTATACGAATTATTTTCTGAAGAATTCTTCCATAACCTCTATTGTACGGTTGATATCCTCATTAGTGTGTGCGTCTGATACGAACATTGCTTCAAACTGTGATGGTGCAATGTATATTCCGTTATCAAGCATATGTCCAAAGTATTCTGCATACTTCTTAGTGTCTGACTTTACTGCACTGTCATAATCTTCTACTGCATCTGGTGTAAAGAATATGCTCATAAGTGAACCAATCTGATTAACCGATACCCTTCCGGCTCCACATTTTCTTACACTGTCAGCAATACGCTTTGTCTTAGTCTCAAGTCTGTCGTATATATCCTTATTATCTCTTAAGATTCTTAAAGTCTCTAAGCCTGCTGCTGTTGCAATTGGATTGCCTGACAATGTTCCTGCCTGATATACAGGGCCGTCAGGACTTACCATACGCATAATGTCAGCTCGTCCGCCATATGCGCCGACTGGCATACCCCCACCTACAATTTTTCCAAGAGTTGTAAGGTCTGGCTTTATGTTAAAGTACTCCTGCGCTCCGCCAATTGAAAGTCTGAAGCCTGTTATTACCTCATCAAATATAAGAAGGCTTCCATTCTCCTTAGTTATGTCTCTTAAGAATTCAAGAAATCCATGTCTTGGAAGCACAACTCCCATGTTAGCTGCAACAGGTTCAACTATTACCGCGGCTATTTCATCTTTATTATTATCAAAAAGCTCCTTCACAGAATCGCAGTCATTGTACTCTGCTACAAGTGTATTCTTAGTGTAATCAGCAGGAACTCCTGCACTGTCCGGAACTGATGTTGTAAGCGCTGCTGAACCGGCTTTTACTAAAAGTCCGTCAGAATGTCCATGATAACAGCCTCTGAACTTAATTATCTTATCTCTTCCGGTGTAGCCTCTTGCCACACGGATTGCACTCATAACAGCTTCTGTTCCTGAACTTACAAGACGACTCACCTCCATTGTAGGAATAAGCTCATATATAAGCTCTGCCATCTCAACTTCTCTCTTAGTTGGTGCACCATATGTAAGGCCTGCTTCCGCAGCTTCCTTAACCTTTGCAATTACTCTGTCATGTGCATGACCTAATATTCCCGGTCCCCATGAACATATGTAGTCAATCATTTCATTCCCATCTACATCAGTAATTCTGTCTCCCTTGGCAGAAGCTATGAATCTTGGCACTCTGTCAACTGCCTTGTATGCCCTGACAGGACTGTTTACACCACCCGGCATATGTTTTACTGCTCTCTCATATAAATCCTTTGACATCTCTTCATTCATAAAACCAGCTCCTCCTGCTTAATTTAATACTGCTAAAAATGTTACTCTTCCTTTAACCATTTTGCCACATCTATAGCATGATATGTAATTATCATCTTAGCTCCGGCTCTCTTAAAGCCTGTCATATTCTCCATTACAATCTTCTTCTCATCAATCCAGCCATTCATTGCTGCTGCCTTAACCATCGCATACTCACCGCTTACATTGTAAGCGACAATTGGAATATTGAAGTTAAGCGCTATCTCTTTCATAACGTCCATATATCCGAGTGCCGGCTTTGCAATAATCATGTCTGCACCTTCTAATATGTCTTCTTCAACTTCCCTTAACGCTTCTTTTCCATTAGCCGGATCCATCTGATATGTCTTTCTGTCACCAAATCCCGGTGCTGAATGTGCGGCATCCCTGAACGGTCCGTAATATCCTGATGCAAATTTGGCACTGTATGAACATATAGGAATATTAACCAGTCCTGCCTCATCAAGTGCATTTCTGATTGCCTCAACTCTCTTATCCATCATGTCACTCGGTGCAATTATATCTGCCCCCGCTTTTGCATAAGCAACTGACGCCTTTGCTAGAAGCGGCAGTGTCTCATCATTTAATATAACGCCATCTTTTACAAGTCCGCAGTGTCCATGTGATGTGTACTCACACAGGCACACATCAGCCATGATAACAAGCTCTGGATAAGCATCCTTAATAAGGCGGATTGCCCTGCACACAACACCTTCCTCGTCATATGCCTCACTTCCGACCTCATCTTTATGTACAGGTATTCCAAAAAGCAGAATTCCCTTAATTCCAACCTCTACAGCACGTCCGATTTCTTCAAGAACATGGTCAAGCGAATACTGACATATTCCCGGCATTGATGGTACTTCCTGTATTACATCGTTCTCCGCCGTAACAAATACAGGATATATAAGCTCGTCCACCCTTACATGATTCTCTCTTACCATATCTCTTAATGTCGCATTCATTCTCAATCTTCTTGTTCTGTCCATGATTATCATCTTCCTTCCAACGTTTCCTATATAATAGCATTGCATATAAACATTGTAAACTGGTATGTTATGTTCTGCTATGTATCTTAACCATTCTTGCATACTCACCATCAAGCTTCATAAGCTCCTCGTGAGTTCCTCTCTCCTTGATGCCCTCATCAGTAAGCATCAGGATTTCCTCCGCATTTTCAATAGTTGTAAGTCTGTGTGCTATTACAAATGTAGTTCTATTCTTTGCAAGCTTCTCTAGTGATTCCTGTACAATCTGCTCACTCTCATTATCAAGTGCCGATGTCGCCTCATCAAATATAAGAATTGGCGGATTCTTTAAGAATACTCTTGCAATTGACAGTCTCTGCTTCTGACCGCCCGACAATTTGACTCCGCGCTGTCCGATATCTGTGTCATATCCGTTCTCAAAGCTCATAATAAAATCATGCGCATTTGCAAGCTTTGCCGCCTGAATTACTTCTTCATCCGTAGCATCAGGCTTTCCATATCTTATATTCTCTTTAATTGTACCCATAAACAGATACACATCCTGCTGTACAACTCCGATATGGTCACGCAGGCTTTTAAGTGTAACATCTTTGATATCTGTTCCATCAATCTTAATCGAACCGCCCGTCACCTCATAAAATCTTGGAATAAGCGAGCAGAGTGTTGTCTTTCCTACTCCCGAAGGACCTGCAAGTGCAACATATTCTCCCGGTCTTACTGACAGATTAACCCCGGAAAGCACCTCGTCCACGCCGTCCTTATATCTGAAGGACACATTTTCAAATGTTATTGCACCCTTCACATCAGTAAGTTCCTTTGCGTCAGGCTTATCAGCTATTTCCGGCTCTACTGAAAGAATCTCTAAGAATCTTTCGTAACCCGAATAGCCATTCTGGAACTGCTCTGTGAAATCAATAAGCACCTTAACTGGCTCCGTAAAAATATTTATATACAGTAAAAATGTAACGAAATCCGTAATATTTACCCAGCCCTTTGCAATTCCAATACCGCCTGCTGCGATTACGATTACATTTATCATTGTTGTAAATGCAGTAAGTCCCGCATTGTACATTCCCATATAATGATAGCTGTCTCTCTTAGATTCAAGGAATAAGTCATTGCCTTTCTTAAATTTCTCACATTCAATATCTTCATTTGCAAATGACTTGACAACCCTTATTCCAGACAGATTGTCCTCTATCTGTGCATTTATCTCACCTATTCTTACCCTGTTTCTCTTAAATGCCCTCTTCATGCGCTTGTTAAGCACATACGCGAATACAAGCATGAACGGAATCAGCACAAATGCGGCAATCGTAAGTCTTAAGTCAATCGAACTTAATATGCATAATGCACCAATTATCTTAATCAGTGAAATAGTTATATTCTCAGGTCCATGATGCAAAAGCTCTGTAATATCGAACAAATCCGATGTTATTCTTGACAATAACTGTCCAACCTTCTGGTCATCATAGAATGAATATGACAGCTTCTGATAATGATTGAATATCTCTGCCCTCATATCGTACTCAATCTTTGCGCCCATTACATGTCCATAATTAGATATATAGTAGTTGCAGCCCCACTGTATCAGTACAAGCACAAAAAGTACTCCAACAATAATCATAATTCTTGAAAGTGCTTCATTGGCACTCATATATGCAACCTTTGATGTAATGAACCTTACAACAAGTGGTATCACAAGTGCCACCGCCGCTGACATCATCGCCAGTATCATATCAAGTATAAATGTGCCTAAATACGGCTTATAGTATTTAGCCAGCTTCTTAAGATTCTCTTTCATAAACTTCTCCTGTTTTCTATATTTCCTCGTTTCGCCGTGCATGTCAGGGCAAGCACACCACTGCTTGCACCCCGGCTGTCCGCCGTGCATGTCAGGCTTTCGCCCTATCGTATGCATCATGCATTCCGTGCTTTGTGCCAGCACAGCACTGCTTGCCTGCTGCATACGGCACGGCTCAATGCTAACGCACATTATACCACATCCTTACTTATTGAAAAAGCAAAGAAATGTGAGTGGACCTGCTAATTTTTAATCTTCTGGCTTCACTTTTGACAATTTTTTCAATGTTTAAAAAAATATAAACCTACTAAAAGTCGTCAACTTCATCATTTCGTAGGTTCATTAGCTTGTCATTTTGTTGTTATAGTTGCTTGCTGACCTACTATTTACCTGCTTTGTCGCTTTTTCATAGGTCTTTTTCTTGCTTCTTGCTTGATTATGAGTGCCCTATGCTGGCAAAAGACCTATTAAATACTTTAACATTGCTTTTTTCGTAGGTCTTTCAGTCCTCAACTTGCCATAACTCCTGCAAAACAACCTACTCAAACCACAATCTATGTAGTTTTAGTATGTCTTACTCATGTCAATTGCTTTGCATGACTGTTATTATTGAGTGCTGGTTTATTGGCAATTCTGATTTTGGACTTCTTTGCGTCCCCACTCCGCTTCAACGTCCAATCCGCCACACTATGACCACTCCAGCTAACAAATAAATAAGTCCGTGATGCATTTTATAATAAAAAAAACACATCCCGGACATTTATTAACATTTTATTCACTTACAAGCTCTGTATTCTGCGTTTCAATGCTCTTGCCAGCACCGTTAATCGTCAGATATAAAAGCCCTATTCCAATAAATATAAGCAGCAGAACCACAATCATATATACAACACCTATTCCTAGCGACTCTGAACCCATCTGGCTTAAATCCCATCCAAACCAGCCTGTTGGCACATTATAATTAAGAAAGTTGTATGGTGCCGTCATTGTGTCATACCACCTAACCCCAAGTACTGCAAGTATGTATACAAAACCCACATAGCAAAGCGGTGGTATAACCGCGTATATTGCATATATCTTTCTTGCTTTAAATCCTTTATCAAATATAAGAAAATCTGCTATTGCAAATACTGGTCCAATCAGATGTACGCCAAGGCTTCCTGCGTGATTATGAAGATAAGCACCAATAAGGCCATCATCTGACGTAGGTCCAAGAATAATCATATACACCAGACATGTCAGTGTAATTGAGAGCGTCATAAGAAACTTGAGCATATATAATCTATTATTCTTATAATCTTTTCCCGTAACAAGCAATATCATGTCCAACACAATAAATACCACCAGCACAATATCAAGTGCCACATTAGAAAGTGTTGTAAAAAATGTGAATGACATAATGCTGTCAATTGTAAACATGAGTCCATACACCGAAGCAATCAGTGATACTGCCTTAAAAATAATACTTGTAATCAATCTTTTCCTGTCTAATATCTTGTTATTCAATTTGAGCCTCCAATTATTTGATTCTCGAATTATAATATATATTAGTTTGATTATCAAGTTATTTATACAAAATATCTATGTATTCAATCAGCCTGTTATACGAATCTTCGTCTGTCTTATATTCTGCTCCATTCCATTCTACCCTGCCTGCAAGCACAATATTATTGGCTATTCCATCTTTATAATAAGTTATTCTATAACTCCAGCCATTAGTACGTGGAAACTTTTTTGCGGTAAGATTCATGTTTTTAACCAGTTCAATAATCTGTGTCCTCTGTTCCTCATCTGGTGTTATCTCTTTACCATTACCTCCGCACATTATTGTCATCTTATCATATCCACTAAGGTCAATATTGACCACCTGTTTTGAAGTACTGATTATTACATATGCACCAATTCCCGCAAATGCTAATAATAAAACAATTCCTGCTATTATTTTAATATTTTTTCTTTTCATACGCCCCTCCTTTTGGACTTTTTCCATGTCACTCTCCGCTTTTCCTTTCTATTTATATATACGAAACACTTTCCAGAATAGTTTGCACATTTACATACATATTTTATATATCAATACTTAATTCCACTCACAAAAAGAAAAAACTCCCGCAGGGACAAGCC
>OLSX01001699.1_pt1 | contig 20609 bp, 3 predicted proteins | sample 1673141 | NCBI WGS metagenome assembly OLSX01 (sample SAMEA3136759, study PRJEB25190) | human gut metagenome | biome: human gut; feature: human-associated habitat; material: faeces | place: Austria | collected 2013
TATGAAGGGGTGCTTTTTTGCGCCATTTTTCACTCTCGAGAGGTTTTCATAGTAAGGGGCTACTCGTATCGTAATATAACACCGCTAGTTTCAAAACACGCAACGTATCTCCCAGATGAGAGCCCATCCGCCCCCCTGTATCGTCATCCTGAGCGGACGAAAACGACCCATGTGTGCCCCCCCAGCCAGAACAAGTGGGGACTGAGCCGAAAGATCTCATACCACGCATGTGAGATGATTCCTTCCCTCGTATCGTAGGAGTGACTAGTGACTGGTGACTTAAATGCCACTTCCGGACATCGCCCCAATAAAAAAAGCGGCGAATCCGCCACCTGAACCCTGAACCCTGAACCCTGAACCCTGAGCCCTGAACCAAATGAAAGCAAAGTAAAAAGGAGCTGTGAAGAAATGAGAATTCATTTTTTCACAGCCCCTTTTTTATTTTCTATAGCTCATACGCTTTCTTGCGATCTTCTCAGCTTCACGTTCGGTCTCGCCCTGATTCGGGTGGGCTTCTTCGTCCATTTCATACTGCCACATGCGCGTGGGGACCATTTCGCCCTCGGGGCTGCTGGTATAGCGCATGGACTTCGGCATGGTCTTTACGGTGGAGAGCGGGCTTGTAAAGCCGCGGCCGATGACGTCTGTGGTATTCATGATGAAGAGAAAGGCATGCGGATCGATTTCTTCGATATAGTGACGGAGCTTCGTGATCTGTGTCAGATCGACGATGGCAAAGATGATGCGCTTATCCATGCCGGAGAAGGCGCCCTGCCCGTAGAGGAGGGTCGCGCCGTGGTGAATGTTGCGGAGGATGGCGTCTGCGATCTCAAGAGGCTTGTCAGAAACGATGAAGGCGGCTTTCCGCTGGGCGAAGCCGATGACGAGACGGCTCGAGAGATTCGCATTGATGTACATCGCGATCAGGGTGCAGATGGCGAGCTCCAGGGCAAAGATCCAGGCACTGGCCATGACGATCAGGAAGTTCAGCGCAAAGACGACGTAGCCGATCTCCAGATTGAAGTATTTCTTCAGGATCGCGCCGATGACATCGAGGCCGCCGGTGTTGCTGTTGTAGCGGTAGAGGAGCCCCATGCCAAGGCCAAGGATGACGCCGCCTGCGATGGCAGAGACGAGCGGCTGTTTCACGGAGGACATGGCAGCAAGCGGTGCGGTGAGGTCGATGAAGACGGAGCAGAGCACGGTGCCTATGATGGTGATCAGGGTATAGAATTTTCCCATGAACTTCAGGGCAAGAAGAAGGATCGGGATGTTCAGGATGAGGTTTGCGATACCGATGGGAAAGCCCGTCAGGTAGTTCAGGATCATCGCGATGCCGGTGAGCCCGCCTGCGAGAAAGTGATGGGGGACATAGAAGGCATTGATGCCGACGGAGTAGAGAAATGTCCCGACCACGGTGATGGCCAGGATGAAAAACAGCCGCTGCCAGAAAGTGGGGCTTCTGTAGTCAGCCCCCAACGGGGTGTTCATGAGTGGGTCCTTTCTTTGAAACATGGAAGCACCAAGGGTGCTGTGAGAATAGTTACATCATATTATAGCATGAGGAGCAAGGCGAGGGGCGTGCCGCCCTTTGATTGCGCGCGAAAGATTCGCTTGAATGAGAAATTAGAAATGAGAAATGCGAAATGGTAGTGCGGCGCATAAAAATATAGAAGCGCCGCAGAATTTTGATAGTGCTTCGCGCCGTCGTCATCTCGAGCGTAGCCGAGAGATCTTCCTTGCAGAACGGTTAGTGTACCAATTGCGCTATTTCAATCACCGCTTGCTCCTAATCCCTAATCCCTAGCCACTTATCCCTGCTTTCAAACTTGTGGTGGCGGCTTCGCCGCAATATATATGGGGCGATGCCCGAAGGTCTGCCAAAAAGCAGGTTTCCCGTTTTGAATTTTCCAAACATTACCCGCTTGACCGCGAATGACAAAGATCGAGGGCTGCGCTCGGGATGACGATATGAGAAGGCGGCAGTCTGACGTCTCCTAGTCTCCTAGTCTCCAGTCACTAGTCCCTAGTCACTCACCCCGAAAAAACTTTCCTCTTTCCCCCTGACCCTGTCACTTGTGACAGGGTCAGAAGGAAGGATCTCCTGTATAATAGATACAGAATAGGCATCGTGTACCCTTTTTTAGAAAAAGCAGACGGTCTTCTGCGTGTCCCCTTTTTTCCGATGGAGGATCTTGCCATGAAACGTACTATACAATCGCTATCTCTCAGTCTTTTGACAGCCCTTCTTTTTTCAGGCAGCGTGAGTGCTGCGCCGGCGCTGCCGCAGCTGCAGCTCGATCCGACGGATCCGGCGGTGCAGAAGGTGACGGATCAGGCGTCGCGCATGAGCGAGACGAACCAGCAGGTGGCGTCATATTACCAGAAGAGCCGCTACCGCACGCTGGATGCCGTGCATTCTTCGGAGGCGAAGGCCGAAGAGGGCGGGCTGGTCTTTGAAGTGAAGGAGATCCGTGTGACGCCGTCGAAATTTCTTTCCGCAGAGGAGATCCGGAGAGCCATCCATTTCAAAGGCGCAGGGCCTGCCACCGTGAAGGAGCTGACGGACATGGTGGCCCGCCTGAATGCGCTGTATCAGGAGAAGCATATCGTGACGGCGCAGGCCGTGCTGCCGCCGCAGAAGGTACAGGACGGCGTAGTCTACATCCGTCTCATTGAAGGAAAATTTGGAAAGACGGTCATCACGGGAAATCAGCGGATCTCCGAGAAGTCGCTCCTCTCGCGCATCCATGGAAAGACGGGCGAGCTGGTGGACGTGGATCGGCTCGAGGATGAGCTCCGCGTATATAATTCGACGAATACCTATCAGGTGCAGGCAGAGCTGGTGCCGGGAGAAGAGGAAGGGACCTCCGACCTCCATCTGCTGCTCGGGGAGAAGGAGAATCCGCTGACATCCTTTATTTTCACGGACAATGCGGGCCAGAAAGAGAGCGGTCGTTATCGCATCGGTGCGTATACGGAGTACCGCGGGATCGGCGGGCATGATGCGAGCCTCGCGGTGAGCCCGGTGTGGACGGAAGGCATCTGGGGCGGCTCGGTGATGTACGATACGCCATGGGGGCATCACGGGACGCGGGCGCAGATTTCCTACAGCAGAAATCTGGTGGATATCATCGACGGCACCTTCAAGGATTATGACATGAAGGCCAATTCGAATGACGCGGCGATCTCCATCACGCACCCCGTGAATATCACGCCGCTTTCCCGTGTGGATGTCTTTCTGGAAGGCCATCGGAAATGGTCGGATACCACGTACTCCGGGATGGAGCTCTCGAATAGCGCAACGCGCACGGTGAAGGCCGGACTGTCAGCGCGGAGCTTCGATGAGAATGGGCTGTGGTTCTTCATGACCAGCGTCACCGGCTATGAGAGCGATGACCGCGTGAATGATAAGGATAACAACGGCTCATACTATAGCGCCTACCTCATGCGCCGGCAGAATCTCAAAAATGACCAGTACATGCTCTACCGCCTCTACGGCCAGTACACCGCCTTTACCTCGCTGCCTTCGACGGAGCAGTTCACGCTGGGCGGTATGGGGAGCGTCCGCGGATACAAGGAAAGTATCCTTTCGGGCGATAAAGGCTGGTTCGCCGGTATGGAGTATGGATTCCCCATCAGCAGTGACCATCAGACCTGGCGAGGCTTCGTCTTCCTCGATCACGGTGTCGCATATAACAATTTCAGCGTCAAAACAACGAAGGACTACCTCACGAGCGCGGGCTTCGGCCTGGAGTGCAGCAAGGGCGGCTGGTATGGCAAGGCCGTCCTCGGCATCCCGCTCAAGGATTCCGGAAATATCGGAGATGCATCGCCGAGAGTCCATTTCTATCTGCAGAGGAATGTGTGATTTTGAGGGACTAGTGACTGGTGACTAGGAGACGTCAGACTGTCAGACGTCAGATGTCAGACTGCCGCCTTCCCGTATCGTCATCCCGAGCGCAGCCCTCGATCTTTGTCATTCGCGTTCAGGCGGACGATGTTTGGAAAGCTCAATCGGGAAACCTTCGGGCATCGCCCTATTTATGCTTCGCGGCGCTTCCATATTTTTATGCGCCGCACCACCACTCCTCACTCCTAACTAGAGAGTACGAAGCTTTCAAACGGAATCAAAGGGCAGCACGTCCTACGGGCTAACCCTGAACCCATCAACCTATTTCCATGATCTTCTCACCCAAAGGAGGACCGTCTTATGAATAAAATATACAAAGTCGTATGGAATGCCACGCGCGGCTGCTATGTGGTCGCTTCGGAGCTGGTGAAGACCCATCAGGGCAAGAAGAGTACGCGCCGGGGGGGAACATCCTTTCCCGCGCAGGGACGGCACTGCTCCTTGCCATCGCAGGCTGGGGCGCGGCTTGCAATTTCATCTATGCGGACGTGACGGTGGCGGATCAGAAGCACTATGGCAATACGGTCAAAGTGACGGATATCGCTAACAGCGGCAAGCAGTATGACATCACGAACCAGCAGGTGAAGGGCGGCAATGCGCTGAACAAGTTTGATAATTTCGGCATCACGCAGCACGATGTGGCGAATCTCCATATGGGAGAGGCGAATCACCAGATCAATGTCGTCAAGAACAAGATCGACATCGACGGCGTGGTGAATGCGATCAAGGATAACAAAATCGGCGGCGACGTGTATTTCTTCTCGAATGCAGGTATCGCGGTCGGCTCGCATGGTGTCTTCAATGTGGGCCGCCTGACGCTCGGGACGAATACAGCGGTGGGTGACGCGCTCTATAACGGCTACTACATTATGCCTTCTCCGTCAGGACCGGTTCAGGTCAATTTTGACCGGGACAAGGATTTTTATCAGAAATCGCCGGCGGAGCGGGCGCGCCTTTTGAATGACGGCTCTCTGTGGGGCGGGAACACGGCAGGTGATGCCGGGATCTCTTTCGCGGGCAAAATCAACGCAAAGGACAGTGTGGTCATCGCTTCGGCAAAGAGTACGATCTCGCAGACGGACGGCGTGATCCAGACGGGCACCGTATTCCATCCCTATACGAATGGTCAGTCGGCGGATACGTATCGTTCGTCCCTCGTGAATACGGCGGGTATCATGGATGCGACGACGGCGGTAGCGACGACGGACGGCATCGCGCTGGTCGCGAAGAAGGATATCACGCTGGCAGGCGAGATCGCGTCTCATGGGGGGAGTGTCACCGTAGAGACAGGGGATAATCTCGCCGTCACCGGCACGGAAGCAAAGGCGAGCCGCATCACGTCCGGCGGCGGGGCGATCGCGCTGACGGCGTCTTCGGATGATGCGAAGCTGCAGGCGGATCCCGCCAAGGAGCCGGGAGATGGCATGATCTCCATCAAGGATGCGTACATCGACTCGTCGTCGGAGAAGAAGGACAGCGGCAGGATCGATATCACGGCGGTCAGAAATGTCATGGGCGTCTCCCGCATCGATGTGGATGATGCGACGATCACGGCAGAAGGAAAGAACGGCCATAAGGCGGGGGATGTCTCCATCCATGCGACGGCGGCGACGAAGCTCTATGCCTGGGACATCGGCGACGGTGCGTATGCATTGGTAAAGATGGGACAGGAGAGCCGCGGCCGAAATACGATCAAAGGGGATAACGTAGACATTTCCGCTCGCGCCACGACGTCGGGCGTCATCGGCGATGACAATAAGCTTAAGGATGCGGAGATCAAGGCGGGCATCGAGCGGGAAAAAGATCACAATGCCGTCTTGGGACTCATCGAAGAGTACGGCGGCAATTTCCGCACGTTCGGCTCGGCGACGAAGACGTATGCCGAGGCGAATGTGGACATCGACAAGACGGATATCACGGCTCTTGGAGATGGCACGGGCGCCGAGGGGCATGGCGATGTGAAGATCACGTCGGACGCGAAGTCGGATATCGCGCCGTTCAATGTGAATCTTGTTGGCATCGGGTTTAACGTGGGCATCGGCGACGTGAAGTCGTACGTCGACGTGGACGACAGCACGATCACTTCCGCGAAGGATACGACGCTCTCCGCGGAAGGCACGAATGCGGTCAAGATGAGCCTGATAGATTTCAGCGCCGTGCCGATGGGCGGGCTGTCGCTGGATTTCTCCTGGGCACAGCTTACGAGCGACGTCGCGGCAAAAGTAGGAAAGAAGGCGACGCTGACAAGTCAGGGCGATGTGGATATCAGCGCGAAATCCATCCGTTCGCTGGGCTCTGGCGCGTCGAACTGCGGGCAAACGCTGGGGCTCTCGGTCGGTCTCGGGATCTCTGATACGAAAGCGAGCGCGGATATGGCGGGCACGGTCTACGCGAAGGGCGATGTGTCGGTCAAAGCGGAGAATACGCTCTCTGAAAACGGCGGCGTCTATGCGGCGGATACGGTGACGGCATCGAGCATCGGCGGGGACACGGCGCTCAAGCCGACGACAGATCCGATCAAGGCAGGCGTGGGAAAATTTTTCTCGAAATTGAAAAAAGCATTTACCGAAGAAGATAAGACAGGCCAGGCGGCAAAGGACCTTGACCTCGATAAAGCGGACAAGCCGGCGAAGCAGAAGAAACCATGGAACAAGCTGGGGGCGAATGCGTCGACGGCGCTTCTTTTCAGTACCAATGACGCGACGGCGTCTGTGACGGGGAAGGTGCGCGGCATCGATGCGAGCGGGAATGCGAATAACGCGGCGGGCGCGAAGTCGCTCACGGTCGATGCGCTGATGCTCTCCCGCAGCCACGCGGTCGTGAATGCGTTCCAGAACGATACGACGGTCTCGAAGGATGAAACGACGAAGCGGGACAATACCATCACGGCGGCGATCTCTTATCTGGAACAAAGAAATCACGCGACCGCTTTCATCAGTGGCGACACGAAGACCATCGGAGATACGACCGTCCATGCGAAGACGGTCATCCCATGGCAGACGAGCTGGCAGAGTACCGATCCCGTGGATCAGCTTTTGAATGGCTTCTTTAACACCATCAGCACGAATCCGGTGCTGCCCGACCTCGTGGACAGCTGGACGCAGGCGGCGGGAAATGGCGACAACGTGAATGGCTCGGCGTCCGTCTCCATCGTGAACTATGACAACAACGCCAAAGCATATATTGGCAAGAAAGATGACACGCAGACGACGACGCCTACAGTCGATGCCGCTGGCAATGTGAATGTCACGGGCGAGACGGACATCACGACGGTCAATCTGACCGGCACCATCCAGTCGTATCTGAATTCGGCGCCGCTCAACCTATGGAAATGTTTCTATAAAAAAGATAAGATGGCTTTCCAGGATATTTTCAATAGAAATGGCTGGACGATGGACGGCGCATCCAAGGCAGGTATCGGCGGCGCGGCGCTCTCCGTGCATCAGAAGAATAACGCAGAGGCCTATATCGATGACGGCGCAGTGGTCAAGGCGAAGGGATCGGCAGATGTCAATGCGAAGGCACGCGCGCTCAATATCGCGATGGCGGCGGCAGGCGGCCCGGCGAAGTCGGTCGCTGTCGATGCGACGGTGGGCGTGAACCGTTTCGATAATACGACGAAGGCGCGCATCGGAAACGCGACGGTCACGGCGAAGGATGTCTCTGTCACCGCGGAAGACCTCTCCAAGACCATTCAGGCGGCGGGCGCGATCGGCGTCAGCGGCGGCACAGGGATCGGTGCGTCCATCGCGTACAATCACATCGATCGCGACACGGAAGCCGCGATCTCGGGGAATGTCAAGGCGGATGACAATGTGAATGTCTCCGCGAAGAACACCGGCGAGATCATCGCAGCCTCTGTCGCGGGTGCGGTCGCTTATGACAATAAGAAGCCGAATGTGAAGAACAAGGCAGGCAGTACCGGTTTCCATGCGGTCGAAGACGGCGATGAAGACGGCATCGAGCTGGACGATTTTGTCAATGATATGGATGATGCCGATGAAAATGCACCGCTCCTTGGTCAGGAAGCGGATCAGCATATTGTAAATGTCGCAGGTAAGGACGGTGCGATGAAGGACAATGTAGCGGAAGCCAAGGGCGGTCTGGCAGCCGCAGCGAATGTGTCCGTGAACCGTATCACGGATACGGCGAAGGCCTATGTGTCGAAAGACGGTGGGACTGCGCCCTCTGTCACGGCCGATGCGCTCCGTGTGAATGGTCTGAATGACAGTGCGATCCGCGCGACGTCGGCGGCCATCGGAGCCAATCTTCATGCCAAGGCCGGAGCGGCGCTTGCGGGAAGCTTCATGTACAACTCCATCACGGCGGACAACGAAGCCTATGTGGATGGGGCGAGCCTCACCCTGCGCGGCAATAAAGAAAAAGACAAGGACGGGAAGGACATCGACGAGTCCCTCACTGTCCGTGCGGAGAATGATGCGAAGATCCTGAACATCGCGGCCAGCGGCAGCGGTGCGACGAAGGGCTTCTCCGGCGCAGGGCAGATCAGCCTGAACTGGGTGGATGACAAGACGGATGCCCATGTGAAGGACAGTACGGTGAAGGTGGAGGAAGCCACCACCATCGAAGCGAAGGACAAAGGAAAAATCGACTCGTACACAGGGGCAGTGTCTGTTTCCACGGGCTCTTCCGCGGTCGGTGCAGCCATCGGTGTGAACCTCATCGAAGGCGATACGAAGGCATATCTGGAAAACAGTGAGGTGGCTGGGACAGCGAAAGGAGAAAAGGCGGGCAGGCTCGCCGTCACTGCGGATGAAGCGAGCCAGATCACGTCCATCATCGCGTCCGGAGCGCTGGCGGATAAGGCGGCGACGTCCTTCTCTGCGAGCGGGAACTGGATCCATACGACGACGGATGCCCACGTGGATAGCGGCAAAGCTATGAAGACAGGGGCCCTTACGATCGATGCCGGAAATCACAGCAATGCGACGCTTGGTGTCGGTACGGGTGCGATCTCGAATACGGCCGTTGGCGCGTCGGTCGCGGTCATGGTGAATGATTCGGACGTCAAGGCGTCGCTCTCCGGCGATGCGAAGAAAGAAAAGACCATCGAGGCAGACGGCATCTCTGTCAAGGCGGACAATGCGTACAATGGCTCTGCGTCGGACAGCAAAAGTGACTCTGCGGCGAAGACCGTCGCGGTGGGCTTTGCGGCAGGCGCGGCGAAATTCGCCGGTTCCGGCTCGGTCACGGTGAATGTCATTTCCCAGAAGGCCGATGCATCGATCGGCAAGGGAAACTATCAGGCAGGAAATCAGGGCGTTGCCGTAGAAGCGAAGAATACAGCGCGCCTCTTCGGCTTGGCCGGCGGCTTGGGGATCAACCTGGGCGGCACGGGTATCGGCGCGGCGGCTGACGTGCAGACGTACAAGGGGCATACCTATGCGTCCATCGAAGACGGTGCGAAGCTCTCGAAGGCGTCTTCGGTCAAAGTGAATGCCGAGTCGGAAGAGGACCTGACCTCTGTTGCGGCGACGATTGCGACGGGGGATACATTTGCCGGCGCCGGGGCAGCCGGACTCCATGTGATTTCGACGGATACGAAAGCGTATATCGGAAATCAAGAGGACAAAGATGTCACGGACGCGGGCAAGGCCGAGCTCATAGAGGCGGGTGCTGTCTCCGTGACGGCGAAAGATACGACGACGCTCACGACCTCCGGCGGCAGCGGGGCAGTGAGCGGGACGGCAGCCGGGGGCCTCTCCGCGGCGGTCGAAGTGGTGCAGAAGAAGGCTTCTGCCTATGTAGGCAACCACGCGAGCATTGGCGGGGAAAGCCTCACTGTACAGGCGGAGAATACCAGTGACTCGACGACAGCGGCGGCAGGTCTTGGCGTCGGCGGTACGGCGGGTGTCGCAGGCGCGGCTTCTGAGACTTTTGTCACGCATACGACGGATGCTCATGTAGGCAAGGCGGCGAATGTCACCACCTCGGGCGATGCGGACGTGAAGGCGATTTCCTCCTTCACGCAGGACGCCGGTGCTGGTAGTCTCGGCGGCAGCGGTACAGTGGGCATCGGGCTTTCCAATGCGACCGTCTCGATGAGCGCGGATACGAAGGCACATGTCGATACCGGTGCGAAGGTCACGGGGAAGAATGCCCGCGTGGGCGCAGCGCATACGACGGACATCACCTATGCGACCATTGCGGGCGGCCTTGCAGGCACCGCGGCCATCAATGGCGCGGTCGGCGTGAATGTGCTGGATACGAAGACCAAGGCGTATACGGAGGACAAGACCGAGCTCACAGCCACAGGCGCGGCCGATACGGATGGGATCGCCATCACGGCATCGGATGCGACGAAACTTCATGGCGGCAACGGCGGCGCATCCATCGGCGCGGCGGGCGGCGGTGCAGGACTGGCTCTCTCCGTGATGAATCTCACGAAAGACACAGAAGCCTATGCAGGCAAGGCGGCCAAACTGGATGCCAAAGGCCAGATTTCTTTGAATGCCCAAAGCAGCGAAGATATTTTCAATCTGTCCCTGCAGGCGGCGGGCGGCTCCTATGCCGGCCTCGCGGGTGCGACGAACGTGATGAATCTCACCGCGATCACGAAGGCATACACGGATACGGGCGTGGAGATCAATCAGAAGGCCGGCTACGGCAAGGATGGCTCGAAGGATGTCTCTGTCACCGCAGGGCATGAAGTCCAGAAAATGGAGAACACCGTCACCGCGGCGTCCGGCTCCGGCGGTGCGTCAGTCGGCGCAGCCGTCGATGTAGGAAATATCAAGACGCAGACGAATGCCTTCCTCGGCGATGGAAACAAGGTCGCATCGGGCGGCAGCGTGACCGTCGAAGCGAAAGACAATATGCATGGCATCAAGTCGAATGCGATCTCGGCCGCCATCGGTTTTGTGGGACTTTCGGGCAGTATCTCTGTCTACAACGTCGGCAGCACGATGTCTCCGGAAGACCAGAAGACGCTCTCGGGCCAGACGAGCGAGAATGGCGAGACCGTCGGCTTCGACAGCTGGGTGAATGAGGAACTCGCGAAGATCAACGAAGGCACCGGCAAAGCGGTCGGTGCCTATGACACGGCATCGCTGGATGAAGTGAAATCGAGCCTTGGCAAAACCTTTGCATCCGAGGCACCGAGCACCGCGGGCGAGAAAGGTACGCTCGCAAAGATCGGAAACGGCGCCGCCATCGACGCGGCGGGCGATGTCAAAGTCCAAGCGGATGACACGCTCTCCGCGCAGAACATCATGGGCAGTCTCTCGGGCAGCGCAGCGGCAAGTGCCGGTGCGTCCGTCAGCGTACTGAATACGGATACGCAGACGAAAGCGCTCGTGGATAAGGCAGCGAAGGTGACGGCAGGAAAGGATCTTTCTATTTCCGCCAAGGCCTCGCACGACTTTGATGAATATATCGTGGGGGCTTCCGTCTCCGGCGGCGTGGCCGGGCAGGGGACGGTCGGGACATGGACGGACAAGAGTACCGTCTCGGCACTTCTTGGCGACACGAATGCCGTCCATGCGAAGAATATTTCCATCACATCGGAGAATGACCGCAAGCTTGACGCCTATGTGGCAGGGGCATCGGTGGCGCTTGTCGCGTTGAATGGTGCTGTCGTCACGGCGAATGTCACCGGCTCTTCGGAGGCGGGCATCGGAGACGATGAAGGCACGTATGCGGGCGAGGTGACGGCGGATCAAGACCTCACCATCTCTTCGGGCGCAAAGACAACGATGGATGCGAATGCAGTCGGCGCAGCGGCAGGCATCTTCGGCGGCACGGGAACGGGCGCAGACCTTTCATCTGCGGTCGACGTCCTGACGAAAGTCGGGAAGAACGCTAAGCTCACCGCGCAGTCGATGACACTTACGGCGGAGAATACGCCGAAGCTCTCGGCACTCGCGACCTCGGCGGGCGTCGGCCTCGGCGGCGTGGGGGCGACCGTGGCAGAGATCGAATCCAAAGACACCTCGTGTGTCACCATCTCTGACGGGGCATCGCTCACGGCTCAAGACAAGCTCATCGCCCGCGCGGTGATGCATCAGCCGACAGATGATTACAATGCCTATGCGCATGCCATCGCCGGAAGCGGCGGCGTCATCGCAGGATCTGTGGCAGTCGTGGGCATCGACATGAAGAATACCACCGAGACCGCGATCGGAAAGAATGTGAAGCTCCAGGCGGGCAGTGCAGAGATTTCTGCGGATCACAAGGACAGAGGAAACTATGAGATCGAGTCCGTCGCGGCCGGCAAATACAGCGGCACCGGGGCGGACACGAGATATACCGTGAATTCCACGTCGAAGGTCACCATCGGTGATGATACGACCGTGACGACGGAGCGGGAGACGGCCATCCGCGCGGACAATACGAGTGAAAAGGCGTGGAAAGACGGCTCGGAAAAGGAGAATGCCACCTCCGCGGGCGCGGCGCTCGCCTCCGGCAACGGCGTCGTGAGTGTGACGAAGATCACCCATACCACGCAAGCCGATCTCAGGAAAGTCACCCTGCAGGCGAGCGCTTCTGAGCTTACGGCAGAAGAAAAGGCCGCGGGCAAGACCCTGCACGACAAGAAAGCCATCTCCATCGACGCCGCGAGCCGCGTCAAAGCGCATGATAACAATGCCTTGTCGACCGGTGCCGCCGTCGGTGCAGCGCACGTGAAGGAGAAGCTCACGGTGAATGCGGAAACGAGCGCGACTGTCGCGGACGGCGCAAGCCTCAAAGCCGGCGAGACAGAGAAGGCGAACGAGAAGAACAAGAGCTGGGAAGGAAAGACGGAAGGCGCCTCGTATGATGGCTCGTACAAGGGCGGTACGATCGCCATCGGCACAAGAAATGATGCGGATCTCTACAGTACGACACTGGTCGATGTTTTCGGCTTGGCGGGCTACGCGGGCTCGGAGAATGACGTCACCTACACGGGCAAGACGAATACCACCTTTGGCGGGAAAGCGGAAACGGCGAAGGGGGATATTTCCCTTGCGGCAGGCCGAGACAGCGATGGCGAGACAGGCACGATCAGCGTCAGCGCGCACAGCGACATCCTGAATGCGACGGCGATCCCGATCTCTATCCAGAAGGATCCCTATGCGAAAGCGGACAGCCAGGCGAGCCTCACCGTCACGAATGGCGCGGATATGAAGAGCGACCGTGACATCCTCCTCAAGGCGAAAGCGGGTGCGGTATCTGCCTCTGGCAATGGCGAGGTGAAGGACTGGGTGAATGCCATCGAAGACGCCTTCGGCTCGGACGGCAGTCAGATCGGGAAGAAGGAGATCGCAAAATCCGCCGATGTCACCATGAACGGCAAGGCGGAGACGGGCATCCATCGCAAGAAATCCATGACCATCGGTGGGACGAATAAGGATGGGACATGGACGACCCAGGTCAGGAGTGATGGTGACCTCTCCTACACCTATGGCGGCTCGAAGCCGGCCGGCTCGGAGCTCTATGACCAGCTCCACGAGCTGCAGCAGAAGCTCATCGACTATGCGGCCGACCCCTCGGCGAAGGCCGCGTATGAAGCGGAGATCAAATTCCTTGAGCAGAAGATGGCGGCAGAGGGCCTCGGGTATTTCGACAAGGGTGGTCGCTTCGTAGAGGCGCCGCTCTCCAGCACCTCGGAGCTGGACGATGCCAAGGAAATGAAGAAGCAGGCGGATAAGCAGCTGCCGGCGATAAAGACGGCCTATGAGGAAAAGATCCAAAAGACGCAGGGTCAGATCGATAGCTTGACGGCTGTCACAACGAGCAAGACGGCGTATGACCGTGCGGCCCAGTCGGCAGCCGATGCTGAGCGTGCGCTCACTGCCGCCCGGGCCGCAGAAGAAACGGCGAAGACGGCAGTGGAAGCATTGGCGCAGGCAGCGGGTCAGACTCTGGATGAATATATGAAGGCAAATCCTACGCAAAGCGACGTCCTCACCTACCAGCAGGCCAGCAAGGATAGAGCGGAAGCGGGATCTGCCATGACGAGTGCGGAAACGGCAAAGGGTAGCGCCGAAACGGCATACACCGGTGCAGTCAACAGCTACAACACCGCCTACAGCGATACGATCCCGGAAGATCCTTCGCAGTACAGTGAGACGGACATCCAAGCGAAGCAGAATGAATTGACCGCACAGAAGAAGCAGCAGGAGGCGGAAAAGGAGGTCCGCGTCGACAACTACGAAAGGATCAATACCCAGATCGAGCTGACAGAGAATTTCTTCAGCAATAATGGCACGGAGAAGGGCGGCAAGTTCTTCGATGCCAATGGCAATGAAGTCGAAGGCGGCAAGGTCATGAAGGACGGCAAGGAATACTACCTCCTCCACAGAGAGATCTACCAGCAGATGACGCATGATTTCCTCGTGGGCGATGTCACCGCGCAGCTCGGGGATATCGTCTTCGAAGGGGATAATGTCTCCGGCGCGGGCACGCTCAAGGCGGGCGGCGATGCGGAAGTGAAGATCACGAATGATTCGCCGAATCATCTGGTGATGGGAGATATCCACGTCGTCGGCAGCCAGGGCACGGCAGGCGCCGGCCAGGGCGGTACGATTTATTTCAACAGCACCGAGATCAAGGGGGACAGCGCAGAGGCGATCCGGGCGGCGATCAAGAAAGAGAACAAGGACGCGGGGAAGAACGTTTCCTTTGCGGCCGAGACGCGCTACCAGACCGGCGGGCCTTCTGTCACCATCGAGAACAATTTCCGTCCGAAGGCGTATGTGGACGGCGACCATGCGCCGTACTACGCCGCACCGAGTGTCGATCTCAAGGGCTATATCTACAATCCGCGCGGCACGGTCACCGTCACGAGTGCGAATGGCGACGTGTACAATAAGGGCACGATCTACGCGGGCAGCGTGAATATGACCGTATCGAACGGGGATTTCATCCAGACCTATGATGCGAGCAGCGCGGGAACGCGGTCCAGCATTTCCAGCGTCGGCGGGAATCCGCTCGATGACACGGGCGGTTTGCACAATGTCGATCAAAACGGCAAGGCGAATGGGAAGCTCGGCAACGGCATTCTGGCAAATGGCAATGTCTTCATTTCCGCGCGCTATGTGAATATCAATTCCAAGATCCAGAGCGGCGTTCCGGATCACGCGATCACCATCCCGAAGGAGTACAAGCTCTTCTACATGGATGGCAGCACGAAGGTCGATGTGACGAATGCAGCGACGGTGCCATCCGGCGCGAAGATCCTCGTCGCGGACAAAGCAGGGAAGGAGATCGAGGGGGTATCCTATGACAGGGCGAATGACCGCTTCGTCATCAGCGATGTGGAAGTCCACGGCGGACACGTCTCCATCGTCGGTACTATCCTCAATACGACCAATGACACAAACAAAGCCCGCATCGAAGCCCTCGACGGCTACGGTACGATTCAGGTGAAGAATGACTCGGACAAGAACATCGAGCTCAAGACCCTCTCTACGGGCGGCGGGATCGAAGGAAAGATCGAGATCACGGATCTGGATCGCTCGAGCGGGAAAATCACAAGAAAGACCACCTACACCCGAAAGGATGGGGTGATCAGGCAGAGCGTCCAGAGCTATGCGGATGGAGCTCCGACAGGGGATCCGGCGATCTCCACCTTCACGAATGCCAAAGACGCGAAATATCAGACGACGAAGGGCTCGTACTATACCGTGCAGACGGGACAGGACAGCAGTACCACGACCACCTATGAACTGCATGACACCCGCCTTGACTGGTGGGGGATCGATGACAAGGCTCCGACGAGCGCAGAAATGCTGGCGCGGGGCGGTACCGTGACCGACTTCTCGCAGGGCGCTGTCCGCACGCTGCAGGGCGGTGCCTTCGTCTCCGGCTACAACAAGGTCGATGGGACGAAGACGGACGGTACATACGTGACGACGGACAAGCAGTTCACGGCAGCAGAGCCGACCTCTATATTCACGAAAAAAGAGGAACGTCTCTGGTATACGCTGGGACTTGCGAAGAAATTCGATTACAAACTGGTCGAGACCACGTATGATACGAAGGTGACCCAGTATTCCCTCCAGTCGGACTACGATGTGGGCATCGGCTTTGGCGGCTTGGAAAATGGCGGCACGCTCACGGTCGATGGCGGCAGTCGTGACGTCCTTATCAATGGCACGCTCTCCAATGGCCGCGGCGCTTCGGAGCTCAAGGGCGGCAGCCTCACGCAGGGCGACCTCGGCTATGTCGATACCGGAAGCCTTCATATGACCGCGACCGGAAGCGTTGGCAGCGTAGGGCAGGCGATCAAGACCAGCGCAGACACCGTCTCCGGCAGCGCAGGCGGCGATTTCGCCGTCAATGTCAAAGGGAATGTCACCCTGGAGGCGGTATCGGCGGGCAAGATCGCTGATATCACCGCCGAGGACGGCATCACGCAGAGAGCGGGAGAGACGCTCTCGGCAAGCCGCGTGAACCTTGATGCAGGCAGCGGCGCCATCCGCGGCGCATCCGGCGCACTCTCGATCCAGACGAAACAGGGCAGCGGCGAGACCTATGGCCTCAAAGCCAGCGCGGATGGAGACATCGCTATCACGAATACCGGCGGCGATCTCTATCTCGACAGCGTCACCTCGAAGCGTGGCGATGTCACCCTGACGACAGACGGCAGCTTTATTGACAACAATTTCACCGATGTGGCGAATGAAAATGCGAAGGCAAAGCTCGACGCCTGGTCGAAGGCGCGTGTTCTGGAAGGCAGCGAGGCGACGATCTCGAAACAGAAATCCCTCCTCATCGCCAAAGTACAGGGCAAGTACAATGAGTATCAGTCCATCGCAGCCTTTGTCAAAGATGGCAAGTACACCTTGGACGATAGCGCGAAGGCGGCACTTGCGAAAAATGGCATCACTGACATCGATGCGTATATAGCTGAGAAACAGGCGCGCTACGATGAGCTCGCTCAGAACGTCGGCACTTGGAAGGAAGCGGACGTCGAAGCCTATACGAAGGAGATCGAAGGCAGCACAGACGAGACGCTTTATGGCAATGCCGCGCTCACTGCGGAGAAGCTGACATCGGATAAGTACCTCACCGCGGAAGAAAAGGCAGAAGTCCTCGTCGGCTCGGCAAAGTCCGCGCAGGATCTCCTCGTCACCTTCTCCGGCGGCAGCATCAAAGAGGGCATCACCGATACCCAGACCACGCAGAAGGAAACCGCGCATGTCACGGGGCAGAATGTCACTCTGACAGCACTTGGCGGTAAAACGGAAAATGGCAAGTACGTGAGCGGCATCGGACACAAGGAAAACGGACAGATGATCGACCTCTCGACGAAAGAGAAGATCGAGAGCCTGACGGCAGACCAGCTGATCGCCCTCGCGTCCGCAGAGCGCGGGGATTTCAAAGTAGATGTAGATGGCAAGACCGTCACCGTCAGCTCCATCCGCTCCATTGAGACGAATGCGGACGGGAAGCTCACCGCGAAAGCAGAAAATGGCGCCATCTACCTCACCAGCGATACCGGTGTGAAGGACGGCAGCGAACTCCTCTCCGGCGGCGAGCTCCGCGTGAAGGGGACGGGCGACCTCAACAATGTCACCGTGGGTGCGAAGGACCAGATCGTTCTTGAATCCGGCGAAGGAAAGATCTCCGGCGTCACCATCCAAGAAGGCGGCACCCTCACTGCCCGCGCAAAGAAAGGCGTCTCTCTTGCGAATGCGAAAGACGGCGACCTCGTCATCAATACCGTCTATGCCTCCGATGGGGATGTGGTACTTGACCTCAAGGGCCACAGCCTCCTTGCCGAAGACGGCCATGATACAGATGAGGAAATGGGCACCACCTACACGAATGTGGAAGGTGAGAATATTTCCATCGAAAACGTGGCAAATGTCAAAGGCGAGGGCAAAGGACAGTCCCTCGGCATGAAAGTGACCGGCAAAAAAGCCGAAGACGGCAGTATGGTGCCGGGCAGCATCCGTTTCCATGCGACAGGCGACGCCGATATCACTCTCTTCGGAGAAGCGGCATCGGATGCGACTTCCATCGAGGCAGAAAATACCGCCATCACCAACCACGGCAAGATCTCGAAGGGCAGTTACAAGGCGAAAGAAGCCCTCCACGTCTATAATGCGAAGGGTGGCACGATAACTGGCGGTACCTTCAAAGGCGCAGATACCACCCTGACCAATGAGGCGGATCTCAGCGGCGCGAAGATAGAGGGGACAGAGACACTCACCGTCAAGAATGCCGCATCCATTCAGAATGCGACGCTCACGGGCGGCGCGGCTACAGTCGATAACCACGGCAAAGGCAGTGTCATGAAAGACGTCACGCTGACCGGCAGTGCGATCACCCTCACGAATGAAGGAACCGTCGAGAACGGCAGCCATACCGCAGAGACTGGTGCGATGACCGTCAAAAACAGCGGTAAGCTGTCTGGAGGCAAGTACACCGCGAAGGCGGATGCGATGGGCATCACGAATGAAGGAACCATCGAAAACGGCACCTTTACCGCAGGCGGTGCGCTCACGTATGACGGAAGCGCTGATTCGAAAGTGACTGAAACGACGATGACCGGCGCGTCGGTGGACATCACCAACGCGGGCACGCTCACCAATGACACCTATATCGCAGAGACGGGAGCGATGGGCATCACGAATGAAGGAACCATCGAGAACGGTACCTATACCGCCCGCGGTGACCTCACCTACATGGACAGCGAAAATGCGTCCCTTTCGGGTAGCGATTTCACTTCGGAAGAAGAAAAGGCAACGATCACCGTCCACGGCGTGCTCCAGATCAAGAAACTCAGCGCGAAGGATAACGCGACCGTCGATGCAGATCGCGATGCCACGATCAACGAAGCAGAAGCAGGCACGCTTGCTATCTCGTCCGGCGGCAGCGTAAATGCGGGCACGCTCACGGCTACGACAGGCGATGCGGAAGTCAAAGCGAAGACGGATGCGACGATCGGCACACTGACCGCAGAAGCTGGCGGCGCGACGATTGAAGCGACCGAAGGCAAACTTGACGTGACGACGCTGAACGCGAAGAGCCTGACCGCGAAAGCGGGTACAACGCTTAGTGCGACAACGCTTGGCGTGACAGGCGCAGCTGGTCTGACAAGCGGCGGTGCGATGGAAGTGAGCGAAGCGATCGTGGGAAGTGTGATGGCAAATGCCGGAAGCACGCTCCACGTCGAGAAGCTCACTTCGACTGGCGAAGCGACGCTGACGAGCAAGGACGAAGCGAAGCTGGACGAAGTGACCGCGGGAACGCTTGCCGCAGAATCGACAATGGGCAGCGTAAATGCGGGCACGCTCACGGCTACGACAGGCGATGCGGAAGTCACCGCAAAGAAAGACGTGACGATTGGTACACTGACCGCGGAAGCCGGCAGTGCGGCGATCGAAGCGACCGAAGGCAAACTTGACGTGACAACGCTGAACGCGAAGGAACACGCAGCGCTCTCAAGCGGCGGCGCCATGACGCTGGAAAGTGCAAGTGCGGATACTCTGACCGCGAAAGCCGGCACGACGCTCGATGTGACGAAGATTCATACGGCGGGCGATGCGGGTCTTGCAAGCGGCAGTAATATGGCTCTCCATGAGGCAGAGGCAGGCGGCAAGCTGATGGCGAGCGCAGGCGGCAGTATTTCCGTGAAAGGAACGAATGCGAAGATTTCCGGAAGCACCATCGAGATGACGGCGAAGGAAGACATCCGCATCACGGATCGTTTGCTGGTCGGCAAGCTGGACGGCGTGGATACGAGCGTGCCGGCAGGGGCGGTCACCGGCAGCGGCGCGGCAGGCAGTCTTGTCACCGGCGAGGCGAAGCCGCATGATTTCGATGTGAGTGGAAAGGGCAGTGCGCTGCTCTCGTCTGCGGGCGGAAAGATCACACTCTCTGCGAAGAAGGTGGAGATCGACACGCTGAAAAATGGCGAAGGCAATGCGGCAGATCTCAAGATCTCTGCGGACAACATCGGTATCGATGATCTGGCAGGGACGGGCGCGCAGCATGTCACCATCCATGGCAAGGATGGACAGAGTCAGGCGCACTACGCAGGCATTCACTCCACAGCGGAAGGCGGTACTCTTGTGAAGGACAGCGCAGTCGAGCATCTGGAACTCACAGGCAGGGAGCCTCTCGGTCTTTCGAATACCGCGATCGGCGGGAACAGCGTCCTTGCGACGGACAAGATCCGTGTGACGATCCAGAAGAATCCGGGCAGCAGCCAGGCAGAGCATTTCGGAAATCTTTCTCTCGGCGGCTATGATATTGCGACCGACCATGTCATGACGAACGTCAAGGACGGCCTCACCGTGAACGGCGAGCGTTTCCCGATGACGGCAGAAAGCGTCATGAATGCGAGCCTCTATGAGGACCGCACGCTTGGCCGCGACGGACGGGAGAAGGAAGAAGAAACGGAGAAGGAAAGTCCGTCTCTTGCCTTCGGCGCACCGAATGAGAAGGAATCGTATGAAGTCGTGAAATAGGTTTTGAAGTAGCAAGAACGCCTCGTCGAAAGACGAGGCGTTCTTGTCGTATCGTCATTTCGAGCGAAGTCGAGAAATCTTCTTTGCAGACCGAGGTGCGATGTATACCATCGTGCAAGAAAGATCCCTCGGCTGCGCTCGGGATGACGAAGCGGGGGAGCGGATGGGTTCACAAGGGCGGCGCGCCGTCTTTTTAGAAGAAGGCATTCTCGTATCGCAGCCTTCCCCTCGAGGGGAAGGTGCCCCGAAGGGGCGGATAGGGCACTGGCGGT
>OLSX01001704.1_pt1 | contig 20562 bp, 18 predicted proteins | sample 1673141 | NCBI WGS metagenome assembly OLSX01 (sample SAMEA3136759, study PRJEB25190) | human gut metagenome | biome: human gut; feature: human-associated habitat; material: faeces | place: Austria | collected 2013
TGCGTTCTGTCTATCGGAATATTTTTCTCGACCGGAATTATTTTCGTGGCCATCAGGTGGGCATATTCATATTGGCGCAGAAATTCTCCGGTATCGAAATCGAACGGCGGACATCCCCAACTGTTCCCGTAGTTGGAGCATTGCTTGCATAGCTCGATGAAGCGTTTTTCATCTCGGAAACGTAAAATGTATTCGTCCACGCTGATATTTGTCGTGAAATTCTCTGTGATGTATCCTTTGCTCATTGCTTCACTTTAATGGAACCTGTTGCGGTATCGAACGTCACGGAATTATTACGGAACAGCCGTTCGATGCAACCGCTCCGGCGCATCTCTTCGGTCGGCAGGCACGACAGGCAGGGCGGGTCGATAAGGGCTATCGCATCGGTGAGCGACAGGGCGATATCCAGCTCGTGAGTGGAAAAAAGGATGCACTTGTTTTCTTCATGCGCCAGCCGTGCCAGTAGCGTACACAATTCGTAGCGGTTGGGCATATCGAGAAACGAGGTGGGTTCGTCGAGCAGAATAATCGGCGTGGATTGAGCAAGGGCGCGTGCGATCATGATGCGCTGGCATTCGCCGTCCGACATCTTGTCCATTGTGCGTTCCGCATAATCTTCCATGCCCACCGAGGCGAGCGACCGCATAACGATCTCCGTGTCGGCCTTCTGCATCCTTCCTATCCAATTGGTATAGGGTGCGCGGCCGATAGCCACGACGTCCTCGCATTTGAGGTTGGCGATGCGTGTGCGCTCGGTCGTGACGAATGCCAGTGTTCTTGCTCTCTCTACAACCCGCATATCAGCGGCGTTATGCCCGTCGAGCAGGATTCTACCGGCATAACGGTGGTTCAGTCCGGCGATGGCGCGGAGCAGCGTCGATTTGCCCGTGCCGTTGCGCCCGATAAGGGCTGTCAGTTTGCCCTTTTCTATGGTGGCTTCCACCTCGCAGAGCAAAGTTCGCTCGCCGTAGCCTATGGAAAAATCGTGTAACTCTATCATGCTGTAACGGATTTGTTGCGCAAGACCACCCACACCACAATGGGGATTCCCAGCAATGCGGTGATGGCGTTGATCGGCAGGGTGAACAGTTTGGAAACGAGGTCGCAAAGCAGCAGCACGGAAGCACCCGAAAGAACGGTTCCCGGCACGAGCACCCGATGGTCACTGTTGCGGAACAGCATCCGCGTGACGTGGGGCATGGCCAGCCCGATGAAGCCTATCGGTCCGCAGAAAGCGGTTACCGTTCCGGCAAGCAGCGTCGTCGAGAGAAAGAGCAGTCCGCGCGAGCGGCGGATATTCAGCCCCATGGTCACGGCGTACTCCTCGCCGAAGAGCAGCAGGTTGAGCGGTTTGATGACGGCGACGGCGAGTACGAGGCCCGCCGAGACGACGGGAAGCAGCAGGGCGAGCTGGCTGCCCGTGACGTCGCCCAGCGATCCCATCGTCCAGACGACGAACGACTTGAGGGCGGCTTCGTCGGAGAGGTATTGCAGGATCTCGACGACCGAGGCGACGCCCGAACCGAACATCATGCCGAGGATCAGGATGACCATGATATCCTTGATCCGGCGGCTGACGGCCAGAATTGCCGCCAGCACGAGCGCCGCGCCCAGCCAGGCCGCGCCGGCGATTCCGAGCGACTGGACGAACGTGTGTCCCGAGACTCCCAGCAGCGGGGCGCCCAGCAGGAAGAGTGCGACGCCCAGCGAAGCCCCCGAACTGACGCCCAACACGTAGGGGCCGGCCAGCGGGTTGCGGAAAAGCGTCTGCATCTCCAGGCCGCTGGCGGCGAGGGCGGCCCCGGCGGCGAGGGCCGTGACGGCTTTCAGCAGCCGGATTTTGAGAACGATGTCCTGAAGGGCAGGGTCGCCCGCCTTGCCGGTCAGTGCCCCCCATATCTCGCCCGGGGAGACGTACACCGATCCCACGGCGAGGTCGGCCACGAACAGCGCGGCGGTGAGCAGCGCGAGCAGCGTGAAGAGCAGGGCGGTTCGGGTCATCGGTTATTCGAAAGAGTTATGGAGGTCTTCTTTTCCGTTTTCATTTTTCGTCTCCGTCTTCGTTCCGGTAGATGCGCGAGCTGCGGATTCGTGTATTATCCGTCTGTTTGTCAGTTGATTGACTGGCTGGCGGACTGCTGCGGCAGAGATTTCGGAATATCGGATACGGCGATTCATCAGCACAAAAGTAGAAAAAAATGGGACAGAAATATGTTTTTTTGAAAATTGTCCTTATATTTGCAGTCCCAAACCGGGGCTAACGGCTTCGGTGGCGGAATCGGGGCGTAGCTCAGTCCGGTTAGAGTACACGTCTGGGGGGCGTGTGGTCGCTGGTTCGAATCCAGTCACCCCGACTGATGAAAAACCCTTGATATTCAATCGAATATCAAGGGTTTTTCTTTTGTGATGTATAGCCGGAAAAATGGCGGTGGTACACAAGTGGTACATAAATGGTCGCTATCCGAAATTTAGATTTGTTCTAATATGGGGTTCAATAGATCAATTGATTTTATAATGTGACCCCAACCTGCGTCAGAATAGAACCTATAACAGCCAATGATTGCATTGGCTAACTTTTCATTATCTACATATTCAATTGTAAAGGTCAATTTCGGTTTACTTGAATCTACATTATCATCTGTTAATTGCAAAGGTTGTGGTGTTCTCAAAAAACTTTGAGCAAAACAATAGAATAACTCAGCCAAACCCCATAGTGAAGCTGTATGAGAGAGTGAAGATTTGTTGTTAAATATGTTGACAGGAAATATAGTAGGAATAAAATCGACTAATTCGTCAAGGGTTAATTGTTGGTTTATAATCTTTTGATAATATTGAGGATTAATTGTTCTGATACATATCAACATAAACGTTAATGAAGGGAATACATAGTGGCGACTACTACAAGAACATAACACTAAACGAGTGTGAACAAATAATTTTTCTATTTGTCGCAACGAATAGTTTTGAGCCTTTATGATTTCGGTAGCGCATCTTAAAAGATTATTTTTATCGCCGCTTAATCCATTTCGATACCTTTCATCGCTCTCAAGAAATTCTTTGAAATTAAAGTATTCATATAGGTATTTGCAATATGATTCAATGTCGGGTTTCGGCAATAAATATTCAACATCAATAAATCTGCGTAAATACTCTTCCGCATTGATGCGGTCACTACCATAATGTCCTCGTATAGAATTACTCAACTGTTCTTTATCGATAGATAAGACAAAAACAATCCCTTTTATTGAGAAAAAATGTTTAATCTTTTCCAGAACTTCGACGGCATAGTCCGGGCGACATCTATCTAATTCATCTACGATGAAAATAAGCGGTTTGTTAGGAACAGATTTTTCAATAAAACTGGATAGTTCTTCTTTGAAAGTTACAAGTTTATTCTTTTTATTCTCATATTCAATAACCTCGGTTTTGAATATCTCTGCTCCAGCTTTGAGGGCGTCTTTTGCAGCTTCTGCTAATTCATTACCGCAATAATGTTTCACAATGCCTTTGGTTAATGTTGGAATAGCTTTGATAGCGATTTTACTCCCAATGTCCAATATTGAATTTAATGTCTTGGCTGTTTTGGAAGTCTTTAATTGCTGTAGTTCTCCCAATAACGCAATCATTGGGTCAGAGATAAAGTCATTCTCCCATGCATTGAAATAAATCGATGTTATCTCTTGTTGTTTTAAGTATGCTGCCCACATTTTCATAAACGTGGTTTTCCCAGTTCCCCATTCTCCGTTAATAGACAAGACGAAGCTATCAGAGTAATTTTGGACTATTTGTGTTAATATAATAGCATTAGGCTGACGATTGAGTTTACAATTTTTGAAAGGGTCTTCACGGGGAATTTCAATGTCTGAATGTTTGAATTTCATTTTATTATAGAGTTTATTCTCAAAGATACAAAAAATCATATTACCTTATACAGTCGTTCCAAACAGGCAGATAATGAATTTTATCGGGTTCGTGGTTATATGAGCTGTAATCGCGTCGCAGTATCTTCTGTCGGGACGAAATAAAACGACCTGCCAATATGTTTTTGGCAGGCCTTGCAAATTTACTCTGCCGATGTTCCGATCAGCAACAGTATCGAATAGTCGGTTTCAGCCAGTTTCGCATCCGTGCCGCAACCCCAGACGATATTTACCTGCGGGGCAAATTCGTGGATGACGGTTAAGAGGCTACATAGGTCGTCGAAACTTATTTCCGAAGCGGGATGATAGCTTACTTTTACAATCACGTCAAGGTCTGCTCCGGTGTGTAGGGCTTCCAATTCGGTGCGGAGTCGCTCCGCCAAGACGGGCATTGCACCCTCGACCGTAATTAGGGCGCAAGATGCTGCGCTATTCAAAATACGGTCGAAATCGTTCCGGACGATTTGCACCATGTCGTCTTCCGACGGGCTGAATCGGGTGTCAAGATAGTGCCTGATTTCTTCTTTGGTTTTCATGTGATTTTGTTTTTGTGTAATACATTCCGGCTGTGAATACGCAGGTCGGTTCAGCCGATATGCACTGGAAGATCGTCGTTGCGGCTTGCTTATTTAAGCCCTATATACTGGCTTGAAATAGGTGATTAATGAATTTTATCGAGTCTCCTACTACATGGGCTGTAATCGTGTCGCAGTATCTTCTGTCGGGATTTAACAAAGCGACCTGCCGGGTTGCGGCAGGTCGGGACAACTAAGAACGGTCGGGATAAAGATTCGGAGAAAGATGTGGATAACAACTTACAACTATGTGCTTTATCCGCGACCGGAATTATGTACGAGGATGTAATAATTATTTGTCTTTCTCCAATTTACGGGTGCGATAAAAAATTAGAAGACCTAATACGACGGTTGCGGATGTTATGCCTGTTAACATGGTTTTGTACAAACGATCTGCAAAATATCGAATTTCAGAACGAACAGCCGCATTCGTATTTGCCACTTCTTGAAGAATTTGTGACATGATCGTATTGCGGCTTTCGTACTGGTCAGGAGAAATAGAATAGTCAGATGGCCATATGGCGTCATGGGTAACATTCATAGTAACATATGGAACTATCATTAGAAATAAAATCCACAGCATAAATATGAGGGAGTTTTTAGGAGCGAATTTGAAACCGAAACTATGCATCTGACTCCCGAAATTGATTTGTTTGCTGCGCTTAACCAATGTCTCCAAATAAAAATACCACAAAAAGCCTATACTAATTATTGCGGCAAGTATCCACCAAAGCGTTTTATAATCTTCATACAAAATGGGCTCAATGTCCTTAAATCCCATTATTAAGGCAAAGAGTATAGAGATTGATATTGACACGAATAGCCATTTGCTTATGGTGAGCAAAAAACCGACGGTGATATCTTCACCCCAATGATAATATTTCGATGACTTGGGAGGCTCGCTCATTTCTCGGGCGGTCTTGTGAGCTGTGTGCCGATAGTTACTTTCGATATAAACACAAAGGCCAAATAGCAAAACGATTGTGATGGTAATTAAAGCAGTCATAAAATAGTATGTCTAAAATTCGACCTCATAGAATCCTCGATAAAAATCCTTTAATTGATTCATTGTATGTTCGGATCTGTTGAATTTATTTACCGGGCATACTCCGTTATCTTGTGAGAAAATTGACATATAATAACCTGCCTCATTTTCTATCTTGACGACCATAGGATATTTTGAATCCTTGATCGTATCTCTAAATCCGAATATTATCATCCATTCCTCTTCCACTTTACCTGCTGGGTTGCATAACAGAATCAAAGATTCGCCAGATATCTTTCCCTTAACATATACTGGTTCTGCGTAAACTTCTCTTACAATAAGAAAGATTCCTGATACGCCAGCTTCTTGAAAGACTGCAATAGGCTTGTGTATGTCTTTTTGTGCAAATAATAGACGAGTCTGAACAGTTTTGATGTTTCCGTCCGGATTTACTTCAGCAGTTATGGGTAGGTCATAATATTGATTGTTGGTTGCTATTTGATAGCCTTTGGCATTATACTGAGCATTTACGTCACTACATATCCATATTCCAATGAATAATATAATAATATGTTTATAACTCATAATATATAATATTTCTAAAATAATTTACATTTTACTTGAAGTATTCGTTATAAATTTTTTTCAAATAATTCATTGCTCTTTCAGGGGTACTTTGTTCTTGTATTTTTGTGACACCTGTATTTACTGAATACAATGCGTATATGACTCCGTTGGGGCTGGAGATTTCAATGTTATATGGAATGTATTGTGCCTCTTTCACACTGTTCTCAAAGCCAAATTTTAAATATCCATTATAGCGCCAATCGAAATGAGGATGCCATCGAACCACTATATATTCTCCATAAATTCCGTCACGAGTTATCATGTTAGATGATATGTAGGAGTCGTCTAAATGTACAATGTCTTGTGTTAATATTTCTCCATTATATAAAAATTGATACATCATCATTGGAAGTCTTTTTTTATAAAAATACACTCTAAGCCTTCCTTTGGTTTGTTCTCCCAATGGTGATTTTAGATATGCCGTCCCGAAATCATAATAAGAGTCATTTATGGCTACATTATAGCCTTTGATATTATACTGGGCATTCGCATTCCAGTACATTAACATTCCGATGCAAAGACAGATAAAGTGCTTCATTGTTCTTGATTTTATTTATAATGAATATGATTCTTTAATATTTCCTCCAAAGCGAAGTCGGTGTTTCTTCTCCGTTCATGTTGGTAGACGCAACTTCTCCGATCTTTTCAATCTGTAAAGCTCCGCTGTTATGGCCGAGATAATTACCTATAGACCTTGCGATAATAATATTCCTATCTCGAATGTCGCCTTCGTCCTCATGTGCGATCAACATACGTTCGTAATAATCTCTGAAATCCTGCGGAAAAGGATTGGTGATCCGGTGCGAATCAAAGGTAGGTTCGGCGATGTTCTCGTAAATGTACTTGCACAACGCATCGTTACCTAATTCTTTGAGAATCGAGTAGGCTGTAATTTTCTCCATGACGGTAAGTGTTTGCGCCACCCAGCCCCGACTTGGCATGATTACAAAAAGAAAGTGTGGAGCTGCCCGGTTTATTCGAATAGAGGTTCTGGAATACCTTTGCTGAAATAAACTGACACAAGACCCCACACCTGTATAGTATGGGATTATATCTCGCATACCAATACAAGTGATGAGTGTCGTCGTTTACCCTCAGCAAATTGAATTTTCCAGATTCCTATTCGAGGTTAAATCGAAACACTTTCACCAATATACGCCGCTTGCGCGACAAGACAAAGGTAAAAAATATTTCGCAATTGACGACACCCATCGGGGCCTTGTTGTGCAAATTTCGCCAAACATGCTTTCGGGTATTATCTACGCACGTGATAAATATAACAAAAGAAGCCGGAATCTGTGAATAGGATTCCGGCTCCATTGGTCGAATGGTTGGTCTACTTGAATGTTACACCATATTTTTGGCAAATATAAAAAAAGGTTGCTATTTGAATCTTTTTATAATTGTGTTTCAGGCATTGCCGATATTGCTTTGCGCATTTGTCCGGATCGTAGTTCGGATGTAAACTGCTAACGGCTTGGAATAGCGGCAATCCCTTAACGCCATATTCAGAGGCGAGTGCGCATCCGATGTCGAACCATTCGTTATAGTTTCGAGTGATGTCTATTCTTTTGCGTTTCAGTTTATGGATGAGAATTATTACTCGTTCATAAGTTTTATGCCGCTCGGCTACCGTTTTTGAGGAAACGGGACGCTCTGAATATATTTGTTGCAATGAAATTTCGTATTCTCTATTTACTGTTTTTGAATATGCTTTTGCTTGGGTATTAAGATAGGCCTGTCTATCGTAGCTGACAATTCGTAGACGAGTTACATCCATACAACTTCGGTCTGCTTTTAATCCTGTTAGGTTTTCGATTTCGATCATGAGAGAGTTAAGATGTTCCCAATGTTTGGTGGGATCTGCAATACGAAATATCAGGTAAATGCCATGACCGCTTAATGATAATCCGCCATAGACTAAACTGTCGAAATGGTCGGCAATAATTTTGATTTGTTTATGCCACTCCGTTCCACTTCGTGGGTTGTTGGGGTCTGCGTCAATATCAATGCAGACCATGCAACTATGGCGGAATAAATTTTCCTTGCACCGTTTCCCTCTAAATAATCCGCTGGGAGTGATCGCAGGTAAATTGCGTTTTATGGCTTGCCGTTTTTGAGGGTCTTTACATTTTCTGTATGCAATGACTCTATCTTTAAACCGCGTCATTACCAGCCAATAAATTAATTTCCCATATGCGGCAGGCTGAGGTGTGTAGCAGTTTTTGAAGGCCGAAATATAAACCTTTTGAGTGAAAGGGATGATTTCAACACAATCGTTGTTTACTTTCTGATTATAATTTATTTTTTCATTTTTCATGTGTTTGATTTCTTATTTTAGGGGGTTTCTATTTTTTTTGTAAATTGGCCTATATTTGTATTATAGGCCAATTTTTTCGATGCGGTTTTGAGTCAATTCTATTCTGTTTTTGCCTCTTTTTTGCGCGGCCTCCCACCCTTTTTGCCATACGGTGCGCCTAATTTCCCGAATGATTTACCAGCCATGCCTGCAATCTGTCTTTTCTTTTGTGCTTTAATGAACGGTCGAATCGTTCGCAGGATTCCTAATACAGGTTTAGGGAGGTCCTCATTTTTTATATTAGTGAACGCATATTCAACAATTGCCTTAAAGGCTAAAAATTGATTTTCTTTTGATAAAGTCTGTATTGAATTATAATATGAATAATAGAATCGAAAATAACTTTTGTCAAGGTCATCATCAGTATCAATATCAGTTTCCGCTGTTTTTGTTGAATCTTTGAAGGCTTCCTCGAACGTCGGAACTGGAGCATATATTCCGGCCCTTAATATTTGCTTCGGAGGTTGTGGTTTCTTAATATCGTTGTTCATGATCTGTGAGTGGTTATATTTTCGATTCGGTAATTACACTCTTGTTCAATAGAGGGGCAGGTATTCTGCTTCATCCATTCTTCGACTTCCTGTCGGATGAATACAAGGCGTCGTCCACCATGGGCGGGCTTATGAAACGGGATAAGTCTCCGATGCGTAAACTTATAAATACTGGCTTTCGAATAGCCCGAGAGTTTAACTACCTCATCGATACACATTACATCGGAGCGAATCGGCGCAGGTCGGAATTTGAGATTAAGAGAGAGGTAAAGCTCTTTGAACTGTTTTACAGTAAGAGCTGCGATGGGAAAATCATCCCCGAATTTTGAGAAGTAATTGTTGTGCATAAGCTTAAAAATTTAAGTTATGCACTCCTAATACGAATGGATATTTTGACGGTATTTTGATTTTATTATAAATATTTCTTATAAATATTAATTATCAATATTTTGTGTATTTTTTATTTTGAAGGGTTTATATCGTTTTTTATGGATTAAACAAAAAAATATGACTGAAAAATGTCAGTCATATTATATTGATTATTAGTAATTTTCGAGATGTGGTGTAGAAAAAGATACTATTGGCTGAAGTTTTTTTACTTTTTTTATGCGGTTCTCGTGTTGTTTATATAATTTATCCTGTTATGTGAATTTTATATCCTGCTATATAAATCTGTGCCGGCGGAATATGTTTTCTAATTCTCTGAAAATACATTTGTCTTTTGGGCTATGGTTGGCAACAGCTTTAACTTTGTTTGCCATATGCCAGACCGTGTTATAGGAGTTGATCTTCAATTCGGTCATGAGCCATTTAACAGATACTTTTCGGGGGTAAAACGATATTGCATAAATGACATAGCACCATTTAACTAAATCGATGCGTGTCTTGAAAAATATTGTCTCTTGCAGGGCAGACCACTGTGTACTGCAATGATGACAAAGAATATTTTTTAAAGCGTATTTGCTTCTGCTGTGGGTATTGAATCTTTTGCATTTAGGGCAATATGTTTTCTTCCAAATTTCATCGTAAATTAGGTCAAGGATGTCGTTTTCAGAACCTACTCTTTCTGAAAAATCATCGTAATCTACTATGTCGTCGTACATTAGGATCCAAAATAATTTTGTAACTTGATTATGCCGTCCTCGTGCTTTTGTGGATTTTTTCCTTTCAGTTTGCGGATGTTCAGTAGCTTCCATTGAATCGACGGATAATGCTGGAAATCCCGGTATTCCGATGCGTCCCAATCCGGTGTCCCGTCCTCGAATCCGAGTAAAAATGCTTTGTCGGTCGGTGTCAGATGGTGGTTGATATACTCGACCAGTCGGCGGCGGGTCGCTTCGTACTGCTCATAGGTGAACGGCGTCGAGGACATTCCTTCGAACTGGTTGGTCAGGGCGTTGCGCTGGTCGTTGAAATTGGGGTTGAGCGACTCCAAGATCGGGCGGTCGCTTCCCAGCAGGCAGAAGATGAAACCGCGTTTGATCTGGTCAAAGTCTTTGATATAATCGAGCATTAGGCTTACATCGAACAGATCGCGCGGATGCTGGCGGTCGAGTGCCGCCGTGATCTTGCCGCCATAGAGTTGCGAAAGCGGAACGATGCGGGCTTTGCAGAATACGCCGAAATCTTCTTGGGCGAGATCGCATAAGGGCAATTCGACGGGCGGTGCGATGATGCCTCGCTTCACGTCGTTTACCTCCACTTTGACGAAATGCCCGTTATGGGTGCAGATCAGTTTGTTAGGAACTTCGCGTACCGCAATGCCCGGTATCGCGGCCTCGATTTTTGCCTTTATCGCTTTCAGCCGTTCTTTGATATGGGCGAGACTTGCTTCTCGTGGCTCGACGGGAATATAAGTCAAGTCGATGTCCACCGAATATCGCGGCAGATTTTGCACGAACAGATTGATTGCCGTGCCGCCGTGAACGGCAAAACATTCTTCCGCCGATATAATCGGGATAATGCGGAGCAACAGCCGCACGCGCTCTTTGTACTCTTGATTAATCATTTTTCAGTTCTGCCGGAATTGTGATTTGGTACTTCTTATTGTAAACACCTCCTTTGGCGATTACCCGCTTGCCGCTGCCGAGGTCTATCCGGTCGAGGTCAAGGGCCTCGAACCACGCATGACGGGCCTTTTCGACCATAAAGAGGAACAGCCGCTTCACTTTGACGGAACGGCACTCCTCCAACAGTCGTTGTACATTCTTTGGCGGGAGTATCGACAGCATTTCCATCACATAATAAAGGTCGGTAATGTCGTAATATTGCGGAGCGAGGTGCAGACACTCCATAAACGCCCGTTCCGGGGTAGAGATCGGCAACTCGAAAACCCCTTGTCGGGTGGTGGTGATTCCGGTGTCGGAATTGAATATTTCGGTGGTAAACAGCCGGAGCGTAACTCCCCAGTCGTATTTTCTGAACCAAAGCGGTAAATACTCCTTTTGTGGCGCAGACAGCGAAACGGTCGGCCTGCCCATCGGGAGATAGTGCGAATATCCGTGTATCTCCAATGCTGACATGGCTCCGATTGTCAGATGTTTGTCAGCCTGCGTATTGAGGCTGTATATGGCTCCGTATAACGTCGGCGTATCGCCCGTGCGGATCATTACACCTGTGCCTATGGGAGTCAGCCAAGCGGATTCGACGTATCTGTGTTGGGTGGAATGCGGTATGTTATTTTGCTTCATCCACGAGGTCAGATACACGGCTCCAGCCGGAACCTCTTGCAGTAATTGGTTTATTTTCGACTCGTTTTTTACGCTCATAGCGCAAATATACAAAAAAAATTAAACCATTGTTGGCCTATTACAAAACTTTTGCCGCCTCGTTGATTACTTTGTTGTCGAAGCTGTCGAGGTAGGTGTTGGTCGTTTCGAGGTCGGCATGACCGAGCATCTGCGAAATGATTTCGCGCGGGATTTTATTGTATTGCAAAGTCATTGCCATTGTATGACGGCTTACATAGCTTGTCAAATGATAATCGATGCCGAGTTCTTCGGCCAACGATTTCAAATATTTCTGATATTTGGCGTAACGGCTTCGGATGTGGTTGTATAGCTTCTCGCCTGTATAGCCGGAACAAGTGATGATCGGTAACAAATAATTTTCGACAGTAGGCGAGGCAGATTTCAGCCGTTCGATCAATCCCTGAATCTCCGGCGTAATGTGGATTCGGATGGCAGTTGCGTTCTTTTGGTGCTTGATTTTGTTGCGTTTGTAAACGATATAATTCCCGTCTGCCAGCCGTTGAATATGATCGGTCGTAAGGTAGGCCATATCGACGAACGACATTCCGTAGCAGTAGTAAGAAAAAAGAAAGAGTTGCCGGGCGTATTCGTTCTGTGGATTCTGTGCGGGCGTATCTTTGAGTTTTTGCAAGTCTTGAGGCGGGAGGTAGCGTTTCTCGGTCGCTTCTTCCAACTTGGCGATCTCGAAGCCGCCTTTGACGAAAGGATAGGCCGCTTCCGAACCGACGCCTTCTCGTTTCGCTTGATTCAATATAGCCCGCAATGCCTTGAAATAATATTTGCGGGTATTGCCCTTGCAACCCCGCTTTTGCAGGAATGTATCGAAATTGCGCACGTAACGCAGGTCGATGTCGGAAAACAGCCGTTGATTCAACTTGCCGTCATAATATTTGAGCAGTCGAAGCGTTTCGAAATAGCATTTGGCGTTGCCCGTGTGGCCGGTATCCCGCAGTGTTTGAATATGGCTTTCGAGGTATGCGCAGAATTTGCCCTGCTTGGAGGGGTTCAAAAATGTTTCCTCAAATTGATTCAGCGTCCAGTCGATGCCGTCTATCTCGAACTTCTCGATAATCTCGCGGGCGCGGGCCTTGACCTTGTCCAGAAAGGCATTGTCCTGAATGCGTTTCTTATTGGCCTCCCGCTGTTTTTCGCCTTTCAGATTCCGTTCGATGGTAAGTCGTTCGGCCGAATTGTCCCAATAGGCCGGATCAACGTATAATTTCAGACTGATGCGCTTGCGACTGCTGTTTTTAGTGACGCATAATTGGAGAATGTGATACCCCATTGAATTGGGTTTGTATTTCCGTAAAACGATGCGAACCGAATAGGCCATTTCCCGATGCAAAATAATTGGTGGTACAAAAGTGGTACAAGAAAAATCGCAATAGATGACAATAAGTCAAAATCGCAATTATCTGTACGTGATGTAAATATACTAAAATAAAGTTAATTACGTTTATCGGAAAAAATAAATTTCTCCTCTGGGGGGCGCGTGGTCGCAAGTTCGAATCTTGTCATCCCGACTTTTCGAAAAGCCTTGATAATCTGATGATTGTCGAGGCTTTCTTGTTTTTGTATCTGTTTACGGGCAGGGGCTGTGCGGGCGGGGAGAATACGATTCTGCGGGGAAATACGTTATTTTATGGGATACGGAAGATGCGGGCGGTGCGGGAAACCCGGAAGGCCGCGGACGGGAGGTTTCAAATTTTTTCTTATCTTTGTAGCGGATTCCGTATGGCGGCCGTCGTTTTTTTGCCTTGAGGCCGCCGATTCTTGCCGGCTCGCCCGTGAGCGGCGGCTGTTGATATTCGCCCGGAGGGCTGTTATTTTTCCCGGGTATATCGTCTGAATGCGGAGGAATTTGCAGGGGAGCCTGCGGTTCCGGGTGTATCTGTGATTTTATTGCGCCGTGCCTTTTTTTGTACGCTGACGACCGTACCGGGGACATTGCCGCCCGCATCCGAAAATTATAACGAAAAAATAAACGATAGTGCTTATGAAACAAAGGAAAATGCTTTCATTCACGCTTTACCAGCTCGGGCTGCTTTTCCGCCAGGAGCTGCCGGGACTTGTTGCCCAGGCCGATGCGAGCCGCGATGCCGGGGAGTTCCGGGCCCGGCTCGAAGAGTTCGTCGCCCGGCATGCGGCGGCGCAGGGCGAGGCGGCGGAACAGATCCGCCTGCTGATCGGCTACGACGGGCGGGAGGTGAGCGAACTTTCGACCGGTGAGCAGATGCCCGTGCGGACGCTGGAATTGCTGTGGCAGTTCCTCACGGGGCGGCTGGAGAACCCGGAGATGCGTTGCGACCTGTTCATCGACCTGTTTTTCCAGTTCAAGCGCCTTGAGGGGCTGGAGTTGCAGCCGCTCACGCCGCAGCGCGTCCGTATCCGCAGCGATCGCTGGCCAACGGGGCTCGATCCCGAGGTGGCGGAGGTGCGCGCCCAGAACAGGGAGCGTATGCTCCACCTCTTGGTGCAGAAGATCGAGAACCGCAAGTCGACCCCTTCGCGGTTCCGTTTCGAGGAGGGGATGACCTACGAGGATAAATACCGTCAGGTAGGCGTCTGGTGGGGCGATTTCCGGTTCCACCTGGCGATGGCCGTGAAGAGCCCTTCGGAGTTGAACCGGTTTCTGGGCAACTCGCTCTCGGCGGAGACCATGTACCTGCTGTCGAAGGCCCGCAAAAAGGGGATGCCGTTCTTCGCCACGCCCTATTACCTCTCGCTGCTGGACATCACCGGCAAAGCGTACGACGACGAGGCGATCCGCAGCTATATCCTCTATTCGCCGCAGCTGGTCGAGACCTACGGGAATATCCGCGCCTGGGAGAAGGAGGACGTTGTCGAGGCCGGAAAACCCAATGCGGCCGGGTGGCTGCTGCCCGACGGGCACAATATCCACCGCCGTTATCCCGAAGTGGCGATCCTGATCCCCGATACGATGGGGCGTGCCTGCGGCGGGTTGTGCGCCTCGTGCCAGCGGATGTACGACTTTCAGAGCGAACGGCTCAATTTCGAGTTCGAGAGCCTGCGCCCCAAGGAGAGCTGGGATCACAAACTGCGCCGCCTGATGGCTTATTTCGAGGAGGACACGCAGCTGCGCGACATCCTCATCACGGGCGGCGACGCCCTGATGAGCCAGAACAAGACGCTGCGCAATATCCTCGAGGCGGTCTACCGCATGGCCTGCCGCAAGCGCAAGGCCAACCAGGCGCGTCCCGACGGTGAAAAATATGCCGAGTTGCAGCGCGTGCGGCTGGGGTCGCGCCTGCCGGCTTACCTGCCGATGCGCATCGACGACCAGCTGGTGGAGGTGCTGAAGGAGTTCCGGGAGAAGGCCTCGGCCGTCGGCGTGAAGCAGTTCGTCATCCAGACGCATTTCCAGTCGCCGCTGGAGGTGACGCCCGAGGCGCGGGAGGCTATCCGGAAGATACTTTCCGCCGGGTGGCTCATCACCAACCAGCTGGTATATACCGTCGCGGCATCGCGCCGCGGGCATACCACCCGGCTGAGGCAGGTGCTCAACTCGCTGGGCGTGGTCTGTTACTATACCTTCTCGGTGAAGGGCTTCGGCGAAAACTACACCGTCTTCACGCCCAACAGCCGCTCGATGCAGGAGCAGCAGGAAGAGAAGCTCTTCGGGCGGATGACCGCTGAGCAGACCGCGGAACTGGATGCGGCGCTGACCGGCGAGGGCGACACGGCCGGGCGCATCCGCCGCTTCATGAAGAAACACCGGCTGCCGTTCCTGGCCACCGACCGCAGTGTGCTGAACCTGCCGGCCATCGGCAAGAGCATGACCTTCCGGCTGGTGGGCATCACGGCCGAGGGGAAGCGTATCCTGCGTTTCGACCACGACCGTACGCGCCGCCACAGCCCGATCATCGACCGTATGGGCGAGATCTACATCGTGGAGAACAAGTCGGTGGCGGCCTATCTGCGCCAGTTGGAGAAGATGGGCGAGGACGCGGAGGATTACGCCAGCATCTGGGGTTACACGCACGGTCAGACCGAGCCGCGTTTCGGGCTGTACGTCTACCCCGACTTCCCGTTCGGGGTGACCGACCGGGTGAGCAATCTGGAGCTGGAGTAGTTGCCGGTGGAAAAAGCAGGGGCCCGGCCGGATGCGCTCCGCCGGGCCCCGATATATTTGGATATATCAGAAATTCTTATTATCTTTGTGTAAAGTATAATAGGGCCGGTCGAAGAAGGATCACTGACAAGGATCGGGCCGGAAGAACAGCACCCGAATTATGAAACCGTCCGAACGATTGCAGTCGCTCGATGCCCTGAGGGGGTTCGACATGCTCTTTATCATGGGGTTCGCCTCGCTCGTCGTCGCCGTGTGCGGCCTGTGGCCCAACGCTGTGACCGACAGCATTGCCAGCCAGATGGGGCATGCCAGCTGGGACGGCTTCACCCACCACGATACGATCTTTCCGCTGTTCCTCTTCATTGCCGGGGTGAGCTTCCCCTTTTCGCTTTCCAAGCAGCGTTCGCTGGGGTTGTCGACCGGGACGATCTATGCAAAAATCGTCCGCCGCGCGCTGACGCTGGTGTTGTTGGGGGTGATTTACAACGGGTTGTTCAGGCTTGATTTCGAAAACCTGCGTATTGCCAGCGTACTGGGGCGCATCGGCCTTGCATGGGGCATAGCCGCGGTGCTGTACCTCAATTTCGGGGTGAAGGCGCGCATTGCGATCGCCGCAGCCATACTGGTCGGTTACGGCCTGTTGTCGGCGCTGGTGGCGGCACCCGACGTCGCGGGCGCAGGGCCATTGACCCGGGAGGGGTGCCTGGCAGGGTATGTCGACCGGCTGCTGTTGCCGGGTAAGCTGTACGGCAAGACATTCGACCCCGAGGGGCTGCTCAGTACGGTGCCCGCCGTGGTGACGGCCATGCTGGGCATGTTTACGGGGGAATTCGTGCGGCGGCAGGACTTGTCGGGCGGCCGCAAGGCGTCGTGGATGATTGCGGCGGCCGTGGCGCTGCTGGTCGCAGGGCTGGCTTTCAACGGGGTGGTGCCTGTGAATAAATCGCTGTGGTCGAGTACGTTCGTATGTGTCGTGGCTGCCTATTCGCTGGCGATGTTCGCCCTGTTCTACTACCTGATCGACGTCAGGGGATGGCGCCGCTGGACGCTCTTCTTCCGCGTCGTGGGACTCAATTCGATCACGATCTATCTGGCCCAGCGTATCGTGGGCTTCGGGCGTATATCCGATTTCTTCCTCGGGGGCGTGGCGTCGAAATGCCCGGAGGCGCTTGCCGCCGTGGTCAATAGTGCCGGCTATGTGGCCGTCTGCTGGCTGTTTCTCTATTTCCTTTACAGAAAGAACGTCTTTCTGAAGGTGTAGCCTGCGGATTCCGTCAGGTGCTGCGCGCAGGCGCGGCTGGCGCGGAGTTTGCTTCACGCCCAACCGATTGTATAATAAAAAATCATTGCTATGAATAAGACGATTCACCGCGCACAGACGCGCGGACACGCCAACCATGGTTGGCTCGATACCTACCATACGTTCAGTTTTGCCGGATATTACGACCCCCGGCGAATCCATTTCGGCGCCCTGCGGGTGCTCAACGACGATACGGTCGCCCCGGGCGAAGGATTCGGGACGCATCCCCACGATAACATGGAGATCGTGTCGATTGCGCTCGAAGGTGCGCTCCGCCACGGCGACAGCATGGGGAACATGCAGGAGCTGCGTCCGGGGGAGATTCAGGTCATGTCGGCCGGGACGGGCATTACGCACAGCGAGATGAACGCCAGCGACACGGAGCCCGTGAAATTCCTGCAGATATGGGTGCTGACCGATGCGGAGAACCATACGCCGCGTTACAACCAGATCCGGCTGGCGCCGGCAAAGCGCAACGAATTGAGGACGATCGTGGCTCCCGAAGGCCGCGGTGGCGAAAACACGGGCTGGCTCCATCAGGATGCCTGGTTCTCGACGCTCGACCTGGACAAGGGGCATGACGTTGAATACCGGATGCATACGCCCGGGAACGGGGCCTATGTCTTCGTGATCGAAGGGCTGGCCGAGGTGGACGGCGAAGTGCTCGGCCGCCGCGACGGCATGGGGGTCTGGGATACCGACGGCTTCGGGATCAGGGCTTCGGCCGACGCCCAGGTGCTGGTCATCGAGGTGCCGATGCGTTAACGGGCGGATATATAGGTGAAAGCCTGCTGGAAACCAGCAGGCTTTTTTTATTGCTGCCGTGCCGCACCGGCCGGGCGGAAACGGAAAATCCCCTTCCGCCCGGCCGAAGACAGTGTATTTTTCGTATCTTTGTTTGCCGGTTCCGGCAAAATATCGTTGAATTCGTAAATGAGATACGCTATGAAAAATTATTTCGTCGCACTCGCCTTCACGGCGCTGTTCCTGCCCGTGGCCTGTGCCTGCGGCACGCCCGAACCCGCCCGCAGCGGGGACGGGGATCCCCTGCCCGGGAACCCCGGGGCAAAGAGCTACAAGAACCCGGTTTTCCGGGAATTCCTCGTGGCCGACCCCACGGTAATACGCGCCGAGGACGGGAATTTTTACCTCTATGCGACCGAGAGCGGAAAGAACAACATCCCCATCCTGCGCTCGTCCGACCTGGTGAACTGGACGAAGGTCGGCTAGGTCTTTACGGCGGGGAACCATCCGCAGATAACCGACAAGGCCGGGGCCAACCTCTGGGCGCCGGACATCAACAAGATCGGCGACAGGTATGTGCTGTATTATTCCCAGCCGGGGGAGAACAACAAGCACGCCATCGGCGTGGCGTCGGGCCCCTCGCCTGTCGGGCCCTTTACCGACCACGGGAAACTGATCGGCAGCGACGAGATCGGGGTCGATATTTCGATCGACCAGTTCTACATCGAGGAGGACGGACACAAGTACATGTTCTGGGGAAGTTTCCGGGGCATCTGGGCGATTGAACTTGCGGACGACGGGTTATCGCTCAAACCCGGGGCCGGGAAGCGTAAGATCGCCGGCGACCAGTACGAGGGCACCTACATCCACAAGCGGGACGGATACTATTACCTGATCGTCTCGACGGGCGATTTCATGAAGGATTACCATGTAGTCGTCGGCCGCAGCCGGTCGCTGATGGGGCCTTATGTCGATCGTGCGGGGCGCGACATGCTCGGCGTGCACCACGAACTGGTCGTGGGCAACGGCAACGGGTTTGTCGCCCCGGGGCATAATGCGGAGTTCATTACCGACGACAAGGGGCAGGACTGGATGCTCTACCACACCCGGCTCGAGGTGGGCGGGCCGCGTTACCTGCTGCTCGACCGGATCGAGTGGAATGACGGGTGGCCCGAGGTGCGCGGGCACGTACCCGCCCGGAGTGCCGAAGCTCCCGTTTTCGAGTAGCCCGGCGGCAGGCCGTGTGATGTCCGTGCGTGCGGCGTCCATGCCTGCGACCTGTCTGCGATGTCCATGCCTGCGATCTGCCTGCGGCATCGCGGTTGACGCGGCCGGGGCGGGCGTATTGCCGGCAGGAAGAGAGAATTCCGGCGGGATCCCACATGGGTTCCCGCCGGAATTTTTACGGATCGGACAGCCCCCCCCCTGGATCAGAACTCCGAGGTGAAGTGGAAGCGGATGTCCTTGAAATTCTCCTGCGCCAGCGCCAGCCCGTAGCTCGTGTCGGCGAGGAAGACGTCGCGGCCGTGCTTGTCGACGGCCATGTTGGTGTGCTTGCGGCGCTTGAAATCGGCCAGCTGCTCGGCGTTGTCGCTCTCGATCCAGCAGGCTTTGTAGATCGAGATCGGCTCCCAGCGGCAGGCGGCGTTGTATTCGTGTTCGAGTCGGTACTGGATGACTTCGAACTGGAGCGCCCCGACCGTGCCGATGATCTTGCGGCCGTTGAGCGAGGATACGAACAGCTGCGCCACGCCTTCGTCCATCAGTTGGTCGACGCCCTTGGCGAGCTGCTTGAATTTCAGCGGGTCAGCGTTCTCGATGTAGCGGAACTGCTCGGGGGCGAACGACGGGATGCCCGTGAATTTGAGCTTCTCGCCCTCGGTGAAGGTGTCGCCGATCTTGAAGTTGCCCGTATCGTGCAGGCCGACGATGTCGCCCGGGTAGGCGAAGTCGATGACCGATTTCTTTTCGGCCATGAAGGCCGTCGGCGAGGAGAACTTGAGCTGCTTGCCGCTGCGTACGTGCAGGTAGTTATGGTTGCGCTCGAACGTCCCGGAGCAGATTTTCAGGAAGGCGATGCGGTCGCGGTGGTTGGGATCCATGTTGGCGTGGATCTTGAACACGAAGCCCGTCATCTTCGGCTCGGCGGGCTCCACGGTGCGGGTCGCGGTGGGCGCCGGGCGCGGCGAGGGGGCGATGCGGACGAAGCATTCGAGCAGTTCGCGCACGCCGAAGTTGTTGACCGCCGAGCCGAAGAACACGGGGGCCAGCTCGCCGCGCAGGTAGGCCTCGCGGTCGAACTCGTCGTAGACACCTTCGACCAGCTCGACGTCCGAGCGCAGCTGTTCGGCGAATTTCGCGCCGATGTAGCTGTCCAGCTCTGGCGACGCGAGGTCGGAAATCTCGGCGGTCTGGGCGTCGGCGGTGAGTTTTTCGTCCGACGTGAAAAGCGAGAGGTTCTTTTCGTAGAGGTTGTAGACCCCGCGGAACGTGGGGCCGTTCGAAATGGGGAAGGCCAGCGGCCGCACGCGGATGCGCAGTTCCTTTTCCACCTCGTCCAGCAGGTCGAAAGGCTCCTTGGAGGGGCGGTCGAGTTTGTTGATGAAGACGATCACCGGCGTCGAACGCATACGGCACACCTCCATCAGTTTGCGGGTCTGCGACTCGACGCCCTTGGCGCCGTCGATGACGATGATGACCGAATCGACGGCCGTCAGC
>OLSX01001706.1_pt1 | contig 20558 bp, 16 predicted proteins | sample 1673141 | NCBI WGS metagenome assembly OLSX01 (sample SAMEA3136759, study PRJEB25190) | human gut metagenome | biome: human gut; feature: human-associated habitat; material: faeces | place: Austria | collected 2013
TTTTTCGACTTGACATCAAAAAAAGTATCAAACCAACCTTCACATAAGGTTGTAACGAACAATTTAAAGGGTATTGGAAAGTTTTTTAAAGGCCTTCCTAGCGATGCTGTATTGGTTGCTGAGCATACCGGAGTTTATGGTGATACCCTCTTGAAGTGCTGCATGGATAGCAATGTAAAGATTGCCTTTGTGGGTGGATATGTCATCCATAGATATAGAGCTACCCCTGACCGTGCCAAGACGGATGTCCTGGATTGTGCACTGCTCAGAGATTTTGGAGAGAGATATCCTGATAAGCTGAAATACAAGACGTTTCCAGAAGAGGCTCTATATGAGCTTCGTCAATTGGCACGCCACCGAGAAATGCTTGTAGAACAGCGTAAGCAGCAAATAACAGCCGACAGGAGCGAGGATTGTCGTCCTATCAGAAGTCTTGCCGTCAAGCGAAGTATGGACCGTATCAAAGAGATGTTGGACACGGAAATTGCAGAGACGGAAAAAGAAATGTTGAAAGTCATAAATGGACATGAGAGCATTCACCACAACTATGAGCTTGTTAAAAGTGTCGATGGAGTTGGGCTGATTACCGCAGTAGAACTATTGGTAAAAACAGAGAATTTCACAAAAATAACTACAGCGCGCCAATATGCTGCTTATGCAGGAACTGCGCCATACGAAAAATCATCGGGGAAAATGGACAAGGGAGCACATATATCCAAGATTGGTAATAGACGGTCAAAGACCTTGTTGTACATCTGCGCAGAAAGCGCCAGATTGCACAACAAGGAGATTAAACTGTATTACGAGAGACGTACTTTAATAGATAAAAAGCCGCGTCATTATGTACTAAATGCCATAGCAAACAAGTTGCTAAGGATCATATTCACCCTCGTGGAAAAAGGTGAATACTATGACGCAAACTTCATCAGGCAAGACCCAAGGGTCGTTAAATATAATTAACGTTAAAAAATACGCTCAAAGCTTGCTCAATTAGAGTAAAACAGGGCGTGCTGCTCTGTAAAATTATCCGTTTGCGATATTTCCGAAGAAATCGAATGAGGCATCCCAATCCTTCCATACTGGCTCTCTGCCCAATTCCTTCAATCTCGCATTGATTACCTTGGCGGTACGCTCATCGCTCACGGTGAACTGCTCCAATGCCTGAGGATAAGTATGGTAACCACCAGGATTTACCTTTGATTCTGCCGACATGGTGGTGACACCCAGTGTTGCCATGTTGTCACGGATGTAGGCTGGCTCACGGGTAGAGTAGGAGATATCTACATCGTGGTCGAAGATACGCATGGCGAAAGTAGCCTGTGCCAACTGCTTATCGGTCATATAGCAGTTTGGCTGGAAACCTTCGTTCTGTGCAGGGCGCATACGAGGGAAGTTCACGCTGTACTTGGTCTTCCAGTAGTGCTTCTGAAGGTAGCGAAGATGATGAGCCATCATCACTACATCCGTGCGCCACTCCTTCTCCAGGCCGATGAGCACACCCATACCGATGGAGTGAACGCCTGCCATACCCATACGGTCGAAACCATCGCAGCGCCACTCAAACTTGCTCTTCATGCCACGTGGGTGGTAGAGCTTGTAGTGCTCGTGGTTGTAGGTCTCCTGGAAACAGATGACACCGTTCATACCATGGTCGGCGAGGGTCTTGTAATCCTCAGTAGAGAGCGGCATCACCTCAATCTTCACGTTGGAGAAATACTTCTTGGCGATGTCGATGGCCTTGGCAAGATAAGGGGTGCCAGCCTTGGCTGGGTTCTCGCCCGTTACGAGAAGGATGTTCTCGAATGGAGCCAACTGCTTGATGGCCTTGTACTCGTTCTCAATCTGCTCTGGGGTGAGGATGGTGCGGGCCATCGGATTCTCACGATGGAAACCGCAATACACGCAGGAGTTTGAGCATGAATTGGTGATGTAGAGAGGAATGAACATCGACATGGTCTTGCCGAAGCGCTCCTCGGTATATTTGCGGGAAAGACGCGCCATTACCTCCAGGTATGGCTCGGCTGCAGGTGAAATCAGCGCCATGAAGTCGTTCACATCGCAATGGTCCTTGGCAAGGGCACGGCGCACATCGTTATCGGTCATTCGAGCAATGCGCTCCGTGGTCTCCTCCCAACTGATATTCTTTAATTCGTCTGAAAACATTTTCTTATTTTTTAAACTTTCTCAAATCGTGTGTCAACTTGGCTGCGCAGAAGTTTGGACCACACATGGTGCAGTACTCACCGTCTGTATGACCTGCCTCCTCGAAATACTTCAAGGCAAGCTCTGGGTCGAGAGAGAGGTGGAACTGGTCTCTCCAGCGGAACTCGAAACGAGCCTTGGAGAGGGCGTTGTCGCGGATGGTTGCGCCTGGATGACCCTTAGCCAAATCGGCAGCATGAGCGGCAATCTTATAGGTTACCACACCTGTGCGCACATCTTCCTTGTTAGGCAAGGCGAGGTGCTCCTTTGGTGTTACATAGCAGAGCATGGCGGTGCCGAGCCATGCAATCTGGGCGCCACCGATGGCTGATGTGATGTGGTCGTAACCTGGAGCGATATCGGTAACCAATGGGCCGAGGGTGTAGAATGGTGCCTCGTGACAGTGGTCGAGCTGGCGCTCCATGTTCTCCTTGATCTTCTGCAATGGCACGTGACCAGGACCCTCGATGAATGCCTGCACGTTCTTGTCCCAGGCACGGGTAACAAGCTCGCCCATGGTATCCAACTCGGCAAACTGGGCTGCATCGTTGGCATCGGCTATACAGCCTGGGCGCAGACCATCGCCCAAAGAGAGGGCTACGTCGTACTGTGCCACGATGTCGCAGATGTCATCGAAGTGCTCATAGAGGAAGCTCTCCTGGTCGTGGTAGAGACACCACTTGCTCATGATACTACCGCCACGGCTCACGATTCCGCAGAGACGGCTATCGGCGAGATGCACGTTGTGGCGACGGATGCCGGCATGGATGGTGAAGTAGTCAACACCCTGCTCGCACTGCTCGATGAGGGTATCACGGAATACCTCCCAGTTCAGATCCTCTACCTTGCCGTTTACCTTCTCCAAAGCCTGGTAGATAGGCACGGTTCCTACCGGTACAGGACAGTTGCGCACAATCCATTCACGGGTTTCGTGGATATTGTCGCCAGTAGAGAGGTCCATCAATGTATCGCCTCCCCACTTGCAAGACCATACAGCCTTATCTACCTCTTCCTCGATGCTGGAAGTAGTGGCAGAGTTACCGATGTTGGTATTGATCTTCACGAGGAAGTTGCGGCCGATGATCATCGGTTCGCTCTCCGGGTGGTTGATGTTGGCAGGAAGAACGGCACGTCCGCGTGCAATCTCATCACGTACATACTCAGGAGTGATATGGGTATCGATGCCCAACTCCTGGCAGTTCATGTTCTCGCGGATAGCCACGTACTCCATCTCTGGAGTGATGATGCCAGCCTTGGCATAAGCCATCTGGGTGATGTGCTTGCCAGCCTGTGCACGGCGAGGCAACTGGATGTGCTCGAAGCGGAGGTGGTCGAGGCTATGGTCAGCAAGGCGCTGCTTGCCATACTCGCTGGTAACCTCCTTGAGCTGCTCGGTATCGTTGCGGTCGAGAATCCACTGCTCGCGCATTCTTGGCAAGCCTTTCTTCAAATCTACCTGATAGTTAGGGTCGCTGTAAGGACCGCTGGTATCGTAGATGTAAACCGGAGCGTTTGGCTCTGTATGTGGAATGCCGCGCTCATCCTTCACAACAGTAGGAGTGAGGTTTACCTTGGTCATTCCAACCTTGATCTGTGGGAAAAGTTTTCCCTGCATATACGCCTTTTCTCTCTGGGCGTAAGCTTTCTTATCGTTTGGCATAATTTTAAAGGGTATATATTATATTAGTCGTTGAGGAATGCGGTGAGTGGAGAACTTGCCTCGGCGCAATCGCTGATGGCTCCGAGACCAGCCTCGTAAGCACGGCGACCGCATACTACTGCTTCCTTGAATGCCTTAGCCATCTCTACAGGGTCACCGGCAACGGCGATAGCTGTGTTAACCAAGCAAGCACTGGCACCCATCTCCATGGCTTCGGCAGCGTGGCTAGGTGCACCGATACCTGCATCTACTACAACTGGAACAGTAGCCTGCTCGATGATGATCTGCAGGAAGTCCTTCATTCTCAAACCCTTGTTGGTACCGATAGGTGCAGCGAGTGGCATCACGGTAGCAGCACCAGCCTCTTCGAGGTGCTTGCAGAGGGTAGGGTCTGCCTGGCAATATGGCAATACCACGAAACCGAGTTTTACCAGTTTCTCGGTAGCCTTCAGCGTCTCGACAGAGTCTGGAAGAAGATAGCGAGGGTCTGGGTGGATTTCGAGCTTGAGCCAGTTGGTTCCAAAAGCCTCGCGAGCCATCTGTGCTGCGAAGACAGCCTCCTCGGCGTTGCGCACGCCACTGGTGTTTGGAAGGAGCTGGATATTTGGGTTCTGCACTATATGAGAGAGCAGGTCGTCCTGCTTGTCTTCGAGTTCGATACGTTTCATTGCAACAGTAACCATTTCTGTTTCTGATGCTTTGATGGCTTCAGCCATGAGGGCATTGTTGTTAAACTTTCCTGTGCCCAAGAAGAGGCGTGAGTTAAACTCTCTGCCTGCGATTACTAATTTTTCCATTGTTTTATTATAGAGTTGTTATTTTTGTTTTCATTTCTGTAGGAAAAGTACTTTTGGGTGATTCTTTTCCGCAGTATTCTGGGACCGTTATCCTCCGCAGAACGCTTTTACGATAACGATGTCTGCTCCTTCTGCGATGATTGTGTTTTCCCATTCATCACGAGGCACCATTTCGTTACTGATAGCTACTGCAACTCCTGTAGCTGGCAAATCGAGTTCCTGGGCTAACTCCCTGATGGTTTTAGCCTGTGTCTCGGTCTCTTTGTTGTTGATAGTTACTTTCATATTCTGTTCGTTTTATATGATGAATAATCCGTTTGTTTACGCTTTTCTATCGCCCGAAAGCGATGATAAGCAAATATGTAATCAAACACGGTGAACTTCCAGATGAAAGCCTTAAGAGAAAGAATAAAGCGCTATCAAATATCCCTGCGACAGCATTACCTGCATCAGGTTCTATGGGTATCATCTCAGCCGAATCTTTCAGCACCCCGTGATAATCGCTTGCAAAAGTAATGATAATATCGGAAAAGCAATAGAATTTCAAAAATATTTATGCTAAATTAACGCAGAATGCACCTTTCGCTTTACTGGTGTTTCTTTCTGCAATCCGGGCATTCGCCTTTGATGACAAAGGAAATAGAGTGGGGATAAAAGCCTTCGGGCAGCTCGAAACTTGGAATATGGATATCCTCCATACAGAAGGAACGCTGGCAAGATTCGCAGTAGAAATGAATATGCCCGTCGTGATGATCGCAAGCCCCTTTTTCTTCGCAGAGTTCGTAGCAGAGTACGCCTCGCCCATCTTCGAAGGCATGTACCACATCATGTTCCAGAAAGAGGGTAAGGGTACGGAAGATGCTCGACTTGTCCATCGAAACCATCTTTCGTTCCAGATTGCTCAGACTCTGCGGGTTCTGTTCGCCCATCAGGGTCTTCATTACGAGTATGCGGTTGGCGGTTGGCCGAATGCCTTTCGATTCCAGCCTGCTGATCATATCTTGTGAGTTCATCGTTTCTTCTTTTTAAAATCTTTACTAACCGGTTGCAAAGATACAAAAAAAGCGTGTAAGTATGGTAACTTACACGCTTTTTCTTTATTTAAACGTAATTACTTTTTGCTTTCAATCTAGTTTATGCCGCAGCATGAAGGGATTGGAACCCTTATACGCAAGCACAACCACGGCTTCTGTTCAAAGCCTCACCATACATTTCCATTGCGGTCATGTAATTTGCAAGAATAGCCTTCAAGACCTTCTTGATGTTTGCATACATTGTTTTCATAATCGTTATCCTTTTTTTAAAAATTAATACTTGGCATTTCTGCCATTTTCTTTTTCCTTTTGTTCATGAACGATGGTCAATTTTACTTGCCCATCTCCATGTTGTTGTTTACATTTACAGCCTTGGCAATCATAGCTGCCACAACTGTAAGAATCATTACTGTCGTCATCATAATTTGTTTCCTTTCTTTCTTTGTGGAGCCTCCATGTGAGGTCTCCTGTTTTACATTATCCTTATTACAATCTCACTGTTTTCTAGTGCAAAGGTAATGCCTTTTTCTTGAATATCTGTCACAAAGACATGACAAAATGATGAAAAAGGGTCTTTTTTTGATACACGTCAACTAAACAGCAATGGCGGCTTGATATACGTCAAGCCGCCATGCTGTCATATTGAGAAATGTGTCATATTTCTTATGTTTCTTCGGATTTCTGATGCTAGACCAGTTCCAGAATCTTGTCGAGAATCTTTTCTACGGTTGAAGAATCGGTTGCTTCATCGAGTTTCTGGTTGATTTTCTCTTCCAGTTTCTTGCTTACCTTGTCGGCAGCCTGATCCATGGCCTGGTTTGCCTTGTCTTCCAGTTTTTTCTGAACAGAAGCGCCCAGTCCGTCTTCTTCTGAACCATCGCTGTTATTATCGCTTACCGAAGGGGATTCATCGGTTGATGAGCTGGTGGTTTCTTCTATCTGCAGATTGTCGGCACCTTCCAGCGCCTTCACCATATCATCAGCATTCATCGTGTAAACGCTGCCAAGGATTCCGAAGCTTACGGTGTGCTGCTTGCCATTAAACTCAACGGTTCCCTTAGAGTATACGATATAGTTGTGGTATTCGAAGAGCTGGTTCATCACTTCATCAATAGCGCTTCCTGCCATCATTTTGGCAATGGAACGGATGCTTTGGGTGAAGAAGTTGTTATCACTGGTTTCTGTAGCCTTGTCGATAGCCTTGGCTGCCTCAGTCTTTACCTTTTCTTTGTGGGCATCAGGTCCTGGATTGGTTATTGCGAAAACCAGGAAGAGAAGTACGATAAGACCTAAGATGATTTTCCAGAGGGTCTTGCTCGATTTTTTCTTTTCCGGTTCCTGTCTGTAGCCCTGGTTCATTGCTGCGCCGTGCTGAAAGCCTTGCTGGTAAGCTTCCTGCTGTGCCTGCTGGAAACCCTGCTGGTTTGCAGCCTGAAAGTTTGCTGCTTCTGTCCCGTTGTTGCCGGCTGCATCTGCTGATGTTCCTTCTGCATTTTCTTTGTTGGCTGTATTAGCCTTGATAGCTTCTACAGTTTCAAGAACAGTCTTCAGTTCTGCTATTTTCCAAGCTGGAGTCCAGTCTTTCATGCCTTGTGCCCAAACAAGGGTCTCGGGTGTGATAGCCTTCTGGACGAGTTGCTCCAGGCTGAATGGACCCGCTTGCTGTCCGTTATTCTCAATGATAAAATATTCCATCATGTATTCTTTTATATAATATTTTTCTTAAAAGCCAATAAGGAGTTTCTTACACTCTCAATTGCTTATTAGTGTGTAGCTTTCCACCATGCTGTTTTCTCTCTGCCCTTGATAGCTACGCTGTGCTGGCTAGGGTCGGAGATAGAAAGACCGCAATAATTTTTCACTTTAAAGGTTGTACCTCTATAACTCATTAACCCTGTATAAGCCTGTTCGGTATGAGCAGCAGCTTTGATAGTGAGTTTCATCTGTGAAGTATATTTGTCTTTCAGATAGCCGCTCGGAACAAGACTGTCTATGTATACACTCATATCGTAGAAGAGGTTGGGAGAGAAACCATCCAAAGGCTGTATGGAATCGAGCGGAACGGATGATGAGAGGGTATATTTGTTATTGATTTCCTTCATCACTTGGGCTAGATTGTCCATCTGTCTGCAGTCGATGGCCGCCATATTGCAGAATGGATCGCTACTATTCTTGTAGAAATTGACAACTCCGTTGACAAATCCTGAGTAGTTGGGTGCAGAACTGTTGAGGTAACTCCATATGGTTTTGTATGGAACGCCGGCTCCCATTACTTCGCTACTTGAACTGATCATGAAATTAGTGACGTCTTTCAGTTCGTATGCAGTCTCTACATTGCCCATATAGCATGCATCGAAGAGAATGTATTGCATCTTGGTGCCGCTGAGTTTGATTCCTTCGGCAAGGGTAGGAACGTCGAGAGCGTTTTCTTCTAAACTTACGCTTCCGAAGAAACGGGTGATAGGTTTGTTGGGATCGGGACCATACTGTATTCCGCTGAAATTGCCGGTAGCGGTAGGGTTGCTGGTGCTTCCTTTCTGAGCAAAACCGGCATTAGGTCTTGCCATATAAGGATAGTTTATCCAATCGCTTTTGTAGGTCCATCCGCAGCCATGAGCTCCGATGATGAGCGAATAATTCAGGGCTTCAGCACGGCGTTTCACCTCATTCAGAATCTCTGCAAATCCTTCTGCTGTAGTATATGTAGCTTCATCGTATGTTTTCAAAGTGTCGCGAATTACGGTTTTCGTATTGCCGTCATATTGAAGATCTATAAGATAGCTCTTCCTGTAATTCTGGCTCATGAAGACCATTACACGCGAATTATTCAAGCCTTTCTTGGCAACAATACCTTCGCAGATACTGTCAACGTTGTTTTCCAAAAAACTTGTGAGACCGGAAGTGTTGGTTCCACCCGTCCAAGGATAGAAGACGAAGATTGTCTGCTTATTGACGCTTTCTACATCAATAGCTTCATCGCCACAACTGGTGAAAGTTGCTGCTAGAGATAGCGTACATATAAATAAGGTGAAAAGCTTCTTGATCATGTTTCTCTTGAAAATATGAAATGTTAAGTGTGAAATGCTAAGTTCTTACACTTAACATTCCGCACTTAACATGATAAATATTAAACTATTATTTCTTCTTGAGTTCCTCGATGGTTGCCTTGAGGGCAGCAATCTTCTCAACAGAGTCGCTTTCCTTCTTGCGCTCCAGGGCTACTACCTTCTCAGGTGCGTGAGCTACGAAGTTCTCGTTGCTGAGCTTCTTGCGTACGCCCATCAGGAAGCCTTCCAAGTGCTTGAGCTGAGCCTCTGCCTTCTCAATCTCGGCAGCTACGTCGATCAGGTCGCCCAATGGTACGGCAAACTCGTCGGTACCTACCATGAAGCTTGACGCATCGGCACTCTTCTCAGCGATGACCTCAATCTTATCAAGGTTCGCCATCTTCAGCGTTACGTCGTTGTAAGCCTCGAAATCGTTCTTGCCTACTACCTGGAGAGACAACTGCTCCTTCTGGGCAATGTTCTTCTGGTTGCGAACGGTACGAACACCGGCGATGATCTGCTTCACTGCCTCGATATCTGCTGCCAACTTCTGCTCCTCAGCTGTAGGTGCAGGAATCTCCAGCTTCTCGCGCATGATGCTCTCGCCATCCTTGCGGTCGTAGATGTGCTGCCACAACTCCTCGGTGATGAATGGCATGAATGGATGCAGCATCTTCAGCAGAGCATCGAAGAAGCGGAGGGTAGCGTCGTAGCTCTTCTGGTCGATAGGCTGGCCGTAAGCTGGCTTCACCATCTCCAGGTACCAAGATGAGAACTCATCCCAGAACAGCTTATATACAGTCATCAATGCCTCAGAGATACGGTAGTCCTTAAACTGCTTCTGCATCTCCTCGTTCACCTCCTTGAGCTTGGCATCAAACCACTTCACGGCGATTTCTGCACTCTTAGGCTGCTCGATATCCGCAGTCTCCCAACCCTTGACGAGGCGGAAGGCATTCCAGATCTTGTTGTTGAAGTTACGTCCCTGCTCGCAAAGGCTCTCGTCGAAGAGAATGTCGTTGCCCGCTGGAGCACTGAGCATCATACCCATACGAACGCCGTCGGCACCAAACTTGTCAATCAAATCCAATGGGTCTGGTGAGTTACCGAGACTCTTGCTCATCTTGCGGCCGAGCTTATCGCGAACGATACCTGTGAAATATACGTGCTTGAATGGCATCTTGCCACGATACTCGTAGCCAGCCATGATCATACGTGCTACCCAGAAGAAGATGATATCCGGACCTGTTACGAGGTCGGAAGTAGGGTAGTAGTAGTTGATCTCCTCGTTGTCTGGATTCTCGATGCCATCAAACAGAGAGATAGGCCACAACCATGAAGAGAACCAGGTGTCGAGGCAGTCGCTCTCCTGCTCAAGATCCTCAGCCTTGATGCTGGCGTTCTTCTCCTGAGCGAGCTTCAGAGCCTCCTCTGCAGTCTCTGCTACCACGAAATCCTTCTTGCCGGCATTGTCGAAGTAGTAGGCTGGGATGCGGTGACCCCACCAGAGCTGACGGCTGATACACCAGTCCTTGATGTTCTCCAACCAGTGGCGATAGGTGTTCTTATACTTCTTAGGGTAGAACTCGATGTCATCGTCCATCACTGGAGGAAGGGCGATGTCGGCAAAGTGCTGCATCTTGAGGAACCACTGTGTAGAGAGCTTTGGCTCGATAGGCACATTGGTACGCTCAGAGAAGCCCACCTTATTATTATAGTCCTCAATCTTCTCCATCAGACCGGCGTTCTGGAGGTCGATGGAAATCTGCTTGCGCACGTCCATGCGGTCCATACCTACATAGAGACCTGCTGCCTCGCTGATGGTACCGTTGTCGTTGAAGATATCGATGGTCTCCAAACCATGCTTCAAACCGAGGGCGTGGTCGTTGATATCGTGAGCTGGAGTCACCTTCAAGCATCCGGTACCGAACTCGATATCTACGTATGTATCCTCGATAACAGGAATCTCGCGGTTTACGAGAGGCACGATTACGTGCTTACCCTTCAACCAGGTATTCTTCTTATCCTCTGGGTTGATACACATGGCTGAGTCGCCCATGATAGTCTCAGGACGGGTTGTTGCTACCACGGCATAGTAACCCTTCTCATCCTTGTGCATCACGTTCTCCTCGTCCACCTGCTGGCAGTCCTGCTCTACTACATAATACTTCAAGTGGTAGAGCTTAGAGTGCTCGTCCTTGTAGATAACCTCCTCGTCAGAGAGCGCAGTCTGAGCCTTAGGGTCCCAGTTGACCATGCGCACGCCACGATAGATGAGACCCTTCTTGTAGAGGTCGCAGAATACGTGGATTACGGCACGGGAGCGGGTCTCGTCCATGGTGAATGCTGTGCGGTCCCAGTCGCAGCTGGCACCGAGCTTGCGGAGCTGCTTGAGGATGATGCCGCCGTGCTCGTGAGTCCAGTCCCAAGCGTGCTTGAGGAACTCATCGCGAGTAAGGTCGGTCTTCTTGATACCCTGCTGAGCGAGGCGGTTAACCACCTTAGCCTCGGTAGCGATACTGGCGTGGTCGGTACCTGGTACCCAGCAAGCGTTCTTGCCCTCCATGCGAGCACGGCGAACGAGAATATCCTGGATAGTATTGTTGAGCATGTGTCCCATGTGGAGCACACCTGTTACGTTTGGTGGAGGGATAACCACTGTATAAGGTTCACGACCATCTGGCTTAGAGCTGAAAAGCTTGTTGTCGAGCCAGTACTGATACCATTTACTTTCCACTGCTTGTGGATCGTATTTACTTGCTAATTCCATTGTTTCTATCTAATTTTTATTCTTTTTCTTTCTTTTTCCTTAAAAAACGGTGCAAAGATACGAATTTTTGAGCGAAAAATGCTATCTTTGCATCAAAATTATTAATTTTTGCACAAAACGATGGTTAGTAATACAGGAAAAGGACATACGAAAGAAGAAAAACTGGCGGCGTTCAGCCGCTTGCTGGATGTGCAGGACCGTTTGCGCCTGCAGTGTCCATGGGATAAGAAGCAGACATTCGAGAGTCTTCGTCCGAATACCATCGAGGAGACTTTCGAGCTTTGTGATGCCTTGATGAAGCGCGATTACAAGGATATCAAGAAGGAGCTGGGCGATGTGCTGGAGCACGTGATGTTCTATAGCATCATCGGCAGAGAAGACGGCGAGTTCGATATCTGCGATGTCTGCAATCAGGAAGCTGACAAACTGATGTTCCGCCATCCTTTCATCAACTGGAAGGAAGAAGGTAACTGGACTGTTTCGAATCCTGATATGTATATCAACGACGAAGGACAGGTGGTATATAAAGAAACTGATGAAGCAGAAACCGGGGAGGCAGAAGCTGCCAATACGGAAGAAACTCGGAAGGCAGAAACTGCCAATTCTGAAGAAACCCTGGCTCTTGGTGCCAGCAAACCCAAGAATGCTGCCTCGGTAGAGAAAACCTGGGAGCAGATCAAGCAGCAGGAGAAAGATGGCAACGAGCGCGTTCTGAGCGGTGTGCCAAATTCCCTGCCATCCCTTATCAAGGCCTATCGCATTCAGGACAAGGCACGAAACGTGGGCTTCGACTGGAAGGAGAAGGAGGATGTATGGGACAAGGTACACGAAGAACTGGAAGAACTCAAGGCTGAACTTGCCAAGGACGACAAGGAAAACTCAACCCAGGAACTCGGTGATTTCCTCTTCTCCGTAATCAATGCAGCCCGTCTCTACAAGCTCAATCCGGACAATGCGCTGGAGAAGACAAACCAGAAGTTTATCCGCCGTTTCAACTATGTGGAAGATCATTCGCTCAAGCAGGGTAAGAATCTGAAAGACATGAGTTTGGAAGAGATGGATAAACTGTGGAATGAAGCCAAGAAACAGGAAAGACTTCAGAAAGAATCGTAAGCTTCAATAGGAGGAGCTTCATGATAAACAAGATAAATAGAACGTTTTTATAACAACAAAAACTATAAGGATTATGAAAAGATTAGTTTATATGATGATGGCTTTGGTGGTACTCTTTGCTGCCAATAGCTGCAAGGATAAGAAAACCGCACAGGTAATCACTCCTACAGATTCCCTCGATCTGGAGGAAGTTGCCGATGATTCAACCATCTACGGTGTTTGTGGTGAGGGAACATCCATGCACAATCTGGAGCTGATTTCTGATGAGGGAGATACGCTCTCTGTCTTCATCGATGATGAGCAGCCAGACATCGTGCAGGGTGGTTTGCTGGCAGGCGACCGCATCGCTCTTATCGGTTACAAGGCTCAGGATGGAGAGATGATGGCACAGAAAATCATCAATCTTACTTCACTCTTGGGCAAATGGACTTCACTCGACAAGAACTTCGACTTGCTGGAAGGCGGAGAGGTAAAAAACAATGTGAAGGCTGAGACCAATCCTTGGACTTCATGGAAAATCCTGAACGGAAAGCTCCTGCTTAACAAGGATACCTTTGCCATCGACAAACTGGGCTCTGACAGCTTGATGCTTGAGAATACCCAGGGCATCTATGTCTTCAAGCGCCAGGAGTAAATTGTCATTCTAAATTTTAGATTAAGTTGGAACCATTTAAGATACATATACTGGGGTGTGGCAGTGCGCTGCCAACCCTGAAACACAATGCTTCCTCGCAGCTCATAGAGATGCGGGGAAAGTGCTATATGATAGATTGTGGCGAGGGTGCACAGATGCAGTTCCGTCGTTCCCATATCCATTTCTCCAAGCTCAACGCTATCTTCATCACCCACATGCATGGCGACCATTGCTTTGGCTTGATGGGCTTGCTTTCTACGCTCGGAATGCTCGGACGAACATCTAAGTTAAGAGTCTATGCTCCAAAGGATTATGCTCCTCTGTTTAAACAACAGGTAGAATTCTTTATGCAGACGATGGAGTATGAGATGGAGATGATTCCGGTAGATACGGAGAAACAGCAGATTATCTACGAAGATCATTCTCTGTCGGTGGAGACGGTGCCTCTGAAACATCGTCTGCCATGCTGCGGCTATATCTTCAGAGAGAAGCCTACGCTGCCTCACATCAAGAGGGATATGATAGATTACTACGGCATCCCAATCAGTCAGATCAACAACATCAAGAATGGGGCTGACTGGACCAACGAGGAGGGCGAGGTGATTCCGAATGCCCGTCTGGTGACACCTGCCGACCCGCCTCGCAGTTATGCCTATATGAGTGATACCCGATATATTCCGAATCTCTGGGAGAAAGTGAAGGAGGTAACGGTGCTTTATCATGAAAGTACTTATACTTCGGAGCAGGAAGACCGGGCTAAGATCTACAACCATAGTACGGCGAAGCAGGCTGCGATGGTGGCAAAGGCTGCCGGGGTAGGCAAGTTGCTCCTGGGACATTATAGTGCGAGATATAATGATGAGACGGTTCTGCTGAAAGAAGCCAAAGAGGTTTTCGAGGAAAGCTATCTCACCAATGAGGGAATGGTTATCTCGGTATAAAAACAACCTTGCATCAAAAAAAGTTTGTTTTTTGGTGCAAGGTTTTGTGTTGATATTCGTTTCATACATAAAAGATAGAGAAAATTGGAATCTGAAAAACTACTTTTGCACGACATCAAAGGCGGCAGTCGGGCGGCGATGCACCGGCTCTACGACCGCTACGTAGGATATGCCATGGCGGTAGCGCTGAGGTATGTCCCTTTACGTGATGATGCGGAGGATGTGGTGCAGGATAGTTTTGTGAAACTTTTCTCTGGTATTGCCAACTTCGAGTACAGGGGAGAAGGTTCGCTGAAGGCGTGGTTTCTCCGGATTGTGGCAAATGAGGCTATCAGCTTTACCCGAAGGCAGAGTCGCATCACTTTCGTGGATGAAGTTCCGGAAGATGTGAGTGACGACGAACCGGAGGTAGAACGGGTGCCGCCTGCCGTATTGACGAAGATGATCGGTGAATTGCCCGAGGGCTATCGACTGGTTCTGAACATGTTTGTGTTTGAGCAAAGAAGCCATAAGGAAATTGCTGATCTGCTGGGCATCAAGGAGAGTACCTCTGCCTCGCAATATCTAAGAGCCAAGAAGTTTCTGGCAAAGCAAATAAATGAATATCTAAATAATATAAACGAGAAAGAATATGAGTAATCAAGATTGGACAAGCAAACTTCAAGACCAGTTGGCAGGCTATCAGGAGTCTGTCAGCCACGACTTGTGGGCAGGCATTGAACAATCGCTTGCTCAGAAAAATATAGAATCTGTTTCGACGAATCCACAGACGATAGTTTCAGAAAGCTCAGAATCTACAGATTTACACGTTGGTTCAGAGGCAAAAAAGAATGCCAGGATAGTCTATTTCAAGCGATGGTCTGCGGCAGCAGCAGCTGTAGCTTTATTAGGAATAGGTGGAAGCTATGTTTATCTGCACCAGGAGGATGTAGAAAAGGGTAATCTGCAATTGGCTTCCCACGCTGTTTCAGCGGATTTGCAATCCGCTGCATCCTCAGTGGCTGTACGTCAAAGTGCTCCATCCCACGTTGTTTCATCGGATTTGCAATCCACTGCATCCCAAAGCAAGATGGGTAATACTCTTGTGGAAGAATCAGAGAATGGAATCTCTTTGCTTGCAGAGAATTCCGATCCAGCAGAACCTGTATCTGAGGATAAGGCTACTGATAGCTCTACCGATCATAAGACTTTACCCCGCTCTACCGATCATAAGGCCTTAACCCGCTCTACCGATCATCATGCGGCAGCGTATGCTTCTCAATCTTATCATTTTGAAAAAAATGAGGAGGTTTCTGGCTGGTCGATGCAACTCTATGCCGAAAACCTGACGCCAAGTTTGGGTGGTGTGAATTCCGACGCATCAGGAAGCTATCGAGATTATAGTCATGGCACGATGGCAGAACCGATGCCTGGAGTCATCCCTGATCCAACGGCTGGAGGCATATATGGAGAAGAATATCTCTTGGCATCCTATAAGGCGATTCAAAGAAACCAGCAGGGAAATGCCAAGCATCATGCTCCGGTTTCCGTAGGTTTGCAGGTAGCCTTTGGCATTGCACCTCGTCTGTCTTTGAGCACGGGTTTGGTATATACACGCACTTCTTCTGATTTTTATCCATACGCACCAAGTAGTAGCTACAATGTTCATCAGGTGCTTCATTATGTGGGTATTCCGGTGGGATTGAATTATGAATTCTGGCAGAGTGGAGGCTTCCATGCTTATGTGATGGCTGGTGCTGAGGCTGATTACAATGTGAAGAATGATACCGAAGAAGAGGGAGTAAAGAAAGAGAATGCCAAGCGAGACAGGGTGCAGTTTTCTGGAAAGGCTTCGCTCGGTGCGCAGTATGACATCACACCAAAGGTGGGTCTGTATATCGAACCGGGTGCTAAATATTATTTCGATAACGGAAGCCATGTGGAAAATACCTTCAAGGATAAGAAGCTGAATTTCAATCTCCAGTTCGGTTTGAGATTCAATCTATAGTATAAAAAAACAGAACTTTCGCACATGCGAAAGTTCTGTTTTTTTTTAATCTATTTCTTCAAAAGCTTTTCACTCATGTTGAGCGCAGCCTTTCTACCATCTCCCATAGCGAGGATCACGGTGGCACCACCTCTTACGATATCGCCGCCAGCATAGATTTCCTCAATAGAACTCTGCATCTGGTCATTTACGGCAATCGTATTCTTTCTGCCGAGTTCCAATCCCTCGATGCTCTTAGGAACGAGTGGGTTAGGGCTTACGCCAACGGCTACGATTACCTGGTCGCACTCCAAAGTGATGGTCTCGCCTGTAGCTTCCGGACGGCGACGGCCGCTGGCATCTGGCTCTCCGAGCTGCATCACATCCAAGACCACAGCCTTTACTGCGCCCTTTTCATCCGCCTCATATTCCTTTGGATTATGTAAGGTCATGAAGTTGATGCCTTCTTCCTTGGCATGCTTCACCTCCTCAAGTCGGGCAGGCATCTCTGCCTCCGAACGGCGATAAACCAATGTTACCTCGGCTCCTAGACGCTTAGCGGTGCGGCAGCTGTCCATCGCTGTGTTTCCACCACCTACTACAACCACCTTCTTACCCAGGTTGATAGGGGTGTCGGTATGAGGGTTGGCTGCATCCATCAGGTTCACACGGGTAAGATACTCGTTGGATGACATGATGTTCAAGGCGTTCTCGCCAGGGATATTCATGAAGTTAGGAAGTCCTGCTCCCGAACCAACGAAGAATCCCCTGAATCCCTGCTCTTTCAAATTCTTCACGGAGATAGTCTTGCCCACGATGCAGTCGGTAATGAACTTCACACCCATCTTCTGGAGATTCTCTATCTCTACATCCACGATGGCATTTGGCAATCGGAACTCTGGAATACCATATTTCAATACACCGCCAATCTCGTGCAGAGCCTCGAACACGGTGACGTCGAATCCCTTCTTCGCCATATCGCCAGCAAAGCTCAAGCCGGAAGGACCTGAACCAACTACCGCCACCTTGATGCCGTTTGTCTCATCGCATTTTGGCACAGAGATGTTGCCACTCTGACGCTCGTAGTCGGCTGCGAAACGCTCCAGATAGCCGATGGCAACGGCTGGCTCGTTCATCTTGAGATGTACGCACTTGCTCTCGCACTGTTTCTCCTGAGGACAAACTCTACCGCAAACGGCTGGGAGGGCAGAGGTGTTCTTCAGAACCTTGGCTGCGGCAAGGAACTGCCCACGCTCGATGTTCTTGATGAAGGATGGGATGTTGATGCTCACTGGGCAGCCCTCCATACAGGTAGGCTTCGGACAGTCGAGACAGCGCTTAGCCTCTGTCAAAGCCATCTCCTTGGTCAAACCGATGTTTACTTCCTCGGTGCGGGTAGTTGCACGATATGCTGGGTCCAGCTCTGGCATCTTGACGCGCTCGATAGCGGTGCGTTCCTTTGCTTTCATCGATGCGCGTAACTCCTTGCGCCACTCTGCATTACGGTCGGTAAGTTCTTCTATTGGTGCATCGGTAGGCACCACATCCATCGTAATGTCTGTAGTCTCCTTCTTCTTCCCTGCATCCACTGTAGCCAGATGCTCCTCGAAGTGCTCCATCTCCTTGCGCTCTACATCCTTGAAGGTGCCCATACGCTTGAACATCTCATCCCAATCTACCTGGGCACCATCAAACTCCGGACCATCGATGCAGACAAACTTGGTCTTGCCGCCGATGGTGAGACGGCAGGCTCCGCACATACCGGTACCATCTACCATGATGGTATTAAGCGATACATCAGTAGAGAGATTATATTTCTGGGTTAAGAGGCAGCAGAACTTCATCATGATAGGAGGACCGATGGCGAACACCTTATCTATATGTTCCTGGTTGATGAGCTTTTCGATGCCCACGGTTACTACGCCTTTCTCGCCGTAGCTTCCATCGTCGGTCATGATGATGAGTTCGTCGCTGGATGCACGCACTTCGTCTTCCATGATGACGAGGTCCTTGCTTCTACCAGCAATCACGCTGAGCACTCGGTTGCCTGCTGCCTTGAGTGCCTTGATGATAGGGAGCATGGGAGCTACACCTACGCCACCACCTGCACAGATCACGGTACCGAAGTTCTCGATGTGGGTAGGGTTGCCGAGTGGTCCCACCACGTCGTGAATCTCATCGCCCTCGTTCAAGGCGCAGAGCTTGGTAGAAGAAAGTCCTACCTTCTGTACCACCAGTGTGATGGTGCCTTTCTCGATGTCGGCATCGGCGATGGTCAGCGGCATACGTTCGCTGTTGTTATCTACACGGATGATGACGAAGTTGCCAGCCTTGCGGCTCTTGGCGATGAGTGGAGCTTCCACATCGAAACGGAATACCTTTTCTGAGTATTGTATTTTCTTGATAATCTTGTTCATGGGCTATTTAATTTTTATGTTGAATATTATCTGTTCTTTCTCTTTCTTATTATTAGTTGTTCTTATGTTTGCTCGTGGTATAGAAAATGCAAAAGGATAACTGCGGCCGCCTTTATGGGGTAGTCGAAGTTATCCTCGTACAATATGTTTTATTTTAATTTTATCGAATGAATCGATGTTTTATCGAATAAATCGAATTAATCGAAGTTCTTGTCATCGAGCATCTCGAATCCGCAGTAAGGAACCAATACCTTAGGTACGCGGATACCCTCTGGAGTCTGGTTGTTCTCCAGGATGGTTGCTACGATACGTGGCAAGGCGAGAGCAGAACCGTTAAGGGTGTGGCAAAGCTCAATCTTCTTGTCCTCTGCATGGCGATAGCGGCAGTGGAGTCGGTTAGCCTGGTAGCTCTCGAAGTTAGATACTGATGAAACCTCCAGCCAGCGACCCTGTGCTGCACTCCATGTCTCGAAGTCGTAGCAGATAGAAGAGGTGAAGCTCATATCACCACCGCAGAGACGGAGGATGTGGTATGGCAACTCCAGCTTCTTCAAGAGACCCTCTACGTGGTCGAGCATCTCGTTCAAGCTCTCGTATGAGTGACCTGGCTTGTCGATGCGTACAATCTCTACCTTGTCGAACTGGTGCAGGCGGTTCAAACCACGAACATCCTTGCCGTAGCTACCAGCCTCACGACGGAAGCAGGCAGAGTAAGCGCAGCGCTTGATAGGGAGATCCTTCTCATCGAGGATAACATCGCGGAAGATGTTGGTTACAGGAACCTCGGCTGTAGGGATGAGGAAGAGGTTGTCGAGATTAGCGTGATACATCTGACCCTCCTTGTCTGGCAACTGACCTGTGCCACGACCAGAATCCTCGTTAACTACGTAAGGAGGCTGAATCTCCAGGTATCCGCTCTTGCGGGCCTCATCGAGGAAGAATGCCTCAAGAGCACGCTGGAAGCGAGCCATCTTGCCGATATATACAGGGAAACCAGCGCCTGTGATCTTCACACCGAGGTCGAAGTCAACGAGGTTGTACTTCTTCAGGAGATCCCAGTGGCAGAGAGCGTCTGCGCCGAGGTTAGGCTTTTCGCCGCCTTCCTTTACAACTACATTGTCAGCAGCATCCTTACCTTCAGGAACCTGCTCGCAAGGAATGTTAGGGATTTCGAGCAACTGGTTGGTCATATCATTCTGAGCCTTCTCCATGATCTCTTCCAGAGCCTTGGCATCAGCCTTGAGCATAGCTACCTGAGCCTTAGCGCTCTCAGCTTCCTCTTTCTTGCCTTCCTTCATCAAGGCACCAATCTGCTTGGCAAACTGATTAGCCTGCTGCTTGTTGTTATCCAACTTCTGCTGAGCTTCGCGACGAATCTTGTCGTACTCCAAAACTTTCTCTACTGCCTCACGAGCATTTGGAAAATGCTTCTTTTCGAGACCTTTAACTACACGTTCAGTTTCTTCACTGATGAGTTTAAGTGTAAGCATAAAATTTCTTTTTTATATTAATTTTCCTATTTGAAGGCAAAATTACAAAAAATATTTGTGATAGCGCAAAAAAATGCCAACTTTTTTGCAGAGAAGGGTAGAATTAAAGTTTTTTCGTGGTTTTTATGGGGTTAAACGAAGAAAGCCTGCTCTAGGTACGAGCAGGCTTCTATGTTGTTTGTTTGGAATAGTTTTTTCTAAAACTTTAAAATTTAAGCGTCAGCTTTCTTAGTCTTCTCAGCGTAAACCTCTGGAGAGAGAACAGAAACTGTACTCTTGTCCTTGCGGCCCTTGTGGAAGTAAACGATACCGTCTGCCAAAGCATACAATGTATCATCCTTACCCTGAGCTACGTTCTCACCTGGGAAGTGCTTGTTACCACGCTGGCGAACGATGATGTTACCTGCGATGATGCTCTGACCACCCCAGATCTTAACGCCTAATCTTTGTGAAGCTGATTCACGGCCGTTCTTAGAACTACCAACAC
>OLSX01001708.1_pt1 | contig 20548 bp, 22 predicted proteins | sample 1673141 | NCBI WGS metagenome assembly OLSX01 (sample SAMEA3136759, study PRJEB25190) | human gut metagenome | biome: human gut; feature: human-associated habitat; material: faeces | place: Austria | collected 2013
CTTTTACATTACAAAACCATCTTAAAAATGCAACTTGATTTAGTAAATGCTGATTATAAGTATAATAATGCTTATTAGTTAGGGTTCAGTTTGCCTTTAAAGTTCCTTCTCTATCTCAACGTTATAATATCTTAACAGATACGCCTAAAAGTGCAGCAAAATCCTTTGGTTTATAATTTGTGATATTTAATGTGTTCATTTTAACGCTCCCCCCTATGAGCATATTTAAACACATTCAAACACAATGGTCGATATATTCAGTTACTTATAGTTCCCTCCTGTATTAATTAGCATAGAAAAAGTCTAGAACATCTTTATATACTACTTCTTTATTTGTTTCATTGAGTAGTTCATGTCTTTTATCTTTGTACAGTTTACTCTTGATATTTTGATAACCTACTTCTTTCAAAAACTCTTCTAGTTCATTAAATTTCTGCTTTCCTTGAATGACTGGATCATCAACACCTGCAATTAAGAATATAGGCAAAGAACTATTTTGAGGAATCCAATCTTCTTTGATGAAAGCTGATTTTAATAACTGGAAAAGATTCATAAAGCCACTTGTAGTAAAAGTAAACCCACATAGAGGATCGGTGTTATATTCATACACAGTCTGTAAGTTAGAACAGATCCATTCATTTTCAGTTTTATAGCCTTTGTTGTAGTATCCTACAGATAATCTATTCAGAATCTTATTAGGTTTATAGTCTTTATAAAATAATCCAGTAAGTTTTCCTGCAAATAATGCTAGATTAACAAGTTTATTTTCTGTAGGTGGACCACACAATACAATCTTTTCAATATGCTTTTCATATTTCTTTAGATAGTTTCTAGAAACCAATGTACCCATACTATGACTAAATATAGAAATATTTAATGTAGGATATCTGTTTTTCAAATATTCTGTAACTAGATAAGCATCATCTACAATATATGTTATATCATTTGTATAGAAATATCCTAAATGAGATGTGTCTTTTACACTTGCACCATGTCCTCTATGATCATGAATAGCACAAATATAGCCTTGTTGTGATAAATAGCTCATAAAGTCATAATAGCGTTCTTTATGTTCAGACATACCATGTATTAACTGAATAATACCGATAGCCTCTCCTTCTGGTTCAATAATAGCGAGTTCTAGGGGTAATTGATCTCTTTTTGATAAGAGTGTTTCAATAATCATATGTATTTACCTCGTTTCAAGTATATTTTTTGTACAATTTAATACTACAGAATTATTATGAACTTTATATGATGTATCTAAATATGAAGAGTCATTCTTATTATTCCTAAAATAAGCAAATGTACTGGATAGAATAAATAGTTGAATAGTTTATTTTGTCTCCCTCTTTCTCCGTTATAAGTCAGATTCAAACCAAATCCAAGTAATGCCCAGGGTTCCTTAAACATTGACGCATAACAAAATGGTATAGAATAGATATATTTCTCATGAAATATATACATGAAATATCCAATAAGTACGGCATGATGTTCATAATCTAATCCTAGATTCATAGCTATAAAACACATAACTGCGACAATGAGAATGGATATAACATACCATAATGGTTTATTCAGTTTCTCTTTTAATACATCTATCACCCATATAATGGCAAGTACAAATGACAGTGTAAACATGATATTGTTCCAGTTGGGTTCAAAGAACACAGCCGATGTACACATATCAAATGGAACTTCAGAAATGATTCCAAATAGTAAAAGAGTTCCTAAGTATTTCCATTTATTTCTTGTATGGAAGTACCCTTCTATTAATAAAAATATAAATATAGGAAAAGCGATTCTTCCTAAAATATCAAATAGATCACTTATTCTATTTAACATACCACCATCTAGATTAGGATAGATAATAGCTTTATTAAAATGATCAATCAACATTGAGGCAAATGCGATATATTTTAATTTTGCACCTGAGAATATCTTGATTCTCTCTTTTATATTATTCATATGTCTCATCCTTTCAAATCTATTATACCATAAAAGGCTGATTCACAAAGGAATCAGCACCTGTATGCTAGTATTTTACTCTTTCTCTTATATAATGACTGAAGTCTACTCCACTCTTACGATCAATGAGTGTATTGCAGTTGATATTCAAATCTAATAATTCTTGCTTATCAACTCTTACTTTCAATCCCAAATCTCTGCTTAATGCATTTGCAGGAATAAAAAAAGAAAGAAATTAATCTTTCTTTGTGATGATATGCTTGATTTCATCATCTTTCCAGATAACTAAATCACAATCAAAGCCTTCTTTAATGACTCCTGTATTTTTTAAGCCTAATACTTGAGCAACATTTTGAGTAAAGAATGGTAAAGCTTTTTCATATCCTAATACATTCTTTAGAGAAATAAGTTCTTTCTTTAAGTTAGAGACTGGTGTAATACCAATTTCTTTGATAGATCCATCTTCATTATATGTAGACCATGAGCCTTGTGCATCACTAGAAATAGTGACTTTAGAAGTATCCTTAAACTGTTTAATGAATTCTAGAGTCTTGCCATCACCTTCACATGTTAAGTCAACTGTACCACCCATTTCAGCAAACTTTAGTGCATCTTTAAATAAGTGTGGATTACGACTACAGTGTGTAGGCTGGAATAAAGAAACAGGAATATCAGCTCTTTCTAATGCATGAAATACAGGAGTTAATCCTTGTTTTTCATCACCCATATGAAGTGTTAAATTAGCTTGTTTTCCAGCAATAAGACTTGCTGTACGGATTTGAGAAGCTAAACGAACAAGTTCATCATCAGTGATATGGCTTGATCTATGATCACTTAATGCAAGCTTAACACCTAGAATACTATCAATAAATACAATATCATCTTCTACTGAATCAGTGAGCGTATATGTAGGATATGTATAACTTCCTGTTAGAATGTAGGTATGAACACCTTTTTGAGTGAGTTCTTTTGCTTTGGCAAATAATTCTTTTGTGTTTCTTGTATAGCCATCTGTACCTAATAATCCAATGACAGTAGTAATACCTGCATCTAGTATTTCATTGACTTCAATAGGTCTAGCACGAGAAATAAAGCCTGCTTCTCCCCCACCACCAGTAATATGAACATGACGATCAATAAGACCTGGTGTGAGGATACAACCTGTACCATCAATTGTTTCAATAGAATAAGGATATGCGATATGATCATCTATCTTTTCTATTTTAGAATCTGAAATCAATACGTCTTTGACACCTAAGTTTTCTGGTGCATAGACTTGAATGTTTTTAATTAGTTTCATACTTTTTCACCTCAATGAGTATTATATAGTAGAAACCAACATGCTGTCATGTTAATCTCAAAAGAAAGACTGAATTGTATCATTTCTTTATAATTATCTAATATATACTTCATAACAAAAGCACCCTAATGGCAATGTCATTAAGTTAAGAATTGACAGCTATCAAGGCATACAAACAAAATGTATGCCTTTTTTATTTTCTCTTGACAAAAGCCCAAAAATGTGAGGCCAATAATCAATATTTATATATTGATTATTGGCCAATTGTTTGTAGATGTCATCGGAGGTATACATTATGGACAACTATAAACAACTCGAGAAAACTTTAAATCACATTATCAAAAAAATGAACGATTCACGCTCTATTTTCTGCGAAAATTCCAGAACAGACTTCATTCGTTCTCGTAAACTGGATTTTCAAAATACCATCAAAATCCTCTTCTGCATGGAAAACGGCTCCTTAAGAGATGAACTATTTAAGTCTTTTGATAATGCACTTGATACACCTACTGCATCTGCGTTTGTGCAGGCTAGAAATAAAATCAAGGTGGATGCTTTTAAACATATTTTCAATAAGTTTAATGATAGAACTCATGAAGACATACTGTATAAAGGATATCGTCTTCTCGCTATTGATGGGAGTGAATTGCCAATCGATAATTCCATATATGATAAAGAAACAAGAGTTCTAAGAACAGGCGGTACCAATAAGCCTTATTCCGCATTTCATATTAATGCCAGCTACGATCTCCTTGAGCGATCATATGATGATCTTATTATACAGGGTCAGGCAGTAAGGGATGAAAATGATGCTTTCTGCCAGCTTGTGGATCGTTATCAGGGAAGGAAAGCGATTTTTATAGCGGACAGAGGATATGAATCTTATAACGGTTTTGAACATGTTGCGAAATCTGGAAACAAGTATCTTGTCAGAGTCAAGGATATCAATTCTAAAACCAGTATGACAAAATCTTTAGGGCCGTATCCGAATGATGAGTTTGATATTGACGTGTTTAGAATGCTTACTCTGAAATATACATCAATGATAAAAGCATGCCCTCAGCTATATAAAGTATGTCCTACTAATATGCGATTTGACTATATGTCTAAAGAAGATCCCTGGTATGAGTTTAATTGCAGGATAGTTCGATTCAAAATCACTGAAGATACATATGAATGTATAATTACTAATCTTGATAGGACTGAATTCTCATCTGAAGACATCAAGGAACTATATAATAAACGCTGGGGTATAGAGACTTCTTTCAGACATGTAAAGTATGCAATAGGTTTGAATTCACATCACGCAAAGAAGAGAAAATATATAAAGCAGGAGATTTATATAAGTCTTACTCTTTATAATCTGACACAGAGACTTATAAGGAAGATAAAGATTGAAAAAAGAAACAAGAAATATATTTATCAGATTAATTTCACTAGAGCCTGTCATTTAGTAAGAAGTTTTCTAAACAAAAAAGATGGAAAAAATCCATCTTTAGAGAATCTGATAGCTAATGAAATCTTACCAATTCGCCCCGGTAGATCTCATAATAGAAACGTCAAACGAAAGTCGTTCATATATTTTAACTACAGATTTGACTAGTCGGACAAATTATAAACCTTTTTGCGATGAAATAGAATATTTTTTAAAAAATCGTGAAAACGATACTTTTTTGGCTGCAATAAAATAAAAGTCAGAATAATATATCTGCTGATATATCATCTGACTTAAATTCTAGCATTATTAACTTAATGACATTGCCCTAATGGTGCCTTTGTTTGATTATTTAATTTACAACCAAAAGAATCTCTTTATCATCAAAACAGATTTCTTCAGTATGGTTATAAATCTGAATCATATCTTCCATTTTATCAACAAAAACATGTGTACCTGAATTACTTAATGATGCAAATTGATGAACAGCATCCATCTTCATTTCTTTTGCAGTTTTCTCTAACTGGCTTCCACTCTCTTGAAGCAATTCATCTACAGGTCCATCGCTTACAAATGGAATACTGCCAAGCATTTTACCAAATGCTTTTCCTGCCATACCTAAACCATTGACAACATTTGCTTCAACAGAATTATCTCCAAGCTTTTCAATATAGAGTGAACTTTCATTAAATAAATTTCTATACTTGCTTGATAGGTCAGTAATCTCATTTCTAATACCAGCAATATACTCTTCTTTATAATTACCACCAAGCATGATTTCCATCATAGATGCTAGAGAATATGTATATAAAGCAAGTCTATAATATTTAAACTTCTTCTCTAAATCAGATAAAGCGTCTTTGACTTGTGCCTGCCCAACTAATAGTTTCTTTGACGAAAAAAATTCAGTTATCTGTTTTTGATGAGATAGCATATGACTTCTTGCAGTTCTCTTAATATCCATAACCATCTTATGACTATTTGAAACATACATTTCATTATCCCAGTTGTACTTATAATTAGTTAGAAGTTCATTAACTGTTTCAAGATCACCTTCAATATCTGCTTCATCTTTGAATTCCATAAATGACAATATCTCTTTCTGTGTTTTCGCAATCTCTCCAAGTTCTTTCTCAATAGAGTATAAAGCGACTGCCATCATCATAGTAGCAGGATCTATTGGAACTACAGCTTGAGATGTAGCAGAAAGAGGATCCGCTTCAGCTAATTTAGCCATTTTAGATTTTCCTGCCTGTGTCTTCATAGCACCCCAGGCAGTTCCATCCTTAGCCATTTTCAAGGTATCTCCCGTTGCTTGATTTGCGATTTTATATAATTTATCAGTTGAAAAAGTAGTAGTTGTCGTAACTGTATGCAGTGCAGGAATAAGTGAAGAAACACCTGCACCTAAAGATGATAGTTCCCCAATAGGAACACTTATAGTTTTCTTGTTTTCAAGAGATGATCTTGCATCTAATAGAAGTTCTTCTGTTACTTCAGATATACTTCCTGATTCTTCTCTTACTTTAATTTCATCGTTATTTGTTTTTATAGTATTTTCCATAATATTACCTCATCATTCTTCTATAACATTGCACTTGATGTGTTACTATTTAAATTTTAAATCATATATTGGTGGACTATCAATACTTATAATGCAAAAGCGATAATATTCTCTTTTTGAATATGCACCTTCACCAATAAGATAACCATTTTGTGTACAATGCGTAAACTTCTTGCATGATTTTTTCAACAGTGTATAAAGGTGTTTAGACGTCTCATTTTCATACCAGATTGTACTGATTTCTGTTGGAAATAAAGCTTGATTCTCATAGATTCCTCCTATATCAATTATAATAGTTTCTTTATTGAGTTCCTGATCTAGGAAAAATGTATTATCTAAGCAGAACTTGTTTTTCCTTTTTATAGGTATAGTACCACTTAAACATACAAGCCATTGATTATTAATATGATTGCCTCTTAAATTAATACCAAAATGTGGTTCTTTTGTGATATCAGATATTTCTATCAAGTCATCCATACGACCACACTTGAAATACTGTATTTCATTATTCTGTTGAAAATCATTAAAAATAGAGATTAAGTCTTCTTTTGTCGCAAACACCCTAAAGCTTCTTGCTGTCATAATATAATCACCTCTGATATTCATACATCATTCTTCTAAATTTTCAAAATATTTAATTACTTCATTATATTTCTTTCTTAATCCGTTTTACCAAATCTATTTTTAATGACTTCTTTTGCCTTATTTAAATCATGATTGTTGAGATAAGTTGCTGCAATATACAAATATTGGTTATCATCCCAAATGATTTGTTTATCTTTATTTTCATAAAGTGATAAATAATCTTTCTCACTTATTATATCATTAAGCAGCGGTATTGCGTTCTTTTCAAAAAAATCCAACAGTTGATCTTTTAGTGATTCACAAGCGTTGATATCCATTAAATAGAAATTTCCAGAACTAGAATATATTTGTATTGGTTGTCTGATTGTAAATTGATCTAACCATTTAGATGGAATGAGATGACTTGCGTATTCTTTAGTAGTACCATTCACTGAAGGAATATAAATCTGCATATGAGGATATATATGTGCTAATGCACATGGATGATATGAAGGGTTAGAGAAGAATACTATTTCTACTTTTTGAGTTACACCATCTAGTTTTCTAATATATGTAAGACTATTGCTTCTTCTAAGAAATCCATTTTCTTCAAAATAGAAATCTAATTCGGATATAAGAGAAATAATGACTTGTTTAATGTTTTTTTGTAACATACTATTTAATCCTCCCCCTTCTATTAATATTAAGAAACACCTATCAGATACGATAGGTGCTCGTCTAATGTTGTATTATTATTTTTTTGAATCAGTATACAATCCATATCCTAAAAATAAAATACCAATGACCATTGTTATGATGGCTTCTATTGATAGAAATGGTCCTACATATTCTAGACCTTTTTTAAATAAAGAAGCATCTTTTGTAGCGAAATTACTCATGAACATAGCAGCTGATATGTATTTTGCAGAAACTAGAATTGCGGATATCAGACAGAAAATAACACCAACACCTTTATTATTCATATTAGATCCTCACTTTCTTTGACGATTTAATTATATCATAATGACAAATATAAGAATATAAGAATAAGTTTTTTAATAAAAAATCCAGTTAATATTACAAGCATTTATGCACTTTGATATGCTTACAAATGATTTTCAAAAACTCTATATCAAATACAATAGTTTCTGAATCAGGTGCAGCTTGATATATAGCAAAATCATTTACATATGCTGTGAGTGGATCACAATTCATCTCTACGTCATAAATATCACTGAACTCAAAATGATAAATATCGCCATATTGTAGCTTCAATACTGCTGATTGATCATTACATTCTAAACTGTTAAACTTGCTATCATGAAATGAAAACTCATCTAAACATTCATAGCCTTCAAGCAGTTTAATTGCGTTAGAATAGTCTTCATCAGTTCTTATTTTACTTTTTTCAACAATGTATTTATAGTATTCATAACTTTTTCTAACATTCTCTATTTCTTTAAGATAAACACAGTGTGGGTTTTCCTTCAATGCGAGATCATATTGTTCTATTGCTGGCTTATAATATTTATTCAATAATTCATAGTTAGAACTTTTTGCTTGCATTTCCCATCCCATCAATGATAAGACTCTTGCATAGAACAAATGGTTCTTTTCCTCTGCATTTATAGCTGCATAATATGCTGACCATAAATGATACATTCCTTTGTCTTCTTGACGTATCCAGTAATCTTTTTTCTTTGAATACACTAGACATTCTCTTGCTATTTTATAATCTTCTATAATTTTATCCCATAGATTATTCATAAAATCACCTCTAAATTAAATTTTTTGCTTTCTATTTATCCACAACAAATAACTTTGCAGGTAACCAGTGAAAAGATAGAACCGCCTTACTGAATGAATAACTGCTATATTTTTGGAGAAAATGATACCATTGGTTCATAGATAAACTGACTTAGTATACAACACATAATTCCAAATGCAAACGCCATCACAATCCCCTATTTTACTATTGATACAGATCTTTCATTTTCTACTGGACAGATATTCTGTGATGTGAACGCAGAGAATGCAGACATTGTAACAGTCTGGAATACCTTTATCTGATTTCTAATCTAATTATAGAACAGATGGAAAATCCATGCATCCGATTCAGCTTCATGAGCGCCGATTAATCGGTGCTTATGAAATTTTATTTTCGCTAACCTATGGTTTGTGGAGCATTTAAGTACAATTTTAGTATTAAACAAGTAACATAAAAAAGATTATAAAAAGATTGTAAACTTCCCACATTCCGTAGTATATTGTTAGACGGTAGTTTTAAATGTTGGTTCAATATAGAATGAACTATTTAAAAATAAGATTATAGGAAAGAGGATAGAATGATGAACATAGGATTTGATAATGAAAAATATTTACAGATGCAGTCTGCTCATATTCGCGAACGCATTGCTCAATTTGACAACAAGCTCTACCTAGAGTTTGGTGGAAAATTATTTGATGATTTCCATGCATCTCGTGTACTCCCAGGATTCCAGCCGGATTCTAAGATGCGTATGTTAATGCAGCTTAGCGACCAGGCCGAGATTGTGATTGTTATCAGCGCAGAAGATATCGAAAAGAATAAAGTACGTGGAGATCTTGGCATCACTTATGATGTAGATGTCCTTCGTTTGATGTCTATTTTTGAAGAACATGGTCTGTTTGTAGGAAGTGTCGTTATTACAAAGTACAGCGGACAGCAGAGCGCTTCCTTATTTAAAAACAAATTAGAGAAGCTTGGCATTAAGGTATATCTTCATTATCCAATTGAAGGATACCCTTCTAATATTCCACATATTGTTAGTGATGAAGGTTATGGAAAGAATGAGTTTATCGAAACATCTCGTCCACTCATTGTTGTTACTGCACCTGGACCTGGAAGTGGTAAAATGGCAGTCTGTCTTTCCCAGCTCTACCATGAGCATAAAAGAGGCATCTGCGCCGGCTATGCTAAATTCGAAACATTCCCAATTTGGAATATTCCAGTAAAGCACCCTGTCAACCTTGCATATGAAGCTGCAACTGCAGACCTGAATGATGTAAATATGATTGATCCTTTCCATCTAGAAGCTTACGGAAAGACTACAGTCAACTATAACCGTGATGTAGAGATCTTCCCGGTACTTAATGCAATGTTCCAGCGCATTTATGGACAGAGCCCTTATAAATCTCCTACAGACATGGGAGTTAACATGGCCGGAAATTGTATCTGTGATGATGCCGCATGTAAAGATGCTTCTTGTCAGGAAATCATCCGTCGCTACTACGATGCAAAAAGGCGCGCTCTTGCTGGCAAATGCTCCGAGGAAGAAGTATATAAAATCGAGATGCTTATGAATCAGGCTGGCATTACGGTCCACGATCGTCCGGTTGTTGACGCTGCTCTTTCTCGTGCAGAAGAAACAGAAGCTCCTGCTGCTGCATTAGAGCTTGCAAATGGCCGCATGATCACAGGTAAAACTACAGACCTCCTTGGTCCTTGCGCAGCACTCCTTTTAAATGCACTCAAAGAGCTTGCTGGTATTCCACACAGTCAGCCAGTCATCTCACCTGCAGCAATTGAACCAATCCAGACTCTAAAAACACAATATCTTGGAAGCAAAAACCCACGTTTGCATATGGACGAAGTGCTGATTGCATTGTCTGTTAGCGCCGCTTCTGATCCAAATGCTCAGAAAGCATTGGAACAGCTTCCTAATCTAAAAGGATGTCAGGCTCATACATCGGTTATGGTCAGCGATGTAGACAGAAAACTATTTATGAAGCTTTCTATCCAGGCAACTTTTGAAGCAAAATATGAAAATAATTCTGTGATTTTTCCTAAAAAAGGTATATAGCCCTAAGTAATTTTCATTTTTTGAAGAAAGAAACAAAAAGAGACTTATCGCAAATGATAGTCTCTTTTTTGATTTGCTTCTCATACCCAGTCAATCCGACTACCATTCACAGTCTTTTTCATAATAAGCTTTGTGTTTTTTGGTTCACGAACTTGAGAAATGATTCATATTATTTGTTATGTTTTTTTATGCTATTATATGTAAAAAAGGGAAAGAGAAAAAGCGTTTGCAAAGGATAAAATAAAAATGTAGATCTATATTTAAAGATAAGTGTAAAAAAACAAAAGCACCTCACCACTGAAATTCAATTCAGTGATGAGGTGTCTTAGGTTCATTCAACAATCGTCTTATAATAATTACCGAAATCTGCCAATGCATCAATAATCGGCATCATCTCTTTTCCAAGGTCAGTCTGTCCATAATCAACTCTTGGTGGATTCTCATGATAATCATTTCTATACACAAGGCCATCATCTATCAGCTGTCTCTGACACTCAATTATTACATTTTGAGAGATTCCATCTAAATCTATTTGGAGTTCATCGAATCTCAATGTGCGACTTTTTAAATTTCTTATTATTAATATCTTCCATTTACCACCAATTAAAGACACTGATGTTGCGACAGGACATTCTGGAAGCTCCTTTTTTGTCTTCATATGCAGTCACATCGTTTCAAAAATATTATAATATATTCATTGGACTTAACATATCCAATGGTGACGGTATAGAACTTTACAAAGAAGGAGATTACACCGAAGGGCTTATGCCAGAGTATTTGGGTAAATTATTACAGCTTGGCAAATTGTCTAATTGCGAATTGGACATTCTGTGCAATCTTTCCCTGCTTCCTTTGTTGGCCCATACACATCCCTACTCTTGTATAATTCTTCTTATCTGTTTTGCTGTGATAATCACTCTGTCAGTCTTTTATAAATCAACTTCTGCTGCTAGTGAAATTCCTGTAAGATGGTAAGCGAGATACGGTTTTCGTGTTACGAAAAACCACCTCGTTAATCTTGGCTTCCCCTAATACCCTGCTGGTACACACCTGCGGTGTGGGATATATAATTGCATAAAAAAAGCAGACACATAGAATTTCCACATATCTGCTTCTTTCATTGCGTGTATTCGGTTTTATGTAATTACAACTATATACTTTTATAGTAATCCTTATGGATTAAGCCATTACTCCATATCCATATTACTTAGCTGCTTGGTCTGATCTCTCCTGCTATAAATAACTGCTGTTACCTGAACTCTGTTATTTTCATCATCAACCCAATAATAAATCAGGAAGTTTTTAACTACAATCTTGCGTACTCCCTCAGTTCTCCAAGGCTCTTCATCAATCAAGTCATGTTTTTTCGGAAAACTCGACAACTTAGTAATCTCTGCTTTCATCTTGTCAAGCAGATTATCTGCTGCATCCGGTGCCATTAGATCATTTGAAATATAATGTACTATCTCTTTTATCTGCTCTAATGCCTGCCTTGTTACCCTTACTTCATATTCGTTCATGCACTATATCTTCGGCTTTAATTGACTAAAAGCCTCATCAATAGATACAGAATCGTTCTTTTTTGCCTGTGCAAGCCCGGTCTGCATCATAGTATCAAATTCAGCGTGTGTTATAGAATCTCTTGTAACAAGTTTATCCGGAATATCAAGTGAAAATGGTACTCCATCACGCATAATAACCTGTCTGTAAGTCATATCTATGAATACAGATACAGGAATTCCAAGTCTGTCAAGAATTGCCTCTGCTTGCTCTTTTATATTCGGTTGAATTCGCGCAGTTACATTTGCAGTTTTTGTTGCCATAGTATGCACCTCCTGTTTCTTATAGTGTACCACCATGTATTGCTTCTTACAACACAAATACTTTTAATTGCTGCCGTCGCTTTTTGGCGGTATATTTCTCCATTAATCATGCGATATTTTCCTAAACTGTATTCTATGCTGTCGGATTCTGCCATCAATCTTTTTCCATCCAATTCAATGAGCTCTGTGCAATAGTCATCATAAAATCATCATCCGAATCAGCATTATCATCTGTATCTGCCTGCTGTTGTATGATAGATTTTGCACTTTTGTTATCCTGCATAGCTGCCAGCATGCTGCCAACCATTCTTAATATACTCATTGATCGTACGAACCACCACATCATGCTTCTTCTTCCATTTTCTATGCATAGCTCTTTAAAATTGGATTTTACTAAAATTACTGCAAAATTCAATATAAAATGGCAGTACTGATCATAGCGACCGATACTGTCATTATGCTTTATTTATTCAATTCTGCTACCATTCTTTTAAGGATTTCATCAACCTGACCGGCGCGTTGTCTGTGCTCGAAGGAGCCATTACTAAAATGATCTTCTCTTAGAATTGCAGTAAGCAATGCAGTACATAATTCATAATCTGCATTTGCCACACGCTGTAATTCCTCACTACAATTGATTGGTTTTGTTGTCATGTAATCCGCGTAGTTACCCTTAAGGTCACCCAAATCTTCAAGCAAACTATAATAAGTTCTTTCTCTTCCTGGATGATCAATGACAGCCTGAATTTTTTTAATTTTTTCTTTGCTTGTCATTGTTTCCTCTATATCGTTTTTTCAATACCATTTTAAAACAAGTAGGGATTTTTTCGTATAATACAGGTATTACTACAATCCAAGTTTCTTCTTCTCCTCTTTTGACTCTGTTATCAGATACCAAAATCTTCCAGCAGACACGGTCTCATCTTTCCATCTTCCATCTTTGAGCTGATACCAAAATTTAACCTTTACATCTTCCTTTTTTTGACCAAATATTATTGTCGTACGATTCCGATAATTTTGTATAACCAATCTTTCATCTTTCACATCCACTAAACAATTTCTACTTTTAGCATCATTCCAGAACTTAATTGGTAAATCAAACACCACTTTTTTAACTCCAGGTAAATTGCTTTCTTTCACAGTTCTATTGGAAACATTAAACGTATAATATTGGTCCTTAAAATAGTTCCGACGCGAATTTACAAGAGACGAATAACTCACTTCTATTATTTCAGATGCTACTATCATACAATATGTATCCTGACAAATGTCCACTTCATAATAATAGTCATTTACTCTACGTACAAGACTTTCATCAAAATAAATGATGCCCTGCTCAATAATTCGTCCATCTGATATTTTCACATCTGCAAACGCAATGGAATACTGCTTTGTATCATCATGATATTTCACACGTTTTTCTGAAATATGTCCTAGTTTACAACAATCTATCATGTTAAAATGCCCTCTCCTTCGTCTTATAGATATATGTTTATTATAAAACAAACGATAGATAACTAGCAATACGGAAAAAGAAGATGTGGCTGTTTAAGGTGCCGTATAAACGTGTCACGAAGATTTTTTTAGAAAATCGAATAGTTTTACAGATTAGTAATTTTATACACTTGGTGAGGTCATACGGCGTGTTAAACGATATGTTTTGAATTGTTCTGCTGATTGATGCCAATAGGATGGCTTTGTTCGTAAAAAATGGTGAATCTTATTCTAAAGAACTCATCGCAGAAAATCTAAATCAATTATCTTTACGATTAAAAGGTTGTTTGGAGCAGCTTAACGTTTACAAGCTAGAAAGATAACATTACTGTATTTCTGCTTTACAAAATACAGTAAAACACCTTTTAATTTAACTATAGGAGCACTTCACACTTACTATTATGATATTTTCCCACAAAATAGTTTTAAAAGTAAAATAAAGGGCTTATTTAAGGACATCTTAACCTCATTTATTTAGTTTGTCATAGGCCTTTTTTACTATTTGAGCCATCAATATTCTTCTTTTGATTAAGAATTCAGGGTAAGATAACTGCTCGAAATTTTCTGGTAATGCATTTTGTTTGCAGGCAAGCTTATATCCTTCTTCGCCCAACTTATCTCTGTATCTACTAACATATTCTGTTGGAGGTGCATCAGAGATATCAATGTTTGTAGCATAATCTAAATATGTAAAGTTTGCTATCTGGTTTCTATCACGGTCATTGTTATATCCAATTTTCCCAAGATAATTCTTAGGAAAGATATGATGCTTATCTATCGAATTTTTATCTCCACTTGTGCCTAGTATAAAGTACTGTGATAAAGGCGCAGTGCTAAACAACATTGGTGTTCCAAGAACGTTGATAGCCGCAATATATCCATACCAAGCTGGTGAAGTTGCAGAAGAACTGTTCAGCTCAGATGGTAATGAATATTCGAAATAATCATCTGTAAATCTATTCGCAATAACTGAATCAAGATATACAACAAATTCATCAGCATTATGAACATCTCTCAAGTCAGCAAATTGTTTTTCAACTTGTGATTCTGTTGAACCAGTATAAAAACCTGTAATCGTAGACATAAATATCCACTTACTAATAATCTTCTGCAGTTCTACAGAAGACACCTTATAATCATATTTTCCGATGAGGTATAAAACATAACTGAATACTACCGCATTTGAGGAAGCTACAAAACTTCCTTTTAAGTAACCAGCAGATGCAAATAAGTTCATAAAAGCATGCCAGTTATTTAAGTTAGTAACCATATCCAAAGACTCCTTAAATATCTTCAGATTTTCCTCACGAATATTTTGGGTAATCTCTCCAGTTTTAAGATTTTTACCACGAAGCAACATATATACATATCGCAAACGCGCTCTCCTAAATCCAACACCTACTGACATTCTTATAAGATGTGAAGGATCGACCTGCAGAATTTGGTTAAATGATGTACCATTTGCAGGTATTCTAGAATCAGCACAAAACTTATTGATTTTATCATGAACAGCATTATCATACACGGCAATGAGTGTCTCAATGAAGTTCTTTTCAGTAAGGTTCTGTCCACCTGAGTTTACTCGTACGAAAATGTCAGCAACATTCTCTTCGTTGGCCTTAGAATTAATTTTTAGTGTGGGTAACGAATAGATGCCAAGATTAAGAAAATCATTGATATTCTCCTCAATGCGATCTTCTTCGTCTTCTGTTAACTCTTCCTCATTATTCTTTGCGCGGCCTTCATTTACAATCTTAATATATGCTTTTCTAAACTTAGAAATATTGTGTTCTTCATCTGCTGCAAATACCTGACTGATTTCACTAATCCACTCTGGGTTTTTTTCAAAAGCTGGAGTCCATACAGCAAACTCACGAGTTAAGGGATTGAAGGAAATGCGAATTGCTCTTTCCTTATAATTTTTGTCCATGATAGTTACTCCGTACATTGCGGCTAACAATGCCGTTAATCGCTGTTGACCGTCAATAACCAAATCATTTGGACGCTTATACATTTTTTCGTTTTTACCGATATGAACTGTATTTTCATAATCATCTGCAGATGCCCAAAGCATAATGTAGCCGATTGGATACCCCTTCATCATAGAATCGAGCAGCTCACGAACCTTATTATCTTGCCATACAAAAGGGCGCTGCAAGTCGGGCAAACCGACACGTCCATTCTTAACATCAGACAATATATCTGCTACTTTGCTCGGTATATTATCAAATAATTCTTTTCCCATTGCTATACCTCCTACAAAAAAAACGATTTGGATTACATTTTGCTAAGTCAATTTCACATCTTCTCCAGCACCCTTTTTAGGACATTATGGTAACAATCTCTTAAGATTGAACTTGTTTCCAATTTTAAATGGTATTCTAGATTGATGCTGAATTCTCTTAAAATAAAAAACAAATAAATTATATCATATGAGAAATAATCCGTCTATTTTCACTATATATTCAACTGCACAATTGATTCATTTTTTAGATGATATGTACTGAGACAGTTAGCATTCATGCCAAACTATATAACTCATAAAATCAACTACAATAATCATATTAAGATTATAATGTTTTCACGACTCTCTTAAGTGTACCTTTTAATTGAACTATCCGGAAATTTCGAATAGTTCAGTCTTTCTAAAGCTCATTGATTGTACAAACATTAATGTCATTCACAATTTCATGAACCCTATAAAAAAGGAACTCTAAGTTAAAAAACTCAGAATTCCTTCATCTCTTTATACTATTTATTTCTTAGTCAACAACACAATTGATTCAATATGTTGAGTAAATGGGAACATATCATATGGATATACATCTTTAAAATCATATCCTAGCTTTCTAAATAATTTTAAATCTCTTACCTGTGTATGAGGATCACAAGAAACATAAACTATTTCCTGTGGCTTTAAAGAAACAGCTGCTTTAATAAATGTTTCCGTAGAACCACTTCTTGGTGGATCCATAATAATGACATCTACATCTACTTTCTGTTTTGCTGCTTCTACCATGAATTCAGTCGCATCCCCCTGAATAAACTTGATATTCTCAACCTTATTAAAAGTCTTATTCAGTTTCGCATCTTTCACTGCATCCTTGTTGAGTTCTACCCCAATCACCTGTTTCGCATTCTTGCTTGCGATGAGACCTATTGTCCCAATGCCACAATATGTATCCATGATTTTAGGATCCTTGACTGTAATAAGAGATAAAGCCTTACTATATAATGCTTCACACTGATCATGGTTGATCTGATAGAAAGAACGTGGAGAAATCTTAAAAGTCATTCCACATAGTTCATCTACAATAAAACCTTTCCCAAAAAGAACCTTTTCCTGTTCACCTAATACAATACTTGTCTGTCTTTTATTTGTATTTAAGACAATACTCTTAATAGAAGGAAAAGCTTTCACAAGCTGATTACAGAAGTTCTTAGAACCTTTAAAGATAGCTTCATTAGATACAATGACAACTAATGTCTGATTTGTCTTGACGGCACGTCTAATAAGAATATGTCTAATTTCCCCTCTTCTTCTTTGTGGATCATAGATAGAAACTCTATACTTTCTAAATAACGCAGCTATTTTACTAATAATTGCATCTGTCTCCTGATCATGAATGAGACAAGATTTATAAGGAATAATACGATGAGAATTCTCTTCATATAAACCATAGTTATATGTCTTATCAAAGGCAATAATTGTCTTATTTCGATAGTAATAAGGATCTTCCATACCTGAGACGGGGTGTACATTAACCTTTAAATCATTAAAAATCTTCTTACATTCTTCATTCTTAAATTCTAAAGACTTAACATATCCTTGATTAATAAACTGACAGCTTCCACATTTTTTCGCTATATCACATTTCATTATAATTCTCCTAGCCAGTTCTTTAAGAAGTCATGAACTTCATAAAGTGTTTTGATTTCTAATTTTTCCTTTGGTGTATGAATATCAATACAGTTTGGTCCCATAGTCACAATATCCATATCTGGAAATATTCGACTCATATAACCTGTTTCTAATCCACCATGAGTCGGTACTTCTTTGAGTTCTTTATCATATGCTTTTTTATAAGCTACCTTGTAAGACTTACGTAACTGAGAATCAGGATCATAGCTCCAACCATAATATTCATCTGATGGTGTCACACTTAAACCAAATAAAGAAGCCAATGTTTCTACTTCATTTACAAGTAGTTTAAGATTGATTTCATTCTCACTACGTAATAATAGAATAAGCTCTACAGCCTTTTCTGTTGTTTCCATAATCCCCAAATTCAAAGAAAGAACTGGAAAATGATTGAAGTAATAAGAATACTTTTCTACACCATATGGACATAACGCAAGGAAATGAATAAGTGCATCACTATCTAAGATTACATGACCACTCTGTTCTTCTTCTAATGTGTAATCTAAAGGTTCTAATGGATAAAGAGCCTTCTGTTCTTCCATTCTTTCATGAATAAAAGTCTTCAATTCTTCTTTATTACTTGTAGATTGGAATGTAAATAAACCATCTCTACAGATTGCATTGGCCTTCTGTCCTGCATTAAGTGAAGAGAAACGAATATCAAAGCCATTATCTAAACATGCTTTTAGTACAAGTCCGGCAATCTTAATCGCATTACCTCTACCTTCTTTAATCGCATCACCAGAATGACCACCTAATAACCCTTTTACATAGAACTTATATCCCTGATCATGAGATTCTACAAATGTCGCATTCTTTCTAATAGTTAGCTGAACACCGCCTGCAGAAGAAACATTTGTTTCTCCTACTACATCACCATCTAAAGAAATCATCTTGCGAGCATGAATCCAATCCTTATCTACATGCGTAATACCATCCATAGTTGTTTCTTCCTGAACAGTAAATAAACATTCTAAACGAGGATGTTTAAAACTATTATCACTTAATAAAGCGAGCATGATAGCCACTGCCACACCATCATCTGCCCCTAAAGTTGTTTTTGTTGCATGTAAATAACCATCTTCTTCATAGATTTCTAAAGGATCAGTGAAGAAGTCATGGTTACTATCTGCATCTTTTTCAGCTACCATATCCATATGACCCTGTAGTAAAATAGGTGCATGATCTGCGTAACCAGGCGTAGCTTCCTTATAAATAATAATGTCCCCTATTTCATTTCTAGCATAATCAAGTTCATGATTTTGTGCAAATTCCTCTATATAATTGCCTAGTAATTCTTCATGTCCTGAAGGATGAGGAATACTACAAATAGTTTTAAAATAGTCTAATACATCTTTTGTCATAGTTAACTCCCTTATTTTGTAATAATATCAGTAATACCTGGATTCATAGATAATTCTATTCTTTGTACATGAGGATGACTGCGATATCTTTTTCTCACCATCTGACCTAAAGTCTGTCCTTGATTATATCCATGGATAATTCTTAAAGTCAATGCATCAGGTTTCTTTAAAGCTGCATCTATCATCTTACGTGCTTCCTGCTGGGTATAGCCATGTATATCTATTTCTTTGATATATTTCATATACTACTCCTTGTGATGTCTTTTAAATGATTGATTTCTTCTTGGGTGAGTATTCTATATGTACCACTTTCTAAATCACCTAACGAGATATCTCCATACATAATGCGATGAAGTGATGTAATCTTATTATTAAGAGAAAGGAACATCTTCTTTATTTCATGATAACGTCCTTCTTCTAAAGTGATGATACCTTCATATTCACTTGTCATTTCTACTATTGCAGGTAAACATTTAACATCTCCATCAATAGTAATACCTTCTTTAAAAGGTGTAATATCCTTTAAAGGATTTAAACAAGTGAAGGCATAAGTTCTAGGTATATGAAATTCAGGAAGAGTGAGTCTTTTTCTTAATTTCAAATCATTAGTTAAAATGACTAGACCCGTTGTATCACGGTCTAATCTTCCTACGTAATGAAGGTTATCATCTGGAAGTAAAGTGATAAGACAGGGATCATGAGGATCCTTATTGGCACATACATATCCTGATGGTTTATGAATGATATAGTATTTCAAGGGATGAGAATCAAGAATCTTAGAATCATAAATCACTGTTTCATCAGTTATATCTATATCTTCATTAACTAATTTATTGTTGACTTGTATCAGTCCCTTTTTAATGGCCTTCTTTGCCTGTTTCTTACTTCCGCATTTATTTAATACAAATATGTCTATAAGTCTCATTAATGAGTATTCCTTCCACGAGAACAGTCATTTGAACGATTATCAGTACTATTGACTACAATCACCTTGACCTTATCTCCTCTTTTATATGAAGGATCTTTTTCTAATATATCACGTAACGCTGTTAATCTCTTATTGCCATCTACACATAAATAGCCACAACCTGTTTCTTTTACCTTAATAGGAAAAGAAAATCCTATTCTAATAATAGAATGATAGAGATGATCTGTATATTCTGATGGGATAAAGTGAATGTCACTTAATGGTAGTTCTTTAATACGCATAAAATATGCCTGCCACTCAAAATGTGATTAAATATACTCACATCGAGATAATGTAAGTTCTCA
>OLSX01001735.1_pt1 | contig 20380 bp, 10 predicted proteins | sample 1673141 | NCBI WGS metagenome assembly OLSX01 (sample SAMEA3136759, study PRJEB25190) | human gut metagenome | biome: human gut; feature: human-associated habitat; material: faeces | place: Austria | collected 2013
TACCTCCCTCTAAGGGTTTGTTAGCCATAGTCGAGTCACCTATCATAAAGATAGTAATTGTGCGGTCTGCCGTAAAAGCAGAAAACAATAACAAGGCAACAAATGCCATCAACATCTTAATTTTCATCGCTTTCTATTTTAAATTTTGATTAAAGAACTCAAGTATATCATCCTGTATCTCCTTACTGCAAAAATGGGGCAAATCATAGAACTTGGTAGTCAACAGATTTTCTACCGATTGACTCTTCCATACATCCTGCATGGTAGAGAAAGCGCTTTCAACGCCCTTTACAGGAAAAAGTTTGTCCCGCAAGCCATTGATGAACAACATCGGTTTGGGGCAGGCGATAGATGCCACATGAGGATAATCCATCCAATTCCGTATTCCGGGAATAATCATGGAATAAGCAGACCCGCCTTTGTTCTGATTATTGGTAAGTGTCATTAAGCTATCTGTAGTATTCATCCAGCACACAGCAGCGCCTGCCTTCACCACATCTGTAGCGGCACTGACCATCCAGGCACGATGTGCTCCCATAGAAAATCCCATAGTACCTATCTTTTCCTTATGAACCATGGGCAATGAGGCCAGAAATTCCGCGCTACGGATATCATCCCAGGCTATCAAGGCTCCCCAAGACATTCCCATCTGTAACATATTGGCCGCCAACGCTTGCTGTGAGTCATAGCGTACTCCTTCCTTACGTCCCCGTTCCCCCCAAAACAAGGCATCCACAGCAAGCACTACATATCCGTGACTTGCCAGATAATCACCTACATACTGTTTGTCATAACATTTTTCCGCCCAATCGTCCGCATCGGCCAGTACAGATGCTTCCACACCGAACGGACGTACCATTTTCTCTTTCCCTATCGAAAAATGCGCACCGTGATCGTGAAGCAGCAATACTGCCGGGAACGGGCCATTCCCGTCAGGAACCAACAGATAAGCAGGAACACGAGAATATTCCGAAACACTGAACAAAATCTTCTCCGCCCTATATCCATTCCGTTGCTCGGTATCTATCACTTCCTTATCAAAAGCCGTAGCAGGAGGAGCAGGCAACATGCAATCCAATAACGTTTTTCGAGCTTCCTCACGCCACTTTTCGAAATTTCGGATAGCAGAGTTCCCCCATGCCATAGGATAAGTCAGGTTTTCTTTCATCTTCTGATAGAACAGCGGCATATCATTCTGCGTTTCATAACGCATAGAGACTGTTTCCACCTTTTCTTGAGCAGAAGCCGTCAGACTTATCCCGAACAACAATAAACAAATTACAGTATTCTTCATAAACCTATACCTAACAAACTTTACTTTTCAAGGTAACTAATTAATTTTATCATATTATCAATATAATCCCCAACAGAGATGCACAATTCTCCGGTGGTACACGGATAAGGTGATGTATCGTGCTCGTCCCCTACAAAGGTAGCTATATATTTCGTTTCCTCACTAGGTCCTGAAACAGTATATGGCTTATACGGGTTCGAGGTTGACTTTAAAGGAGAGAGCCAGCAACCGTCCTTAGTCAGTGATTTCACCAATTTCCGGGCAACTTCTTCCGTAGCTTTTCCACGTAAACGAGTATAATATTTAGGTAAAGGAACCAAATGATCCTGCAGCAAAGGTGAATTCTTCGCCAATTCGGATACAGGAAGTTTTTTCACTTCCTCATAACGACGACGCAGTTCACCTGGATTCACAAAAGTTGCCGAATTATAATGAGCTATTGTATTTTCTATATTCTGATCTATATAATAAGTACCGTTTTTCACATTACTTCCTTTACGATGGACATACAGTGGTTTACCAGTATCAGGATCTACAAAACGAGGAACCAAAATAGCTTCCGGATTAGTCGACTGACTCTTCCATTTCTTCACATCCGATTCCGGTAATTTCATTGATTCCAAAAAACGAATTGCAGCAGGAATCCCCGACAGGAAACGAGTATCAGCTGTAAGTTTATAGTAATCCATCATTAAATTAACAAGACGGACGGTAGTACCGGTGTTCACACTGCGCGGTTCATAAGAACGGGCATGAGCCGGTTTCAAATCATCTACTGTATATTGGTCCGCCCAGCCTGCATAAGGTTCCCCTTGTTGAAGGGAAATCATCAAGTACATAGCACGCATAATAGGCTCCTTTACCCCTTGCAACCCCATTGCCTGATAGCATTGAATCAAAAACTCGGTCGCATCAGGAATCACATCATCATTCAGAGTAATAAAAGACGAATAATCTTTCTTACCTTGAAAAGGGTGATCATACATCAAAGGATACCGTTGAGGCCATCCGCCCACCGGATATTGACTTTTCAAGACAAAATCAATGGTTTTCTCCAAAGCCGGACGGAAAGCAGGATCATTTTTTTCCACATACATACGAAGTAGAAATTTGGCAGCCTCCATAGTACCCGCATCATCGTAAGTCGCATTTCCATAATAATGTTGAAATTCTTCCAGACGCCAGCCATTTTTACCAACGGTATCATACCAGGACTTTAAGGAGTTCTCTCCTGCAAAATCGAACACATAATTCCATCCGCCACATTCAAGCTGTCCCCAAATCAAGGTGTTAGCCACTTTTTTCGCAGCTTCATAATAATACTCATCTCCTGTAGCATGATAAGCGTCAAGCAACAAATGACCGACAGAAGGAGTTCCCGGCGGCTGAATCCATACCATTGTCCTCTTGGCTTCCATCTCTCCCCATGAACGGGACATATCCGGCAAATAATTCCATACGAAGCCACCATTATAACTCACTTTGTCCATCATAAACCGAGTGGCGGTTTTCATCGTATTTATAACTTGGTCATCTAATTTTTTATTAGTTTGGGCTATACCTATACAAGCAAAATTTGCCATGCACAGGCAAAGGACAATTCTTTCCCAGTTCTTCTTTAATGTGCTTTTCATTGTTGTTTTAGTGTTTTGATTCAAGTTTAAATATCATTATGAAGCAAAATAAGCCATTTTCCGGAGCTTGGATTTGTAATATTTGGTCTTTTCCTCGTATATTTTAATCACGACGAACTACCCTCCCCATATTATAAGTATATTTGAAGAAAAGTTTTAGTTATTCATTTTATATTAAATGCAAGATCATGAATCGTAAAGTAAGAACCGCATTGTATGCTTGCGCCTTGATGGCACCACTACTATTGCAGAGCTGCAATGCACAAAGTGAAAAAAAAGAGAGCAACAAAGAGTGTACTGAAGAAACAAACAAAAACACTGAAAAAAAGGTTATGAAAACAGGTAGTGAAAACTTCATTTTTGCAGAAGGCAAAGAATGGGAACCTGCAGGCGAAGGTGTAGTGCGCCAGATCATGGGTTACAATGATGACATCATGGTTGTTAAAGTAAAATTTGAAAAGGGAGCTGTAGGAGCTGTCCACCATCATATCCATTCACAAGTGACCTATGTGGAAAGTGGAAAATTTGAGTTCACCATCAATGGTGTGAAAAAAATTGTATCGGCCGGCGACTGTCTATATAAGGAACCGGATGCTGTGCATGGTTGTGTATGCCTGGAGCCGGGTATGCTGATAGATTGTTTCAGCCCGATGCTTGAAGTGATTCATGGGGCGTATGATGCATTTCTTGGAAAAGAAATAGACAAGCCATATATTCCATCCACTGCAGGAGCAGATTGCTGTGCCCTCCTTTGGGCATTTAATATGCTCCTACAGTGGAAATGAATTCTATTTTTTAATCTGCAAAACAAATGGGACAATTGCTTAACCTTATCAAATCCGGTAAATCATAATATTTCAAAGCACCATACAACACATTAGAATACATATCCCACTGCATAGGCCTCTCAATGTATTCCTTCCAAGTCTTCACGCTATGTTTTATCTCCACACTGTTGATTCTTTCATCCAAATAAGCAGCATGAATTGCAACCGGACCATAAATACCATTGGCAAATACCTTGACGGGGTGTCCTTTCAGAAATTCGTGTTCTGAACAAAAATCAAGCAAAGTCAAAATATCGACAACACGTTGTCCCATAATAGGACGCCCTATATGCATACTGACCATTGCATTGCGATACTCACGGTTCCAATATTTAGCATCCGTATAGAATGCAGGATCCGTTGTTTCCCCAAATCCGCGCAAATCTGCCAACAACAAGATTTTTCCTTCCGTCAAGGCAGCAGCAAAATTCGCATATTCACTCAAATAAGTTCCTTTTCCCTCTTCCTGTAACCTTAACTCAACAGGAGAATCAGCATTCGCTCTGGACGGCATGATAAGAATACAAGGAACAGGCATCTCCCCTTCCCTTATAAGCTGAAACTTATATTGTTCATATTCACGCATTGAATCATGTCCGGTTGCTTCAATTCTTATTTTATGGTCAGGAAGACCTTTAAGACCTAACAAATCCAGCATCTTTGCTTGGACAGTTTTCTTTCCTTTCGAAAGAAACGCCTCACGCTTGGAAGCCCACTCATCCAGCTGATTCACATTTTCCTGCATAATACTGAGTGCTCCAGGCATAGATACATTCACCTGTCCTTTAGTCGTACAAAGCATATCAGACAACCGGAAACGGTCTTGTGCCGATTTCTTCACCGGAGATTGATCATCTTTCAGCCAACGCTTGAACCAACTGACCAACTTTTGCCTTTTTTCAGTTCCAAGTCCATGCCCTGTTTCTACTGTCAGCATATCCACCTTTTCGGGAACTCCCAATACTTTATAGCACTGTTGTAATTCAGCAAACCCTTGTTGTGCACCCCATAAATCGACAAAATCATATTTACCGCTTAAAATCAATAAAGGCCGTGGAGCCATCATTAAAGCAAAATCAGGTACTTCCAGTTGTTCACGCCCTTCGTATGGTATATGTTGGCAACCATCGGAAGGACCTTGCAACTCCATAGTACGTTCTCGGGTAGAAAAGAAACTACAAATGGCCGCTACCTTTACACGGGGATCCAAACCTATATAATAAGCGGTCTGAGTACCACCACCAGAAGATCCATATACTCCGATACGCTCCGAATCAATATCCTTACGAGTCAATAAATAGTCCAAAGCCCGATGATTATCCCAATATTCCTGTGCCGCCAAACTAGTACCAAGCAAGTTAAAGCCCGCATTCAGTAAGGTATGTTCCGTGGTAGCCCCCCGTGTCAGCGGTTTTCCTTCCCTATCAATAAGTTGCAACCGTTCTCCCTGGCCTATGGGATCTACCACTAGTACAGCAATACCATTGGATGCCATCAGCATAGCGGCATGAGACGAAGAACCTTTACCATTCAATCCATGTCCGCAAAGTTCCAATGTTGCCGGAACAGGAACAGTCATGTTCTCCGGCATATAAAGATGTGCTGTGACATAGCGGCCAGGCTTGCTTTCAAAAATTATTTTCTCTATATAATAGCCGGTACCTTGTATCTTCCCCACCACCTGAACATTTAAATTCTCTTTTTCAGGAAAAGTACCTACTATTTGTTTATATCGTTCACGGCAACCCTCCAGGTACTCCTGCATCCCGGCAGGAGAAGTAAATGCTTGCTGAATGGCTGACTGCCGGGATGCAAACTGCCGATGTACATCACGCATCAGATAAGAATTATAAGCAGTACTTTGACTCCAAGGTAATGCCTTGAACTCCCCCTGAGCAGAAACCACAACAGTCCCCACCCATATTCCCAAACCTACACATAAAGTGCGAAAACCGATAATTTTTCTCATAGAATCATCCCTTTAAGTTATTGTACCACAATTTCAATTTTCTGACGGTTATCTCCGGCTGTCTTCACATACAAACGTTTATGCTCTATATCATAAAACCAGCCTGTATTCCGCTCTGCATCTGTAACTGATGAAAGAACGGGCAACGATTTACCATTTTCTATCACAGATTGCGGAGCGTTCTGCAAATAAGCCTTTACTAGATAAGTGTGCTTGGCAGGTTTGTACTTCCCTACCGGTTTATCTGCAGTAAACGTCCAACTATCATCAGCAAGCCTGCTGGTAAAACGGGTCAATGAACCAATCCCTTTTTGATAATCCATTGATATACCATCATCTTCATACATCTCATAAGAAGAAATGCCTGACGGATAGACATCCAATGTTATCATCTCTACAGGGTGCTGATCTACCCACTGCATAACAGGTTGCATGGGAATAATAGCTCCGGCTTTTATATAGATAGGCAACACATCCAACGGAGTAAGAAAAGACTTATATTGGCGGCCCTCGTAACGCTCACCGGTTTCATAATCAAACCATTCTCCACCGGGAAAATAAACATGTTGGCTCAGTGCACCTTTGGTAGTGACAGGACAAACCATCATCCATGGCCCGAACATATACTGATGTGTCAGCTGATAAGTATTCTCATCCTGAGGATAGTCCATCACTAAAGGAGTCATCATGGGACGTGCCGTTTTATAAAGCTGATAAGCATTACTATAAATATAAGGAATCAATGTATAACGCAAACTATCGTACTTGATAAAATTGGCCAAAGCCTCCGGACCATAAGTCCAAGGTTCATGATAACGGGGGTGATCCATACCGAACACCATGGCGATAGGTGAAAACATACCGAACTGTACCCAACGAGTATATAATTCCGTATCGTAAGGAGAATACTGTTCAAATCCTCCCATGCAATGAGTCCAGTTACCTACACCACTCATACCGATATTAAGTCCGGCACGTATCACCGGTTCAAACCACTGCCATTCACTCCCCCAATCTCCGGCCCAGATATAAGGATAACGCTGAATTCCCGCATAACCTTCACGGGTATGTGTCAATCCTCTCATATTATTATATTCCTGGAACTTGCGATAGGGAGCTTCCGCATAAGCTAAAGGAAAAATATTATGAAGTCCTTTTAGGTCCATCGTCCCTCCGACATCCGTCTTCACAAACTTAGCCCCGATAGAAGCCACTTTCATTACTCCGTTCTCCCACCACCAATCTACCGCTTTCGGGTCAAAGAAATTCACCACTCCTTCTATCTTTGCTCCGGGATACAGCACGTTTCCCTGTTCACGCGCCTTATCCAACAGATGATATTCAGGGCCATTATCTAATATGGAACGGATATGAAGCCCCACCATTTTTACATTTTGCGCATAGCAACTATCAAACATGGCTTTCGGATCTTTGAACGTATTGCGCCATTCAAAACAGCAACCACCATTTCCGTAAGTGGTATTAAACAGCCTCCAAGTAGAATCCAGCCAAAGCAAATCAAAAGGCACTCCTTCCTCACGCAAACGTTTACATAAAGCAGGCGGGTATTTATCGGAAGTCATCTCTTCATTCTTCCAGGTTCCACCGGAATAAGTACCGACATGCAACCCCATTGCAAAACGAGGAAGCATAGGGGATTTTCCAGTCAATTCCGTATATCGGTCAATCATGGTATAAAAATCGGGACCATACATAAAATAATAGTCCAAATCACCGCCAAAAGCTTTGAACGAATAATAATCACTACTATCCCACCCCATATTCCACTCGGTAGCAAACGGAGTATGAAAGAACAAACCATATCCTTTGGTACTCATCATAAAAGGTACGGGACAATAATTGGCACGTAAAATATCTTTTCCTCCTACAGCCGGTTTTATCCCTCTTCCCAACTCTACATTCAGATAGACCTTACGCCCTCGCTGATCCATGAAATCCATACGTTCCCCAAAACCAAAGAAATGCTCATCCGGTTGTAGAACAGCTTTCGTCTTGACAGAATCCTTATAAAAACGTTGTTCCGCAAGTTCCGTATAAAGCAGTTTGCCGTTTTTATCAGAAACAGACAGACAGAACGGATTCTTGGTAGCCTCTATAATCAGTTTTCCGGTCGTAATCAACCATGCAGTTCCTTTATCTTCCACTGTATAGTGTACAGGAGTAAAATCATATTTCCGAACCATCCACTGCTCATTTTCAGCGAACACGGTACCTTGAGAATGACGTACACGGAACATATCATCTGTACAAAATTCCAATTTCACATTTCCCTGAGGCAGAAGAAACAACAAATCATTTCCTGTCTTCTTAAAAGAAGCATTGGCCGCCCATAGCCCTATACAATACAGGCATAAACAAAAGCATAGGATTCGTTTTTTCATGGTATCTGTTATTTTATTTAAAATCAATCATATTGAAAATCAGCTTTTTGGCTACGAGTCCGGCAGCCGAATCATTAATAATGTTCCCATAGATATCCAATGTAGAGAACAAAACACTACCCTTACCCATAGGTACAATCCCCATAGCAGTTCCGATAGCCATAGGATAAGTATGATAGGCTCCGACCAGCAATTCTTCACCTTCCATCACTAATCCCATACGCTCCACCCCTGTATGTATCAATGCCTGATAAGGCCAGTTGAGAGCATTTCCGACAGGAAGTTCCTTGAAAATATCATGTGGCTTATTAAACATCACCCCGCCCAGCCAGTTGGTTCCAACAAAGAATTTGTCCTTAAACACCGCTTTACTATTAGCCGCTATAAATTCCGACCATTCATCAGCACTCTGAATAATAAAGATTTTGGTTCCATCATTTACGGCACGTTCCATTAAACGCTGTGCATCCGGCATCTTATCATTAGGAACAGCCCAATCCAAACGACAACGCGCGTTACTGCGAGGATGCCTGAAACGGATCTCTATATCGGCAGACTTGCCTCCTTCCAAATAGACTTTTCCATCGCCCAAATGCTCTTTCTTCCTGGTTATTTCATATATTTTCTTACCATTGACAAAGACTTCAATCATACTACGATCATTACTCTGAGGAATAATCGTATATTCACCACTGACAGAAGGAAGTACTTTACCACTCCATTTAATACCATAACCATCAAGCATATACACAAAAGGACTTGGTGTAGCTCCCTCAATAGCACTCAGATTAACCACCTTGGCCACTTCATGATAAACTTCCTTCTGAAATTCCATATCCTCATAATAGACCACATCCAATCCCGGTTTGCCATCGGCAGAGCGTAACGCTTCCATCGGCACCATTGTCAACTGATCTTTCCTAGGAGGACGGGCCACCATAATCCAATCCAACTTTCCTAAATTATCCTCGTAAGCTGCAACCGCTTCTTTCGTTTTTCCCTTCAAGAAATTCTGTAAAGCACTCCCATCTTCCCAAACGGCCCCTTTACCATCCAACATATTGGATGCCAGATTTACAGACAATATATCATCATACCCAGTTGTAACAACAGAATTTTCCTTACACAGTTTTGCTTCAATCCTACAAAGTCCTCCAGCTGTAGGAACAGGTATTTTTACATCTTTCACCAACAACTGACCATAAACCTCACCTCCGGCGGCTTCCGTTTCATAAGTTCCTACCTCCATCACTTTTCCTTGAGAGTCTGTCACCGAGATTTTCAATTGATGGTTTCCCCGGACATTCTTCTCATTAATCAGATAAAAATCAACGGTCACCTCTCCCCCTGCGGCAGCAACCTGTTGCCTGGTCTTTACCGCTACATACAAAGGCTGATTATAACGAGCTATGATAGCCGGATTCGATTTGGGATAACGAAAACAATCGACAATTCCCGAATAATTCTCCGTCAATTCCGATTCCCATCCATTAACAACGTATGCATCCGTCAAATTATTCATTCTGGCCGATTCTATTTTACGTCCTTGATGTTCATAGGATACAGTTCCCATAGCCACACACAAATCATCCACTGTAGGATAAACTGTCCTTAACTGTTTAGCATCCAGAAATTTATTGAATACATCATACCAACGTAAAAACTCTCTACCATCCCATCCTTTATAGCTATATTTTTCCAAATCTTCTTTATTCTTTTCCAAACGAGGAGGTGATGATAAAGCCCCTTCCTCACCAAAGAATACAATTTCACGCTTATTCTTTGTATCATTATAATAATCTTCAGGGCCTTTGTACAAACCTTCATTCCAAACAGCAGGTCCTCCGGCACGATGATAATCATACCAGCCACTCCAATACACTTTTTCATCGTAAGGACGAATATGAATTTTAGCCTGATCTTCTATATCATCTCCCTTAGCCCAAGCCGAGGTACGAAGAATCAACCGGGAAGGATCCAATACACGCATATCCTTCATCGCTTGAATTTCCAATTCTAACTTTTCAGGAGCAGCATTTCCCGATTCATTCATCATATTATAGATAACCAGACAGGGATGACTGCGATCCCTCTTTACCATACGGATGACCTTTTCATGCAAAACAGCATTCATAAACGGCTGTCTTACGTCCAGACGAAAACCGCCAGGCTCTTCAAAATAGAGCAGTCCCAACTCATCAGCATAATTCATTACGTCAGTATTACCGATAAAACGATGAAAATTCAGCATATTCAATCCTAACTCCTTAGCTATGCGAATTTGCCTTTCAGCCAATTCTTCCGACGGAAAAATACCATTGACTGGCCAAAAACTCCAACTGATGGCCGAGCGAAGCATGATACGTTTTCCATTTAAACGAAAAACAGCATCATCACCTATACCGGAAGCCTCGAACCAACGGAATCCAAAACGGCGGGAATCTTTATCCACCCAGTTCTGTCCTTCGGACAACTCCACCTCACATACATACAGATTAGGATCATCCACACTCCATAATTTCGCATCCGGAGCTGATACAGGAATCTTCAGCTCATTCATACCTTTATTTAATGAGATACCCTTTATCTCTTTAGAATAAACTATTTTTTCTTTATTTTTCCACTCGTACACCGTTATACGAAGATCCTGCTTCGCAGTCTTTCCTTTTTCATTCTGTAATGTCAGAATAGCGTTGGCGGTAGTTATCTGAGGAGTATTCTGCATATAAATATCTGCCACATAAACAGAATTACATACCTTCATACTAACTTTTCCTGTTATTCCTCCAAAGCCATGACCGGGAGGCAACATTTTATCTCCCCACGGAATAGTTCTGGAGTCACGCCAATCATGGTTACCACCCGCATCCGTTATACGTACAGCCAATTGTACCTGTTCTCCTGATTTTATATAAGGAGTAATATCCGTTTCAAAAGGAACATTGTCCACAATCTGATAATCCACTAATCTCTGATTAATAAAAATTTCCGCCCGTGAACGTATAGAGCCAAAATTCAAAAAGACTTTTTGTCCTTTCTTCAATACCGGAATATCCATTGTACGACTCCACCATGTAACTCCTGTAATATCTCCTTCGGGTCCGGACTGAGTTTGAAGATATTCTTCAGCTGTTCCAGGAACCTGTACCGAAAGAGTCTGGGCAGAAGTCAATATATCCCATCCCGCTGTAGGAACAATTACAGGACTTTTCCGTGCCTCTTCCAATGTCAAATAAATATCCTCTGTCTGCCAAGCTGCATTTTTATCCTGCCATAAATGCCATCCTTTTCCTGACAAATCAAAAAATGGTCTCTCCTGTGCTCTCACCCCATAAAATGGACATAACAACAAAAATGCTATGGCAATAATACTCTTCTTCATAATTATCTATTACTTTCTTTTATTAAATTCAATAATCATTCTATTCCCATTCCACCTTCATATAGTGCAGCATCGTTGTACTTTCACCACAGCTGCCCGTATGCTGGATTCCGGTGCCCCCAAAAGTATTCGAAGCTATATCCGCCTCCAAATCTACCGAAAGTTTCAAGTTCGGATCAGTTACAGGCGCCGGAAGCGGAGTTGTTGTTGAAGCATGTGCTGTCAATTTTCCTTCTTTAACAGTCAATGTTATGGTACAATCTGTACGATAGCAGGTAGAAGATACCGGTTGACTGATAGCCTCAGCCACCCCGTTCTCATATTTCATCAAGATAAAATCAACTGCATTACTATACTTGGTCGTACGAATGATACGTAATGCATATCCTGTTAAAGTACGGGTATCAAACTTGATATACAAATCCAAATACTGTCCTGTAGCACTACCAAAACCTTGTCCTGCTGTTTTACTGGCATCCACATTCAATGTTATTGCCATATCTCCATAACTGCCATCCAATGGAGTATAAAGCAAACGAGCTCCTTTCTGATCTTGTAACAAACCGGTTCCATGGGAACCATTCATTCCCGGCCCATAAATCCAATAATCTTTATCCGGAACTACCTGCCAATCATATTCTGCCGTATCCAAAGGCTTATATCCACCAATCGTCCAGAATCCCGGTAAAAGTTGTGGTTGATTCTTACATGGAAAGTTCTGAAAATCCGTTTCAAATATATGAGTGATGTTCACTTGCCCTTTTTTTATCGGAGAGTTGGAAACAACAATTCGTTCTTCCCCCGGCAAACAACGCAGATGCTTGGGAGCGATAACTGCCATCAGATAATAACCAACATCTTCTTTTACCAAAGTATAGGAATATTCCGGTTCATTCAAGCGGGATACCGAAACCGGAAGTCTATTAGTCCCTTTCCTGTCCGTACATCTATACCAGGTTATCAATGATTCATCTTTGCGCCCATTCAAATCCAAAGCATAACTGACAGTAGCTACTCCTTTAGTAATATTCAGCTTTGGATTTTCCGTAAACGAAGGAGCCGATACATAGTCCGGTGCAACCGTAAGTTCTGTGGCACATTCCAAACCATCCTCTGTATAGGCTATCACTGTAAAATGCTTTGTTTCATCCTCCACATTAGTTGCCTCGACAACACATTCATATCCCTCGGAAGTGGATAATTTCACATTCTTTTCATAACCTTGTTGTACTTTCCACTTCACAGGAACATTATTCAACACATAGTTGCAATGCCTTTTTACTGTTGCTGTCAATCTAACCGTCCGGCCACCTGTCTGGATAGAAGCCGTTAAAGGCTCTACAGAAAGACAGGAGGGCATCCGGGTATAATCCTTTCCGTCTCGTTTACCTATAGCAATAACACGGTCTTTCACCTGAAGGGGATCCCAATCATCCTCTCCTCTCAATAAATTATAAGTATTATAAAGCACCTCTCCATGCTCTTCCAGCCGAAAAGCTCTCAATTGATTCAACTGATCCATGCAAACCGTATTATAAGGCTTGTCAGCCCCAATTACATAAGGTTGCCCGTTCAGTTTCACATTGTATTGGTAACAACGCAACCAACCTGTGGGATCATGTGTCCAGCCCGCATAAACCGGCTTCTTCGAATGATAACGGCAATCAACAATACTTAACGGCCCGACCGACTTACAAAAATATTGCCGGTCTTCCTCATGACACACATAAAAGTCACAGTTCAAAAATACAGCTCCGCCCATATCACTTCTCCAAAAAGGTTTCTGACCATAAAAATGAAGTGTACAATCCAGATAAACCCCTGTTCCGGTCAATGCGTCATCCGTACTTTCCATGTGGCATTTATTAAAAAGTATCCGCTTGGCGCCATTCAACGGATTCATATTCAAGCGGCTGATGAAATGTACATTATCCGCCACAATCTTGTCGCCATGACAATAAGCAACGTGTGCCTGAGTGATGGCAGACATTCGTTTTTTCCTGCTTAATTCTTTCTTCAGAGGATATTCCAAATCGACATTACAGAAATTCCCCATGGTCAAGTCCTTTACCAACAGACCGTCTCCCCAAAAATCAAACATGGTGAAATTACCGACAGCCCCCTGTGTCTGTCCACGGCTGGATGCCAGGACTGTATTTTCAGGATGGCTATTCAATCCGATAATATGGAGATAAGGGCATTTAACAACCAAGCCGAACGGTTCACGTCCGTCTTTACCAACACGAATAGCAGGGTCATCTGGATCATCAATCCAATAGACATAAGGAGCCAAATAAACTTTCATCGGTTCCGCTTCCGTACCAGCTGAGAAATTAGCGGCAGCTTTATTGAAACTATTAAAGACATAAGGATTATCCGCCACTTCCCTATCGGACAACTGCCCATCAACAAAAAATGTTTTCGGACCTAAAATAATTTCTTTATCTGCATAACGAAGGCAGTTCCCTTTAAATTCTATAGGTTGCGAAGGATCTAACGAACTATAATGATCAATACTTTGTGCTTTTAACAGATGTCCCCATACAAGCCAGCACAAGGCAAAAGCGAGGAAATGTAAATGTTTCATTTTGTATAGATTAAGATTTGTTCTACTACAAAAGTAAACGAGAGACAGGGGACAGAAAGGTAAAAATTGGTCTATTATGTGCAAATTTTGAAGAATGTGCTAATTTGCCAATTTGCTAATAGACTAATTGACATGCGAACATAGCGGAACCAAACGGCAAATTAGCATATTAGCAAATTAACACATTCATAAATTATTCTACTTCAGTTATCCTTAGCAGCAGATAAGGACTTGCAGGCAGTCTTACTCTCCCTTGATTTTTATCATACACCCTATCCTTTACAGGAGCAGTTGTTTCAAAAACGGCAGGCCATTCGGCTATCGTCATGTTCCAAGTATCAATGACTTCCACTTTAAAACGTACTCCTTCTTTCAAACGTGGATAAAAAGCGTTTTTTACCGGTAAATCAAATGCCCATTCCGGTTTTATTTCCTTGCCCAGATAAATCATATAATAATTTTCTCCGGCAGTCGAAGTATAAGGGTCCCAACTACTATCACATAAATGCAGAGGATTAGGAAGTGCGTCCAAAATCTGTCTTGTAAAGCCGATGCGCTTCCAGGACTCCCCTTGAAAAGTTCCTCCTACAGCCAGAAAATCACGAGAATAATCTTTTGAATTATCCATATAACATTCTCCGTGAGTTACGTAAGTTCCCACAATCAGCCCTTGCCACAAGCGATAAAGATATTCCTGACCGCTCAAGCTTCCCCATCGGTTATCCATATTACCCTCATAACATACCTCATCAAAAATAATCGGTTTCTTATAAATATTCTTCACCGTAGCCGCCCTTCCAAAACCTTCTACAGGTGCCTGGTCCTGTATACTGGCATGAGTGTATTCAGGTTCCCAATATTTATAATACTTAGCTGTATAAGTATGAATGGAGCATAAATGGGAATAAGGATCATTCTCTACTACCGTATGTGTAAAAGTATCCCAATATTCCGGTTTTAATTCTCTCAAAAAATCATATTCATTGGCCAATGACCACCAAATATTGCGAAATGAACTCATACGGGCTGTCAGATACTTCAAGTATCGGACACCGGCTTCCAAAGGCATTCTGTCAAATCCCCAACGACCACCATCATAAGGGTGGAAAAGAATCAAATCAGCCTCTACTCCTATTCCGACCAATTTATCCACACATGCTTCCACATGAGCAAAATAAGCAGGATTGAAGCGGGTGAAATCCCATTCATACACAGGTTTTCCCTTTTCATCCTTTACTATCTTCTTTATCTCAAAAGGAAACATGGAGGGTTCAGGATAATCCGGATCAAAGTTTTGCACAAAAAACAGCATCCTGATTTTATTGAACTTGGATAGTTCCAATGATTTCACAGTCTGATCAGGCTGGTTACCTGCCACATGCATCCAATCATAAGAAGTAGTTCCAACTGGATAATAACGCGTTCCGTCAGCATATTTAAAATTATAAGTTCCATCCACTTTAACTGGACCATGATTTCCTTTACCCGGAGCAATACATTCTATCCGCCCTTTCACCTTATTCAGCACGGGAATCTCACTCTGCGTCACGTACGACCATACTCCCTGGCTCACAGGCATAAAGCGAATTTTGAAGGTATCATTTCCGTCATAGAATCCACGTACAGTCAATGTAGTATCCGGTCCGCTAAACGTTGCCGTAAGCTCAATATCAAAAGGGTTCCCCTTTACTTTGGCAGGCAGGGAGATTTCATAACGTCCCCAACACTCCACCTTATCCTGGGCAAATCCACCGGAAATCCCCAAAAGCAATAACAATAAAAAAGAGCAGCAATATTTCATAAGCAATTCAATCATTAAATTCCAGCTAAACAACGCATCAATCAAGATTTCTCAAAACAAAATCTGTTACTTCCACCTGCCCGTCACCACCGGCAAAAATACCTGGGCGGACAAACAAGAAACCATATACCGTATTATGATGTACTCCCGATATCTCAAATCCCCATGGATACTTATGCCATTTTTTACCATCGGCACTGTACCAGGCCGACAATACATTAGCATCATTCCGCAAACGTAACCACATCTTTCCACATTGGTTTGCTTGAGGAAGTTTTGATTCCGTACGACTTACTTGCCCACGCCGATAACGAAGCATCTGCTTATGATTAAAACCAAATCCAAAATGATAATTCTCATCATAATAAGCCACCAATCCGGCAGATGTATTTTCACCTTTCAGTTCAAGACAAGCCTCCACTTCATATTTATGAGCACTGGTACGTGCTAATAAGGGAGATCCTTCTTTTGGAGTATTCCCCTTTGCCTCTACACTGATTTTATCAGAAGTAATCCGGAACCGATCATTTAAGTTATGTTCCCGGCACGTCTGCCATACAAAATCTTCTATACCAGATAATTTCAAACGTTCCGGTGCAGGTAAAGAAATGGCTCCTTCTTTCAAATGTAACCATCCATCTTCTTTTTGGACCAGTTCACGTAAAAGGGTCTGACGCCCCAATGTCTGGAATCCGTTTTCATAAGCATGGAAAATCATAAATAACCGTCCATCTTCCGTATCAACAATAGAGCCATGCCCTTTACTCCACCATTTTTCATTACGGGATTCCGTACGAAGAAGCGGATTGAAAGGAGCATTCTCCCAAGGACCCATTATATTTTTACTACGTGCCTGTACTACCATATGACTGGTGGGAGGACCTGCCGTACCTCCTTCGGCCACGAACAAATAATAGTACTCTCCTACTTTTTTCACGTTCAAGCCTTCCATGGAAACTCCTTCTATATCCCATTCCTCCGGTATTTCCCATTCCTTATAAATCCGAACCGGTTCTCCTGTAATAGAGCATCCGTCATCCGACAATGGATATAAAGCACCGGAACTGAGCAACAGATAGCGTTTTCCATCCTCACCAACCACATGTTCCGGATCAATTCCTCCTATTTTCAAATCTACCGGAGTACTCCACGGACCTTCCGGAGTATCCGCCCAAGTTACCATATTGGTTTTCTTTCCTTTCCCATTCAAAGTCGGAAAATAGATATAAAAACGCTTGTTATGAAATACGATGTCCGGAGCCCAGATATCTCCAGTAAAAGTAGTTAAAGCCGTGGAACATGGAACCCAGTTCACCAAATCATCTGATTTGTAAACTACCAATCCTGGAGTATAAACAAAAGAAGAATGAACTAGATAATAAGATTTTCCATAACGGACAATAGAAGGATCCGAATTATCACCTTCTAAAATACGTACAGTTGTTTGATCCTCATTCAAAGGATCTTGGGACTGCCCCCATAAAGGGAGCGCCCCAAAGGCTAGCAAAAATGCGCAAACAGATAAAATGTTTTTCATATATAATCTTTATTCTTGTGCCAAACCATATCCATTCGTTATCTTTCCTTTAGACTTGCTCAACGTTTCGAATGGAATAGGCCAATAATATCTGGGAGGAACATTAACAATATCTTTATCCACTAATGTATTGACTCTCTGTTCTTGTAAAAAAATCACTAGAGAAAGAATAATTATCTAAAAGCGAAACATTAAAAAGAATCCCTATTATTCTAGCTAGTAGAATAAAAAAGATTCTTTTTAATAAAGCCTTCATTTTTCACACCTCTATCAGACTCAGATTATAGTCTAACAAAACTCACACTAACTTAATAGCCTTCATTTTGCCAAAATCCTGAACCAGGAGCAGGAGTAACTGACACTTGATCCAAAGCTTGCAGTTGTACTGAAGGAATGGGACGAAGGAAATGATACTCTTTAATATTGGGAGAAGCTTGTTTATTGTACTTCTTCACACGATCAATAAGTGTGTGTGTACGTTTCAAATCGAACCAACGGTCCCCCTCACCTAAAAATTCCAAACAACGTTCATCAAGGATAGTCTCCATAGTAACAGTACCGCTAATAGAGTTATCCTTACCGGAAATAGCACGTTGAGCACGCAGATAGTTCAGTGTGTTTAATGCTTCACCATTTTGCCCCAATTCCATCTGACACTCCGCTTTGATAAGATACATTTCCGCCAAGCGAATCAACATAATATCACGTTCTGAAGTACTAGGAGTAATCAACGAATTTGCAGAATAACCAGGACAATTTTCTTCATATTTTTTTATAGAAACAAAGAGCTGATCGCCAGCGAACTGACTAGAGTTATAACGATCATCGTTATAAACAGATGACACTGGGGTGATAATACCAGTAGTCGGTACAGCCGTAGCAGGATCGTTTGTAGTGTATAGAGGCAAATCCCCTCCTGTACGAGTATATACACGATAGCGATTCTTACCACGAGCAATAGCAACCTGACCTTCGGGCGAATTAGCATCAGCATTAATAAAGTAAATAGCCGTATCCTTCATCAATGGATAGTTCTTAGAAACCAGTCCGGGAGCAATATCATAGTGATCGCGAATAGTAGCCTCATAACGTTGGTCGGTATCTTTCACTTTGCAGAAAAGATTCCAAGAATAAGGAGTTAGCAAATAATTACGAAAGCCACGGCTGTAACGAGAATAATAAGAATTAATCACCACACCTTGCAGTTGTTGATTGGGTTTAGTAGCACGTACAAACACATCGCTCAAATCTGAACCAGAGTTATTCCATAAACCAACAAACACCAGATGAAGTGCATTACCGCCTTTGTCACGATCCATCTGCTTGTTATATACTTTACCAGTAGAATATTGAATAGGCCCCTGATTCTCAAAAGTCGTAACATTAGGTGTGTAGTGCATTCCAAAGATTGCCTCTTTATTGACTTTCAAATCCTCGTTAGTCATCAACCAAAGATCCGAAGTATTATCATAGAACTGGGCAAAGTTACTGTCAATTACTTTTTGAGCCTCTTGTTGCGCCAAAGCATAGAGATTCTTACCTTTATAAACATCATTAGTAATAATAGAGTTTTCGCCCATCCATGAAGCGGCGTAAAGCAAAACACGGGCTTTCAAAGCATGAGCAGCAACCGAAGATACCCGCATACTCTCTTTGTCATTATCATTGACTGTTAGGTTAGCAATAGAATTGTCCAAGTCTTCCAATATTTTACTATAAATAAATTCCTCAGGCATACGCACAGCCGTATTATACACTTCAGTAAAAGGAGTAGCATTGTAAGGCACAGGCCCCCAAGTATTTACTAATAAAAAATAATAGAAAGCTCTTAAGAATTGAGCTTCACCCAAATAAGTCTGTTTTTTAGCTTCACCAATAGCAGTGTTCAAAGGAACATATTTCAACGCCAAATTACATACATCAATACCACAGTAAAACGCCTCCCAATAAGAATCAAAATTTGTTTTTCCATCTTGTTCAGCTGTAAAAGTATAGTCACCTAAAGGTTTCATACCACAGTCAATGCCATAGAAGAGATCATCAGTACCTGAACCATTCATCGCCAAGGCAGCAGGCTTACCTGCCCAAAGGCGTAAAAAAGAATAAGCAGATCCCATCAAACCATCAATACCACTCACTGTAGCATATTCCAATTCAGCAGTAGCACCTGTTTTGTTCTCTTCTTCAAGAAAATCTGAACAAGAAGAAACACAGCATGCAAAAGCCAATGCCATTGCGGCGCTTTTCATATAATTAAATTTCATTGTTTTCATGATTATTTAAAATTCTATATTAACACCAAATACCAATTGCTTAGTTAACGGGAACGATATGTCACCGTCACGTTCAGGATCATAATTATCAACACTACTGAAAGTAAAGAAATTCTTCATTGAGCCATAAACTCGAAGATTACTCATTCCGATCTTAGAAATCCATGTCTTAGGTAAGTTATACGACAAAGTAATATCTTTAATCTTGATATACGATGATTTCTCATAGAAGGTAGAAGCAGCATAAGTATTTTGTTTAGTCAAACCTGGAGTAGGGAAGCGGGCACCCTGGTTCTCTGGAGTCCAATAATCCAAGTCAGCCCAATTAGCGTTGTCGTAACGGAACTGTTGATACAATCCATATTCCATCCAACCACCTAAACGAGCATAAACCAAGAACGATAACGAAAAGTCTTTATAAGTCAACGTGTTATTCCAACCTAAAATACATTTGGGTGAACGGTCATACACCCGCTTGTCATCATCAGTAATCTTACCATCATCGTTACGGTCTACAATCTTCACGTCACCGGTAGTAGAATTAGCTTCGGGGAAGTCGAGCGTCTTGCCGGGATGAGAAGCCTCCCAGTCTGCTTTATATGTCTCGAATTCACCTACTAGATACCGAACACCTATGAAGCGATGAAAGAACTGGTCGGCGGAGGCGGTTTAGA
>OLSX01001736.1_pt1 | contig 20369 bp, 19 predicted proteins | sample 1673141 | NCBI WGS metagenome assembly OLSX01 (sample SAMEA3136759, study PRJEB25190) | human gut metagenome | biome: human gut; feature: human-associated habitat; material: faeces | place: Austria | collected 2013
TTCTTCTCTTGGAAATATCGTTGCCATCAAAAGACCCTCTTTCTGTTTATTTCCAGCTACCTATTATAGATTCATAATGCCCCGCTGTGAAATACTGCTTTCATATTGCTGCTATATGCAGAACACTTTTTACACATTTTCCAAGTGCCTGTATAAACAAAAATAAACCTTCCGGCCGCAGATCGTCAGACAGTTCGCTTTCAGGCACACCATACACGGGCAGAACCCCGTCGATAATTGGTGAATGTTTTATCCATAAAATATACCCACTTACATATTATATCAATAGGTTTTTACTTTAAACATAAAATTGCTCTATGCCAGCCTTCTGAAACACGTTTTTTCTTTGGATTCTCTTGACGATGTCCCGCCAATGGAGTAGGATGGTGCTGCAAAAACGAATTGCAAAAGAGGAGATTCAAATGCAAATCAGCCTTTTATTGATGCAGCAGATCGCGCAGCTGTTTCTGATTCTGCTGATGGGATATGCCGTTGTAAAAACTGGCTTGTTGAAGGCATCGGACAGTAAGGTGCTGTCTGTGGTCTTTGTCTATCTGGTCATGCCTTGTGTCGTTCTGAACGCCTTTCAGATCAAGGATACACCGGAGATCCGCACCGGGCTGCTTTATTCCATGGGCATCGCCGTTGGAATGCACATTGTATTTCTGCTTCTGAATGCGCTGTTCCGCAAAGTTCTCAAGCTGGACGCCTTGGAGCAGGTCAATGTCATTTACAGCAATGCCGCCGCGCTGGTCATTCCCATCGTGCAGGCCCTGCTGGGGGAGGAATATGTTGTCTACTCCTGCGCCTTTGTCATTGTACAGCTGGTGCTGCTCTGGACCCATGCCAGTGCCTGCCTGCAGGGCTCTGCACAGCTGGAATGGCGCAAGCTCCTTACCAATGTCAATCTGATTGCCATTGCAGCCGGTGCTCTGCTGTACCTGCTGCACATCTCGCTGCCCGCCCCGATCACCAGCACACTGAACGGTGTCGGCAATATGATTGGCCCCATGGGAATGCTGCTGGCAGGCATGGCCATTGCGGAAGTGCCCCTGAAAAAGGTTTTCTGCACCCCGCGCAACTATCTGCCGGTATTTCTGCGTCTGCTGGGTGTTCCGCTGGTCATCGTCCTGCTACTTTGGGCAGTTCACGCATCCCTTTGGATCCCGGACGGCAAGTCCATCCTGATGACGGTCTACCTTTCTGCCATTACCCCCGCCTGTGCAACAGTCACCTCCATGGCACAGCTCTATGACCGGGATGCTTCTCATTCCAGCGCGATCTATGTCCTGAGCACGCTGCTTTCCATCCTGACCATGCCGCTGATGATCGGGTTGTTTGAGCTGTTGCTCTGAAATACAAAAAAAGGCCGTCCGGCACCGCAGCAGGGCAGCCTTTACAACTACAAGGATGTGTCTCTATGAAACTCAAACAATTCATTCAGCAGGAAACGGTCCTCACCGCGGCCGCTGTGCTGGCCGTTGTCTCCGCCTTCTTTGTTCCACCGGATGTGCAGTATCTCGGCTACATCGACCTGCGCACGCTGGCGATCCTGTTTTCCCTGATGACGGTCATGGCCGGGCTGCGGCGGCAGGGCTTTTTTGATGGCCTGGGACGGGCATTGCTGTCCCGCACCCACAGCACCTTTCAGCTGACACTGGTACTGGTCGGGCTGTGCTTTTTCGGAAGCATGTTCATCACCAACGATGTTTCCCTGCTGACCTTCGTTCCCTTTACGTTCGTGGTCCTGAGCCGTTTGGGAGCGGATGTCCGCCGCTCCCTTCTGGTCCCGGTGGTCTGTATGCAGACCATTGCGGCAAACCTTGGCAGTATGCTGACCCCCATCGGCAACCCGCAGAACCTCTATCTTTACGGAAAAAGCGGCATGAGCATCGGGGGATTTGTGCTTCTTATGCTGCCCTACACACTGGTCTCTCTGCTCCTGCTGCTGGCTTGGGCAGCAATGGTCTGCCGGAAAGCCTCTGCCGCCCTCTCCGTGGACGAGATTGTTTCTTCCTCTGCGTCTCAGGGGGATCAGAAGATCATCCTGCTGTATCTGGTTCTGTTTGCCGTTTGCCTGCTGTCCGTGATCCGGGTGCTGCCCTATGGCATTGCCTTTGCCGCTGTACTCGTCTGCGCCCTTTTTGCAGACCCGCACACCTTACGGGCAGTGGACTATTCCCTGCTTTTGACCTTTGTGGCTTTTTTCATCTTCATTGGCAATCTGGGGCGCATTCCGGCCTTTTCCGGCTGGCTGCAGGAGTTTCTGACCGGCCGGGAAGTGCTGGTGGCGGTTCTTGCTTCGCAGGTCACCAGTAATGTTCCCGCCGCCCTGCTGCTGTCCGGGTTCACGGCAGAGACACAAGCCCTCATCATCGGCACCAATCTGGGAGGTCTTGGCACTCTGATCGCATCCATGGCCAGTCTTATTTCCTACCGGCAGATCGCACGGGAGCTGCCACAGGGGAAGAAGCAGTATTTTGGGCTGTTCACCCTGTCCAACCTGATCTTCCTTGCGATCCTGCTGGGTGTGTGGTTTTTGCTCCGCTGAGCGTGGCAGATGACTTATGGTTTTTCTATAAAGCTAAAAAAGGGAGTTCCGTCACGGACGAAGGTCCGGGCAGAACTCCCTTTGGTTTTATCGTATGGTCAGAATGCCGGTGCCCACCGGCACCTCCAGCAGCTTGCCGGAAAAATGCTCCGGGATGCCGGACAGTGCCTTTTCCAGATAGGCGTCGTTTTCCGCCTTGTTCATGTCCCACACCAGACAGCACACTGCTTTCCCGCTCAGGGTGGAGCAGGTGATCATACCGTCATAAAAATTGTTGCCGCCTGTCAGCCGGTAGGCACTGCGGATTGCTTCTTTTCGTTCCATGCTCCGTCCTCCTTACACTCTTTCACCGCTTTTGCGCCGTAACGCACAGCCAGCCCTTTTTATTTTTGTGGCTTTGGATCTTACAAAATCCTGCTTGTTCCAGATACTCTTTCAGTGCAGTATCCGCATAGATGGCCATGCCATCGATGATCTGCGTCCATTTGTCGTCTTTTGTCGTTTCGCCGTTTGCTTCGTTACAGATGAAAAAGATTCCGCCGGGCTTCAGCACTCGATAAACCTCTCTGAAATTCTGTGCAAGCTCCGGCCAGAAGTAGACCGTTTCAAAGGCGGTCACCACATCAAACTGCTCCGCTTCAAACGGCAGCTCTGCCACACTTGCCTGTTGCACGGTGCACCGTCCTGCCGCAATGGCTCTGGCATTGACTTTTCGCGCTTTTTCCACGCTGACGGCTGAGTAGTCGATACCCTGCACCTTGCCGTTGGGGCACAGTTTCAACAGCGTTTTAATGTTCGCTCCACCGCCGCAGCCGCAGTCCAGCACCATGGCATCCGGGGCAGGCTTTAAAAAGCGCAGCCCCCATTCTGCCATTGCGCTGTGTCCAAAGTTCATCATAGCAACCATGATCTTCCCGCCAAGGCCTACGGGCTTTCGGGTGTTTTCAAAAAAGGACATAATGCCACCCTCTCTCTGTTTACCGTTCACAATGCAATGCTTTTTACCAGATGCGCCCACTGCTCCGGGTGACAGGCCAGCAATTCCTCGTGCCGTAAGTTAGGTAAAGCTAACTTACAGTCTTATAAAAAGCCGCTCCTCAGCGGTCCTTCTGCCAAAATAATACGCCCTGCCATCTCCTCTGTCAAGAAGTTTAGGCATTTTCGGAGATTCCGAAAAAGATTTCGCCTTCGAGGGTTCCAACCGTCACCCCAGTGCTACATCCAGCACCATCATCACGCTGAAGCCCACCGCGAAAAATACCGTGCCAACGTTGGAGTGCTGTCCCTGCGACATTTCCGGAATCAGTTCCTCCACCACCACATACAGCATGGCTCCGGCAGCAAAACTGAGCAGATAGGGCAACGCGGGCACCACGATGCCTGCCGCCAGAATCGTCAGCACTGCCCCGATGGGCTCTACGATGCCGGACAGCACACCGCCCCAGAACGCCCGGCCTTTTTTCATTCCTTCCGCCCGCAGGGGCATGGAGATGATGGCACCCTCCGGGAAGTTCTGGATGGCAATGCCAAGGGAAAGTGCCAGCGCCCCGGCGGCAGTGATCTGAGCAGTTCCGGCAAGATACCCGGCGTAGACCACGCCCACTGCCATACCCTCCGGGATGTTGTGCAGCGTCACCGCCAGAACCATCATGGTGGTGCGCTGGAGCTGGCTTTTTGGCCCTTCGGCCTGCAAACTGTTCTGGTGCAGATGCGGGATGAGATGGTCCAGCAGCAGCAAAAACAGGATGCCCAGCCAGAAACCCACCGCCGCCGGGAAAAATGCCAGCCTGCCCAGATCCGCGGCCTGCTCCATAGCCGGGATCAGCAAGCTCCATACCGATGCCGCCACCATCACTCCGGCGGCAAAGCCGGTGAGGGCGCGCTGGATGCCGTCACGCAGAGAGTTTTTCAAAAAGAACACACAGCCTGCCCCAAGACTTGTGCCCAGAAAGGGGATTAAAATCCCCCAGAATGCGTCTTGTATCATGTAGTACCTCCTTGTGTGATTAAGCACAACTAACCACACAAGCAGTATACTGCGCTCCGACAAAAAGGTCAAGGGCTTTGCGGTATAGAGGGTGCTGTCGGCACCTTTTGCCGAAAAATTAGCCTTCATAAACATCCCTGTTTTTTCTTGACAACGCTCTGTTGGAGTGCTATTTTAATATCGCAAATTTGTTTTGCCTAACCATCTGAGGCGCTTTGCCTCTGCATTTTTTTGCATCAATTGTTAGTCGTAGCTAACCATTTTTTAAACTGAGATAGAGGTGTGTTACTATGAGATTGAAAAAAGTATTTGCAGGTGCACTTGCGGCCGCTATGCTGGTATGCGCTGTGGCAGTCCCGGCCTTCGCTGCGGAAGAGGTAGAACAGGAAAACTGCCTGACCTCCAGCTATGTCCAGATGAACATCCCCTACGCCGACTTCTACAAGGCTGCCGGTGTGGACAACGCATCTGAGATCGACGCTGTGACCAGCGCCACCAAGAACAAGACCCGTGCGGGCAACCTTGCCGCCGGTTCCTACCACGTCAACGCAGATGGCACCGACATCACCGGCGTTTCCTTCCCGGTCAAGGTGCTGACCCCGTGGGCGCTGGAGAACGCAAAGCAGGTCACCGATGCCGACAGCTACGACATTACCGTTACCCTGAAGGGCAAGGAATCCACCACCACCTACACCGGCGCAGATGCCTTGTTTGAGAACGAGAGCTACGCTTACTACACGCTCAGTGAGACCCCTGCCTACTACATCACCGCATGGTATAACCTGCTGAGCGGCAAGTGGGAGTTTGGCAAGGTCAACGCCACCGAGACCACCGTAGAGGGCGCCACTGTGGAGCTGAATACCAACGGTCACCACACCACCTACGAGATGAAAATCTCCGGTTTTGATCTGGACTACAAGGCCAACAAGGTCTACGGTGTAGTTCTGACCACCGCCGATGGCAGTGAGTACGGCCTGCATCATGTGACTAACATCTGGCATGGTACCAAGCTGGGCTTCAATGCCGATGATCCTTACTTTGCATCCATCATCGGCAAGACTGTTACTCAGATCACCTTCTACGCCGCCGACGGCGTGTATGTCCTGCCGGTCAATGTGGCGCTGTGAATACACGGGAAACTGCCTAATTTATTGTAAAATATAACACAAAAGGGCAAGGTCTCCTGAATGCAGGCGGCTTTGCCCTTTTTTATTGCAGATGGAGCCCAATCGCAGAGTCAACAGTTTTTACGTCTGCAATACGGAATCAATATTGCCGGCATTACTCTGCGAATCACAAAAGGGTCCATCCAACAGCAATACTGCGGGATGGACCCTTTTTATTCGCCTTCCGGCTCCTTGCAGACATCCACCCAGCCCTCGGCTCCGGCGGCTGCTTCCAGCTCCTGCAAGGTCAGCTTGACGGCAGTGTGGCCGTTGCCCGCTGCCGGGTAGACGGTGTCGAACTTGCGCAGGCTTTTGTCCAGATAAACCGCCACACCCTCGTTCACCCCAAAGGGGCACACACCGCCGGGTGCATGACCCACATAGGCTTCCACCTCATCGTAGGGGATCATTTTAGCCTTGATGTGGAACAGACTCTTGTATTTGTGGTTGTCCAGCTTTGCCGTGCCCTCGGTGACGATGAGCACCGGCTTTTCGCCCTGCAGAACCGACAGCGTTTTGGCGATGCTGGCAGGCTCCACGCCCAATGCGTGGGCTGCCTCTGCCACGGTTGCCGAGGACTCGTTCAGCACAATGACATGGTCTCCCAGACCTTTTTCTTCCAGGTCTGCTTTTGCTTTTTCAAAGGACATTTTCCCACTTCTCCGCTCTTATTCGGTAATGGCCCAGACCCGTGCAGGCAGACCAGTTGCACCTTCAATGCGGGGATAAGAAACGATGACCACCGCACCAGCAGGCTGAACTTTATCCAGATTTGCAAGCACCTCCACCTGCAGCTTGTCGTTGTCCAGAACATAGCGCTCGCAGGCAAGGTCGCCCTTTTCCTCCGCCACCGCAGAGGAATCGGTATCCAGCGTTTCGTGGCCGTTGGCGGCGGCGTTGCGCACCTTGTAGATATACTCCAATGCTTCCAGCGACCATCCGGGGGCATTTTCTTTGCCCTCTGCGTCGATGCCGGACAGCGCATCCATATCCGGCCACTTCTTATACCAGTCGCTGCGCAGAGCCACCAGCGCACCATCCGGGATAGGACCGTACTTTGCTTCATAGGCCTTGATGTCCTCCACCGTCACAGCGTAGCGAGGGTCTTTCTTGGCCTGCTGGGAAATATCGATGACCACCAGCGGGAAGATCAGGTCGTTCATATCGTACTTTTCGGACAGCGCTTTGCCCTTGATGAAGTGCCCCGGGAAGTCGATATGGGTACCGAACTGTCCGGGGAATTTGAAGGTCTGGATCAGGCATTCCAGTTCCGGCTTGCCCCAGTCCCACACGGTCTTTGCCAGCTCCACAGAGCCTTCCGGGATGCCGGACCAGTAGGGGCTTTCGTTGTTCAGCGAGTGAGAAAGTTCCACCCAGCGATATTTTTTAGCATCCTTCAGTGCGTTCCACAGTTTATAATCAGCCATTGTCGGTTCTCCTTTTATTGTGACGATGTATGTTCGGGCACTTCTCCCAGACAACGGCATCTTCCTGTTTTTTCTCAGTCTGTCTGCTGGGAATTTGTCTGGGAGCAGCGCATTCGCCCGGGCAGCCTGTGCCGGGCATCTGCTGTATGTTTCATCTGCCTGTGCTCCCTTCCTTGTGTTGGGGATAGTATAAACCCATTTTCTTACTATGTCAATAGGTTTATTCTATCAAAGACTTCCCCGGCAAACGACAGGTCAGCAAACCGTTCGCCCTTGCAATAACGTTTCGTCATCCCCTTTCCCTTTTATCGCAGCTCTTCCAGCAAGGCGGTGCAGCCCTCCAGCACATCCTGCCATGTGGCTTCAAAATCCCCTGTGTACCACGGGTCTGCCACATCGCCGGGGCGACTGGTGTGATCCATCAGCAATGAGACCTTATGCTCCGGGTCACTGCCCACAAACCGCACCATATTCCGCAGGTTGTTGCGGTCCATGGCGATGAGATAATCGTAGGTCTCATAGTCCCGCCGGGTCATCTGCCGGGCGGTCTTGCCTGCACAGCAGATGCCGTGCTCAGCCAGCTTGCGCCGGGCAGATCAGAAAACTTTCCAGCATTCCCCCGCGCGTACAGACAAAACGATTTTCATTATGCTGCATTCATTCTGCCGGGCTTATGAAAAGGCAGACATTTTTCTTGCTTTCATCATCCAGCAAACAGATGATTAAGCACTACTGGTATTAATATCAAAAAAGTCTTTATTTGAGTTCAGAGTTCATTGAAGATCAAAGGATCATTCGGATTGCAATTACTGTATGAATATGCTATGATTACATTGAAAACCATTTGTGTTTCAACTGATCAAACAGGGAGCGTATGAACAGCCATGAAGCGTTTGCAGGATATTGCAGATCAAGTTGGTGTAAGCCGGACAACAGTGTCCAATGTGCTGCACGGCAACACCAAAAAGGTTTCCAAGGAAATGATCCGGAAAATTTCGGAAATTCTGAACCAGGAGGGCTATGTTCCGGATACATCTTCCCGTGAGCTGACCCGCAAAGGGTCCTGCATCATTGGACTGGTGCTGGGCTACAACTGTATCCACGGCATCCCTTCTCTGCGCGATACCTTTGTGGCAGAATTTCTGTCTGGTGTAGAAGAGACAGCCCATCGAAACGGATATTATGTCATGCTGATCAATGGCCATGACCAAAATACGGACCGGGTGGCAGAGATTGCCTCCCGATGGAATGTGGATGGTCTTGTTGTCCTGGGACTGGACGAACAGAAATACAAGGAGCTGCGCAGGCAACTCAACAAATATATGGTCCTGATTGACACCTATCCCGAGGCGGAGTACCACTACGTCAACGTGGGAACTGATGATTTTGGCGGCGGCGCCATGATTGCAAAGTATCTGCTGGACAACGGGTACACCCAGGCCATCTTTGCCGCCGAGTGTGATACCGGCGCAGACCATTACCGCTGGAAAGGATTTCAGCATCAGATGCGCTCTGCCGGGATTGACTGCGGAGAAGAGCGCCATATTCTTCTCCCCGAGGATCTTTCTCTGCGCCGTGTCATGTACGGCCACTATTTGGATTGCTTTGTCCAGGCCGGGGCTGTGGCCCTGGCCTCTGACTATGATGCGGCGGAAGTGATGAATTATCTGCAGGACCACGGCATACAGGTGCCGGAGCAGGTCTCCGTCACCGGGTTTGACGACTGCATCTATGCAGAACTCATGCATCCTCCTCTGACGACAGTGCGTCAGAACGTCCCGGCCAAAGCAGAGGCCGCCGTGGAACTGCTGGTGCGTCTGATTCGGCAGGAACCGGTGGAGTGTAAAAATTATGTTCAGCCTGTTGAACTGATCCGCCGCAGCTCGGTGCGCGAATCAACCCCCAACGCCGCGCCCTGGTCAAAAAATCTGCACAAAACCCACAAATAATTCTTGTGGTATTTGCCAGTTTCGTAGGAAACGTTGCGCAAAACCCTTTTCAAATCCTCTTCGGTTTTGTATAATGAACTCGTCAAAAGGACACGCTGCGCAGCCTGTCAGAACGAGACATATACAAACTGGAAGAGGATTTGTTTTTTGTATCCTGGATGGAGCAGGCAAAAAATGAATTCCGGAAAATCTGACTGAACATCGTGGAGGATTTTATCATGAGAAAGATTTCGCGCAGATCATTTTTGAAGGCCGCTACCGTTGCCTGCGCACTCACCGCACTGACCGCCTGCGGAGGCGGCGATGAATCTGCCGCCGCTTCCGTGGCCAAGGACGAAAACGGAGCCTATGTGGACACCCTGACCATCACCCTGGGCCGTTTTGCGGAACCTTCTGCCGCTGCCCTGTTCCCGGAAGGCCAGACTTTTGAAGACAACGCCTACACCCGTTACATTGAATCCAAGCTCAACGTGGATCTGGTGGACAGCTTTGAAGCAGGCGGCGACGCTTACACCAACCAGCTGGCCACCTGCGTCGCCTCGGGCGAACTGCCCGACATCCTGACCGTCAACAGCTACGACACCTTTGTCGAGATGGTGAACAACGGCCTGACCTATGACCTGACCGATGTGTACGAGGAGTACGCCTCTGACTACATCAAGAGCCTCTACGATTCCTACGACGGCCGCTGCCTGGGCATGGCAACCTTTGACGGCCGGCTGATGGGTATTCCCGGCACGAACCCCGACAACAGCGTTCCTGTCCTGTGCTGGATGCGCAAGGACTGGCTGGACAAGCTGGGCATCAACCCCGACCCCGACGGCGACCTGTGCATCACGCTGGATGACATCGCCGCTGTGGCCAAGGCCTTTGTGGACGCCAATGTAAGCGGCGGCAACCACACCGTGGGCATGGCTTTTTCCGGCAATGATATCGCCGATGCCATGTGCATCGCCAACGCCATGGGCGGCTACATCGACCGATGGATCGAAAATCCCGATGGCACCATGAGCTGGTCCACCCTGGAGCCCGAAGTCAAAGCTGCCTGGGCCAAGATGAACGAGTGGTACGAGGAGGGCATCCTGGATCCCCAGTTCGGCACCCGCACCACCGAGGACATCAACGCCATGATGATCAACAACGAGCTGGGCATCGTCTTTGGCGCATGGCATATCCCCGACTGGCGTCTGAGCAGCGTCAAGGCCCTGGTGCCGGAGGCCGAGTACATCGCCTATACGGTGGCCGATGACAACGGCATCGTCCACACCTACCACGAAAACGCCGCCGACCGGTTCCTGGTGGTCAGCAAGGACTGCAAGTATCCCCAGGTGGCAGTGGAAATTCTGAACATCCTCTATGACGATCTGGCCCGCGCCACCGCGGAAACCGCGCCGGATGTCATCGCCTACATCAACGCCGGCGGACACAACGAGGGCCGTCCCTATTACATGGAAGTCCTGCCCTCCAACAATCCCTCCATTTACTACACCGAGCACATGGCTGTCATCAACGGCGAGATGACCCCTGAGGAAACCACCATTGCCGAGAACAGAGGCTCTTCCCAGGCCATTCTGGACTACCTGAAGGATCCCCAGAACGTCACCGAGAAAACCCTGGGCGGTTGGCACTTCTATGAGTCCCGCATCATCGGCCTGGGCGCATCCATCGAGGCGCTGGAAAAGAACGGCAACGCCGAATGGATCACCCCCAAGTATCCCCCCACCACCCCCACCAGCGAGCAGAAAAAGGCAACCCTGGACAAGACCGAGCTGGAGGCCTATGTGGCAATCGTGACCGGCGCACAGCCCATCGATTATTTCGATACCTTTGTCAGCGAATGGAAGCGTCTGGGCGGCGACGCAATCGCCCAGGAAGTCCAGGAATACTTTGCACAGTAATAAAGGGGGTGGAACCGGATGAAAAATCAGGTCAAAAAGAGCCACGCAAACCAGGCCTATCAACTGTATTACCACGGCATGATGCTCCCTGGTTTCATCTTCCTGATTCTGTTCAACTTTGTTCCGATGTTCGGCGTCATCATGGCCTTTCAGGACTACAGACCCGCCAAAGGGTTTTTCGGTTCTGACTTTGTGGGCCTCAAACATTTCAAATACCTGTTCGAAATGCCAGACAGCTTTGAGCTGTTCCGCAACACCCTGATCATCGCCCTGGGCAAAATCGTCCTTACCACCATCATGTCCATCGCCTTTGCGATTCTGCTCAACGAGGTCAAGAACCGGGCCCTGAAAAAGTCGGTTCAGACGGTGGTTTACCTGCCTCACTTCCTGTCCTGGGTTGTGCTGGCTCTGGTCGTCAAGAATCTGTTCAGCGTGGACGGCTCCATCAACGCAATGCTGGGCACCTCGCTGAACTGGCTGGGCAGCAACTCCCTGTTCCAGCCCCTGCTGATCCTGACCGACACCTGGAAAGAGTTCGGTTATGGCTCCATCGTCTATCTGGCAGCCATCACTTCCATCGACTCGACCCTTTACGAGGCTGCTTCCATCGATGGCGCAACCTGGTGGAAAAAGGTCTGGCATGTCACCCTGCCCGGCATCCGCACCACCATCGTCCTGATGGCCGTCATGAATCTGGGCAACATCCTGAACGCCGGTTTCGACCAGGTCTATAACCTGTACAGCGCATCGGTCTATGCCACCGGTGATATTCTGGATACCTATGTGTACCGCGTCGGCCTGCAGGGCCTGCAGTACAGCTTCGGTACCGCCGTGGGCCTTTTGAAGTCCGTGATCGCCTTTGTTCTGATGATCGGCGCCAACAAGCTGGCTCAGAAGTACACCGACAGCAAAATTTTCTAAGGAGGTCCGTCCGGCAATGAAAGTTGATAAATTCCGCACTGTCATCATCTACATCATTATTATTCTGCTGGGCCTAGTCTGTCTGCTGCCGCTGCTGAACATTGTTGCCATCTCCTTCTCCTCCTCTGCAGCAGTGGAAGGCAACATGGTAGGGCTGATCCCGGTGGGATTCAGCACCGCAGCCTATGAGAAGATCCTGGAGGACTCCCAGTTCTGGCACTCCTTCCTGATCTCGGTGGAGCGGGTTGTGCTGACCCTGATCATCAACTTTGTGCTGATCGTACTGATGGCTTATCCCCTCTCCAAAACCAACGCACAGTTCCGGGGCCGCAACATCTATGCAAACCTGATGATTTTTGCCATGCTTTTCAACGGCGGCATGATCCCCACCTTCCTGCTTGTCAAATCCTACGGCCTGCTCAATACCGTCTGGGCCCTGGTTTTGCCGGGAGCCGTGCCCATCTTCAATGTCATCCTGGTGATGAACTTCTTTGCTGCCGTTCCCAAAGAGCTTGAGGAAGCCGCCTTCATTGACGGTGCCAACCCGCTCCAGGTTCTGACCAAGATCTTCATCCCCATTTCCAAGCCGGTTCTGGCCACCGTATCCCTGTTCAGCATTGTGGGCAGCTGGAACGACTTCTACAGCGGCCTGATCTACATGTCCAAAGCCGCCTATTATCCCCTGATGACCTATATCCAGAGTCTGCAGATCAACGTGGAAGATCTAATCAAGCAGGGCAATCTGTCTGCCGTGGTGGATTCTGCCTCCCTGGGCAACACCAACCTCAATGCAGCCAAGATCGTTGTTGCAGTTATCCCGCTGCTGCTGATCTATCCCCTGCTGCAGCGGTACTTCGTTTCCGGCATTGTGGTGGGCTCGGTTAAGGGCTAATTTATATTCTTGCTAATTTATATTCTTTCAGAGCGCTCCGGAGACGGGGCGCTCTGTCTGACAAAACAACCACTCAGTCACTTTTATTTGGGAGAACGTATGATTCAAAAGTATCTCTATGGTGTCCCCTTTGACACCGAATCGGTGGTCGCACCAATCCCTGCAAGCCAAGGCGACCCCCCTGTGGGAACGGTCAAAACCAGCGAGTCCGGCTTCTGCTTTGCCTGCCCCCTGGCGGAGGGCGACCGGGTCTACGGCCTGGGCGAAGCCAACCGCGGCATCAACAAGCGGGGCTTTGTCTACGTCAGCGACAATGTGGACGACGGCCTCCACACCGAAAACAAGCAGCGAATGTATGCCGCCCACAACTTCATCGTGATCTCGGGCCAGCAGAATCTGGGGCTGTTCTTCGACTATCCCGCCCGGATTCGGTTTGACATCGGCTTCACCCGCAGGGATTGGCTGGAAGTCACCTGTGAGCGGGCCGACCTGGCCCTTTACGTCATCACCGGCGACAGCGCCTGCGATGTGGTCAAGCAGTTCCGGGCCATCATCGGCCGCAGCTACATCCCGCCCAAATTTGCCTTTGGCTTTGGCCAAAGCCGCTACGGCTACAAGACCCAGGCCGACTTTGAAGAGGTGGTTGCCAAACACCGCCAGGCCCACATTCCCCTGGACATGGTGTACATGGACATCGACTACATGGACCACTACAAGGACTTCACCGTCAACCCGGAGAATTTCCCCGATTTTTCCGGCTTTGTATCCAAGATGAAAGAGCAGGGCGTCCGGCTGGTGCCCATCGTCGACGCCGGCATCAAGGAGGAAGCAGGCTATTCGGTCTGCGACGAGGGCAAGGAAAAGGGCTACTTCTGCAAGCGGGCCGACGGAACCGATTTTGAGGGAACCGTCTGGCCGGGGTGGAGCCACTTCCCCGACGTGCTGAACCCCGAGGCCCGGGCCTGGTTCGGCAGCCAGTACAAGGCTCTGACCGACTGCGGCATTGAGGGCTTCTGGAACGACATGAACGAGCCCGCCATCTTCTACTCCCGGGAGGGGCTGGCCGAGCGGCTGGATCATCCGCCGGTTCCCCATGAAGACGGCACCATCGATCATTTTGGCCAGGCCATCGGCTGGCTCAATCTGTCCAATGCGCCGGAAGACTACGCCCGCTTTTATCACAAGGTGGACGGCAAAATGGTCCGCCACGACCAGGTCCACAACCTCTACGGCTACAACATGACCCGGGCCGCCTCGGAGGGGCTGGCCAGCATTGCCCCGGGCAAACGGTTTCTGCTGTTCTCCCGGTCTTCCTGCATCGGGATGCACCGGTACGGCGGCGTCTGGACCGGCGACAACCACTCCTGGTGGAGCCACCTGCTGCTGAACCTCAAGATGCTGCCCTCCCTCAATATGTGCGGTTTCCTGTATGTGGGAGCCGACCTGGGTGGCTTCAACGCCGACACCAGCCGGGATCTGCTGCTGCGGTGGCTGGCGCTGGGGGTGTTCACCCCCCTGATGCGCAACCACTCGGGCAGCGACACCCGCCGGCAGGAGTTCTACCAGTTTGAGGGCCCCGAGGACTTCCGCAGCGTCATCGAGACCCGCTACCGGCTGATCCCCTACCTCTACAGCGAATACATGAAGGCAGCGCTGAACGGCGATATGCTGTTCAAGCCCCTGGCCTTCGTCTACCCCGAAGACGAGATCGCCCTTCAGACCGAGGACCAGCTGATGCTGGGCAATGAGGTGATGATTGCCCCGGTCTACACCCAGAACGCCACCGGACGGATGGTGTATCTGCCCGAGGAGATGCTGTTTGTCAAGTTCGGCCCCGAGGGCCGCATCACACAGGAAGTCCTCCCCGCCGGCACCCACTTTGTGAAGGTGGCCCTCAACGAGGTGCCCCTGTTCATCCGCAAAGGCGCCTGCATCCCGGTGGCGGACCCCGCCCAGACGGTGGCCGACATCGACCCCGCCACCATCCGGATGATCGGCTGGCCCGGGGCCAGCTATGACCGCTACGACGACGACGGGGTTACCATCCCCGCAGAATAAGGAGGCATTACCATGGACCGCAAATGGTGGAAAGAAAGCATCGTATACCAAATCTACCCCAGCAGCTTCCAGGACTCGGACGGGGACGGCATCGGGGACCTGAACGGCATCCGTTCCCGGCTGGATTACCTGAAGGATCTGGGGGTCAATGTGCTGTGGCTGTGCCCCATCATGGACTCCCCCATGGATGACAACGGCTACGACATCTCCAACTACCGGGCCATCAACCCCCGGTTTGGCACCATGGAGGACTTCGACGCCCTGCTGGCCGAGGCCCATCAGCGGGGCATCCGCATTGTGATGGACCTGGTGGTCAACCACACCTCGGACGAGCACCCCTGGTTCATCGAGAGCCGCAAGTCGGTGGATAACCCCTACCGAGACTACTATATCTGGAAGCCGGGCAAAGACGGCCACGAGCCCAACAACTGGGGCGCCAGCTTCGGCGGCTCGGCCTGGAAATACGACCCCCAGACCGATATGTATTACCTGCACCTGTTCTCCCCCAAGCAGCCCGACCTGAACTGGGAGAACCCCAAAGTCCGGGACGAAGTGTTCAACATGATGACCTGGTGGTTTGACAAGGGCATCGACGGGTTCCGGATGGATGTCATCAGTATGATTTCCAAGGACCAGAGTTTTCCGGATGGCGAGAAACACGGACTGTATGGCAATGGCGGTCCCTACTATGTCAATGGGCCCCGCATCCATGAATTTTTGCAGGAGATGAACCGGCGGGTCCTCTCGAAATACGACATTATGACGGTGGGCGAGACCCCCGGCGCCACGGTGGAAAACGCCCCCCAGTATGCGGGGCTGGACGGCCAGGAGCTGAACATGGTCTTCCAATTTGAGCACGTCAGCATTGGGGACGGACCCCTGGGCAAGTGGACCACCCAGCGCTACGATTTTATGCAGCTCAAGAAAATTCTCAGTCACTGGCAGACCGGCCTGGACGGCAAAGCCTGGAATAGCCTGTTCTGGGACAACCACGATCAGCCCCGGGCTGCATCCCGCTGGGGCGATGACTCGCCCCTCTCCGCCAAGATGCTGGCCACCTGCCTGCTGAGCCTGCAGGGTACTCCCTACATCTATGAGGGCGATGAACTGGGGATGACCAACGCCTATTTCAAAGATCTCAGCCAGTACCGGGATATCGAAAGTCTCAACGCCTTCAAGGAGCTGACCGGCGCAGGCTTGATTTCTGCAGACGAAATGATGGAGTGCCTGGCCCTCCGCAGCCGGGACAACGCCCGCACCCCGGTCCAGTGGGACGACTCCCCGAACGCCGGTTTTACCACCGGCACCCCCTGGATTGAGGTCAACCCCAACTATACCGCCATCAACGCCGCCGCCGAGGAAAAAGACCCGGACTCGGTGCTCAACTACTACAAGCAGATGATCACCCTGCGCAAGAGCCATTTGGGGCTGATTTACGGCTCCTTCCAGCTTCTGGATGAGGAGAACCCCCAGGTCTTTGCCTACCGGCGTACCCTGGCCGAGACCGGCGAGAACTACCTGATCGCTTGCAACTTCTCAGACAAGGACGCGGCCTTCACAATTCCCGCTGATTTTGCGGGGGCCCGGCGCCTGATCGGCAATTATCCTGACACCGCTCCCACCGGCGCTGTGACCCTGCGCCCCTATGAGGCCTTTGTGCTCCAGAAGTAAACCAGGTGATACCCTATGAATGACTTTTTCGACCTGGATGCCCCTCTGTTCCGTTTCTTAACCCGGGTTGCGGATATGGTGATTCTCAGCCTGCTGTGGCTAATAGGAAGCCTGCCGCTGTTTACCTTGGGCATTTCCAGCACAGCCCTCTATTATGCAGTAAACAAGTCCCTAATTGAGGACCGGGGAACGGTCAGCGAGGAATTTTTCCGGGCCTACCGCCGGAGCTTCCGACAGGCAACTTTGAGCTTTCTTGCTCTGGCAGTGCCGGAGAGCATTCTGCTGGCTGACTGCTTTATGACCCATTACCTCAAGGGGCAACAGGCAGCGACGGGTAATCTCTGGATCATTTTTACGGTGCTGAGTACCTGTGGGCTGGCCTGGATGATCTACAACGCAGCCTATGCGGCAAGATTCGACGACCCGGTCAAAAAGACGGTGTTGCAGTCCGGTGCCATGGCATTGCTCCATTTTGACAAAAGTCTGCTGCTTTTGGTGGTGCTGGCTGCGTTCGGCCTGCTGACAGCATTCTGCCCGCCGCTGATCCTTCTGGCACCTGCCGGATATGCGCTGTTTGCCCGGTGGGTCCTTGAGAAAAAGGTGTTCTATCAATATCTTCCCGATATAGACGATGGCATAGACAAGGAGAATAAAGACTGTTCCCATCAGGATTGACCTTTCCTCCAATTTGACCATTCTTTTCTACCAAAGGCAGGGGGCCTGACAGATGATCTGTCAGGCCCCCTGCCAATTATTGATGGGGTCAAAAGTTGTATACCGGGCAGCTCACCCTGTGGTGCCCATTTCCTTCATTTGCTCCACCGCTTCCTGCTGCACCAGCAGCCCAGCTGAGAAGCCAATCTTGAAGTGGCACTCATTCTCCTTGCACTGGGCGATGGAAGCCTGATCCTGGAGTTCTTCTACTAGGTCCCGTTGGCTGCTTTGGGTCGTTTCCGCAGCCTCAGCTTGTGGGCAATGTTCCAGGTATCCTGATCCACAATGGCCTCATGGGTGTTTGGGAAGATCATCAGCTCGTCGGCAGTGGCAGCCCGGCGCTGCTTGGTCTTGATGTTCTCACAGATATCCTGCCATGGCAAACAAACAAGATCTTCTTCATCTTACTCTCCCAGCACCTCGCCCAGTGCCAGAACAGCGTTGCGGACGCACTCCGGGCACGGGCACAGCGGTGCGCCGTTCTCTATCCCCTTCAGATCCTTGCAGATGGTAGCACCGCACTTTTCCTGAAAGTTTTGCAGCAGCTCCTTGGAAATGCGGGGTGTGCCCTTGCCGTCGGTGACGATGCCCGCCACCATCACAGCGCCGATCAGTGCGCCGCAGGTGCTCTCCATGCAGCCCATGCCGGCGGCATAGCCTGCGCCCAGCTTCATCAGGGTGTCGGCATCCACCGGCAGCTTGTCCTCAAATGCCTTCAGCACCGCCTGTGCACAGTTGCACTGTCCAGTAGCTTTCCATGCGGCAGCCTGTGCCGCCCGTTCTTCGATGTTCATTTTACAGTCCTCTTTCTTTGATGAATCGTAGTTTATTCGACATTATCATAAAATTCCTGTAACACTGTTGCCAATTCCTCTGGAGATTCTATGTTTGCTTCATGACCTGCTTTCAGAAGTTCATGGAAGTGGGAATCGCTCAAATAACTGGCAAGTTCCTTTGAGGCTTTTTTGTTTGCGTTGTCCTTTTCCCCACAAACGATCAATGCCGGACAGGACACCTTACATAATGAATCCCTGAAATCCAATTCCGTCATCGTACAGCACAAACTGATCACATCGGCTTTTTTGAGGCCAAATTGCTTGAACATTGTATTCGGCATAAAGCGAAACAGCATATTCTGGAACTTCAATAGCTTTTCAGGCATTTTATATTGTGCTGCAATTAGCACCAGTGCCTTTACTTTATTCGGATGGTCTATCGCATAATTAAGTGCCAGAACAGCACCCAAGGAAAGCCCGCACAAGACGATTTCATCATGTTCCTTATCACACTCTCCTGAGAATGCAGCATACAGTTCCCCATAAGTGGCCGCTTTGTCCTCCAGCATCTCTGCCAAACTCAAGCAGACGCTGCTGTCCGAGACCTTCGTTTCTTTTATTACTCTGTCCCAACTGTCTGGTTTTTGTCCCAACCCATGCAAGTATAAAAACTTCATCTAATTTCCGCTCTCCTTCACACATCCTGCTGCTTCCTTTCCAGCGCTTCAAAGTGATACCGTGGCTTTCCCCTGCTCTTTTTGCCGTACTCGATGGCCTCTTTGGGGCAATAGCAGATGCACGCCATGCAGTGGGTGCAGTTTTTTCCCCAGACCGGCTTTCCGTTTTCCAGATGGATATTGTTCAGGGGGCACAGCTCCACGCACTTACCGCAGCCGATGCAGGCGCCCGTTGTCCGGAAGGCATCGGCTTTTACAAAGAAGCGATAGAACACCGGGTTTACCGGGCCGCTCATAAAGCGGTCATAGAGGTTTTCTCTCGGCGAAGGAAACTCCTGCCCGGCTTTGAGCTGGGTCAGTACCTTCTGAAGTGCAGGCTCTGCCTGCTCCACGATGCCCTTTGCCTGCTCTTTCTGGGGCGCATTGAACATGGCAATGTAGTTTTCCGGCATAATGATCTGGGCTGTGCCCATATACTTCAGCTGCTTTTGCGCCGCAAGCTGCCGGTTATAGCCTGCCGCATTGCCAATTTCACTGCCGCAGTCCATCACAAACCAGATACGCTCTGCCCCGGTCAGCGCGGTTTTGCCCAGCCACTCCGACACCACCCGGGGGATGCGCCATGCGTAGGTAGGCGTGACCAGCACCACATCCCGGCCAGTCTGCACCGGAGCGGTATCCCTTGCCTTGATGCAGGCGTTCAGGTCGTAAAGCGGCATCTCCAACCCTTCGGCAATGCGCCGCGCCAGATACCGGCTGTTGCCGGTTCCCGTAAAATAAAGTACCATGGCTGCTCCTTCATTTTGTGTTTTTCAGTTACCTGTCTGCCCGGCAGACTGGAATTTGACTAATCCTACATGTGCATCATATTACACTCATGTAATTATCCTCTACATAAACAGCTTTTCCATCAGCAAGCTTAATCTCATCTTTGCCGTTCGGTAATACTGTTGTTTCAGAACCATTCCAATGGGGGATAATAGGATTGTCAATAATATGTAATCCATCTGTTAAATTTCCCGCCGCATACATACTTCCTGCACTGATTCCGACATATATAAGTCCGTTTTTAATTGCATTATTAAGTATTCTATCAAAACCAGTTCTAGACATTTCACGACAAAGCACAGATACATCACCACCACTGACAAAAACAGCATCAAATTGGTTTAATTCTTCAAAAGTTAATAGCCTTGTAAGCATAAACGGGGTTGTAACATACGAAGAATAGGTTCTTTGATAGTCTTTTGAAAGAATTAATTCCAGATTGTACACTAATATATTTTCGTACTGAATTCCCATTAGAAAGAGTTCATGAAAACATATTGCAAGCGACTCTCTTGCACCATCTGTTTCAATGCCAGCTGTTGGAATATAAAGCACTTTCACATCCTTCGGACACTTTCCAATAATATCAAAGAATTTCTCTTTCATCTTATCGGTCAACCCTGCAGATGTAAGAAATAGATGTTTTCCATTCATATTCTTTTACCTCGTCAAACTCCGAGTTGTCGCGCTCCGTATGCCATAGTCTCCGCACGCAAAAAAAGCCCTTTGCGGCAAGGTGTGTGCTTACACCTCGCCCGCAAACTTCATGCCCCAGCTCATGCGGGTGTCGTACATCAGGCGGGTCAGGGCAAGGCTGTCCTGCGGGGTGTAGCGGTCGCTGCCGGTACGTCCCT
>OLSX01001746.1_pt1 | contig 20312 bp, 10 predicted proteins | sample 1673141 | NCBI WGS metagenome assembly OLSX01 (sample SAMEA3136759, study PRJEB25190) | human gut metagenome | biome: human gut; feature: human-associated habitat; material: faeces | place: Austria | collected 2013
CGTTAAGTTAAATTTAATGATCTAGTAGCAACATTTTTCATAAACTTAGCGAAAATTTTTAACTAAAATATTAAGATTTATTAAATCATATACACATGCAGTACCATTTATATAACCACATGCCGATATGTGATATAATATTTTTACTTAAATTCATATGATAATGCCTATTTCTACGCATCAGATTTAAGTGTATTGGATCAGTGTGCTCAAACAGCACGAAAGAACTAAGTAAACATCTCAATGAAGAATGGTTCTATTGATACAACAGTCAAAACAGAAAATGAAGATAGTTATTTATATTTATCTGTTCCTGTAGATGATGGTTGGGATGTATTAATGAATAACGAAAAGCAGATGTAAAGTCATTTGAAAACTGCTTCTATGCAATTAAGCTTCATTCTGGTACTAATAAAATTACTATGAGATATCATACAAAGTACCAAAAACTTGGTATTGGCTTAACAGCAGGGGCAATACTATTTATTATTGCGAATGCAATCTATAGAAAAAAATATTGTAAGGAGAATTAAAATGGAAGGTTTATTAAGTATTATAATACCATCTTATAATGAAGGACTATTAATTGATAATACCGCAAATGTAGTAGTAGATATCATGACAGAACATAAGATTCCTTATGAAATCTTATTTGTGGATGATGGTTCTAAGGATGATACTTGGAATAGAATCCAAGCAGCATCAGAGAAACATGAACATGTAAGAGGTGTTCATTTCTCTAAAAACTTCGTAAAGAATCTGCCATTACTGCAGGTTTAACATATGCAAAAGGGGATTGTTGTGTTGTCATGGACTGTGATTTACAACATCCACCAATTAAAATTGTAGAAATGTATAAATTATGGCAGGAAGGATATGAAGTTGTAGAAGCTGTCAAAGAGGATAGAGGAGAAGAATCAGGTATTCATAAATTTATGGCTAATACTTTCTATAAGATCATCTCTAATCTTACTAATATCGATATGATGAATGCATCAGACTTCAAACTTCTTGATAGAAAAGTAATGTTAGTACTACTTAATATGAAGGAAAAGAATTCTTTCTTTAGAGCTTTATCTTCATGGGTAGGATTTAAGACAACACAGATTCCATTTAGAGTAGCTGAACGAGAAGCGGGGGAATCAAAGTGGTCTACTAAATCACTCATTAAGTATGCAATACTTAATATTACTTCTTTCTCTTCTGCACCTATGCAGATTGTCACTATTTGTGGTTTTATTATGTTACTTATCTCTGTAATATTTGGTATTAACTCAATTGTACAGTATGTGAATGGTACAGCTTTAGGAGGTTTTACTACAGTTATTCTACTTCAGTTATTCTCTAGTAGTATTATCATGATCTGTCTTGGTATTATTGGTTACTATATTGCACAGATTTACGATGAAATCAGGGAAAGACCTAAGTTCATCGTTTCAGAAGAATGTTAGACAGGATGTGATTGATCACATCCTTTTTTATGCATAAAAAAGGGACATACACTGTCCCTAACAAACAATACCATTACGTATTGTGTAATTTATTCCATTGTAATTGTAAGTACCATTATATGACCAATTCAATTGACCATTTTCTACATAGTACCAAGTACCTGTTCCGTTGACTTGAGATATTGTAGTCTTATGCCAGTTAATCTGTCCATAATCCACATAGTACCATATACCATTAAACAATACGAGATTAGAGTAATTCCAGTCAATCAGACCATTCTTTACATAGTACCAAGTACCATTATAATAAACCAATCCATTATAAGACCTGTTCAATTGACCCTTCTCAATATAATACCAAGTACCTTTATATAGTGATAAACCTGTATAATGCCAGTTTATCTGACTATTTTCTACATAATACCATGTACCTGTTCCATTAACCTGAGAAAGAGTATTAACACCCCAATTTAGTTTTCCATTTTCTACGTAATACCAAATATTTCCATATTGTACAAGATTTGTATAATTCCAATCAATCTTACCATTCTTTACATAATACCAGTCACCATTATACAGAACTAAACTTGAATATGAAGATTGATAAATACCCTTCTCAATATAATACCAGTTATTATTACAATAAGCTAATCCTTGATAGTTCCAGTTGATCACACCATTTGAAACATAGTACCAAGTACCACTTCCATTAACTTGACATAATGTATTTTTATTCCAGTTTATCTGGCCATTCTCTACATAATACCAAGTACTATAATACTTTACTAAATTTGTATACTTCCAGTTGATCTTACCATGATCTACATAATACCATGTCCCATTATATAAAATAAGACTATTATAGTTCGTATCTAGAACACCATTTACTAAATAACACCATTCTCCATTAATATAAGTAAGACCATTACTAGATGTATTTACAACACCATTCACCACATAGTAAGTCTTTCCACAAAAGTCTACTAATCCTGTATAAGTATCATCAATCTTACCATTATGAATACAATGCCATTGTCCATTGTAATAAATAAGTGTATCACCAGTTAAGACAATACCATTATTCACAAAGTACCAATCATTTCCATATTTCACTATACCCGTCATATTTTTATTTGTATGACCATTCACAAGATAGTAGGTTGTTTTATCAAAAGTCCAAGGACCGTTATAAGATGTGTCTATCTTACCTGAATCTACCTTATAATATTCCCCTTCATATTTAATAGCACCTGTAATAGATTGATCCACAATACCATCAACCATATAGTAATTATGATAAACACCTGTGACATCAATAAAATGACCATACTGAGTCGCATATGTACCTGCTCCGATAGTAATAGTAGATACATAAGTATTAACTTTTACATCCTCACATTTCATTAAATAGCCACCAATGGTTTCACCAATTGAGTAATGTCCATATTTATTAGGATGAAAACCATCTGAAGAAAAGTAATCCTTATTTCCATTTAAAGCATATTCACTATTAGTGATATATATGCCTCCTGCCTGCTTTGTACCATCCTTATAAGCCTTTATAACATGAGTAAAACAACTACGATTCTCTACAGAATCACCAGTCATAGCGACTAATACTTGTGCTTGAGGATAAAGTTTTTGCGCCTTTTTTACTGTATCACAAACCCTGTTTTTAATTGTGTCATAGGAATAATCCATATCATTATAACCACCTGCTATAACTACATATTTCGCCTTTCTTCCTGTACCTTCCTCTAATAAATCATCAAATGTTTTACCATGAGACTCCGCAACAAATCCTGTGCCACCCTGAGATGCCTGTGTATAATCAACACCTGTCTTTTGACTTGCATGAACATACCATAAATCATCTCCTGTAATCATGCCATCCTTAGAATAACCTTCCGTATATGAATCTCCAATATATTGTACAAGATCTTTATTGTCTGCATAAACAGGCGAACTAACACAAATAAGCAGAAAGATAAAAATACCAATCAACCTTTTCATGCGATACCTCCGTAATTAATGAATAAGTCTACTAAAATATATTCTTGTTTAGTATTCTTGTCAACATTGTTTACTTAAACCAATAAATCACATTAAAAAAGTTCCTCCAACTAGGAGGAACCTCAAAGTGAATTAATAAATAATTACTTTAGTATTTCTAGGAATGTTGTCATAGATCCATTTAGCATGATCAATATCTAATCTAACACATCCATGAGATACTGCCTTATCCATTGAATTATCAATGATTCTTTTTGGTGTATTCTGTCTATCATAGATAACTGAATGGAATAAGTAGTTACCAGTAATCTGTGTATAATACCAGCATCTACCTCTTGAACCTGTATCGAAGTATTTACCTTTAGAGCCTACATAGAAAGTACCACTTACTGTTGGTGTTGATGGTTTACCAACACAACACTGATAATACTGAACATCTTGCCAGTTACCCTTGCTGCCTCTAAAGATACCAACACGATGTGCAGCTCTATCTACAAGAATAATATACTGTGTAGGACTTGATTCATTACGTACAAGATTACGCATTTTGTCTAATGGGCTATTAATCATAACACCATTGACTACTTCATAGTATGTACCTTGACCATTAACTTGTGCTAACCCTGTGTAACCCCAATCTAACACACCACGGTTAATGTAATACCAGCCACCTGCATGATAAGCTAAACCTGTATAATTCCAATCTAACACACCATTTCTGACACAATACCATGTTCCATAATACTGAACCAAATCAGTAAAATTCCAATTTAACTTACCATTTTCTACATAGTACCAAGTACCATAGTATTCTGTAAGATTATTAAAATTCCAATCTAATTGGCCATTCACAACCATATACCATGTAGTGAAATACTGTGTTAATCCTGTATAATCCCAATTGATCTTACCATGGTCTACATAATACCATCCGCCACAGTGAGAAGCCAAACCTGTATAATTCCAATCTAATACACCATTTCTGACATAATACCATGTCCCATAATAATGAACTAAATCAGTAAAGTTCCAATTTAACTTACCATTTTCTACATAGTACCAAGCACCGTTATATTCAGTAAGATTAGTGAAACTCCAATCTAACTGACCATCCACTACCATATACCATGTACTGAAATACTGTGTTAATCCTGTATAATCCCAATTGATTGTACCATGATCTACATAATACCATCCACCACAGTGGAAAGCTAAACCAGTATAGTTATAATCTAATACACCATTTCTGATACAATACCATGTACCATCCTTTAGGATTAAATCATTAAAATTCCAATCCAAATAACCATTTACTACATAATACCAAGTACTATAATACTTAGTTAACCCTGTATAATTCCAGTTAAGAACACCATCTTCAACATAGTACCATCTACCATCATGTATAGCTAAACCAGTATAATCATAATTAACTACACCTTTTTCAAGCAAGTACCATGTTCCGTTGATGTATGTTAACTCACTCTTACTTGTATCAAGAGATCCTTTATGCATGTAGTATAAAACACCATCTGTTTCACAACCACCTGTATAATTCCAGTTAATCTGACCATGATCTACATAGAAGTAGCCACCACAGTGTTCTACGACTCCTGTATAAGTCCAGTCAATTGTACCGTTTTCTACAAAGTACCATCCACCACAGTGGAAAATAACATCTCTTGTTTCTTCATTTAAGCGACCTTGATCAATGTAATACCAAGTGCCATCAATGTAGACTACATCAGTCAATGTTGTATCAACAGTCCCATTCTGTACATAATACTTTTCACCTTCGTATTCAGCTAACCCTTTAAAGTCTTTATCTACTTCTCCATTTGAATAATAGACAAACTGATCATCTTCATAGACAAGTCCTGACTTTGGTGTAACAACATCTTCTGTAGTTGTATCATCTACTGCATATACAGCATTACTCAAAGCAAGAGGTACCTGAATAACCATAAAAGATAAAATTAAGCCTAATAATAACTTACTTAGTTTCTTCATGAAATGTCGCCTCCTTTCTCCCAAAATAGTTGGATTTTTCATCCTAATCATTATTTTACTCTTAAAGATACCTTTAATCAAATATTTGTATTATATAGTGTTTTTATTGTATTTAATGTCTATTATTGATCTTCTACTAATAATATTTTATTTAAACTTCACATAAAAAGAAGAGTGATAAACACTCTTCTTAAACACGCTGTCCATTAAGCACTTTATATTGAGGTCCTTTATTATTCACCTGGGCATAACCATTATAACCCCAGTTGATTTTACCATTCTCTACATAGTAATATCCACCACAATGATAAACAAGACCCTTATAAGAATAATCAATAGTCGCTTTCTTTACATAGTACCATGTACCTTCATAAAGAACTAAATCTGTAAAGTTCCAATCTATCTGACCATTCTTTACATAATACCATGTTCCATTATAAAGAACTAAGTTTGAATAATCCCAATAAATCTTACCATGATTCACATAATACCATGTTTTATTATAGTAAGTGAGATTGCAGTAATCCCAGTTAATATGTCCATGATCGATATAGAACCATTCTTTATTGTAGTAAATAAGACCTGAATGATTCCAGTCTACCTTTCCTTTAGAAACATAGTACCATTCACCAGCATGATAAACTAAACCTGTATAATTAAAATTAATAATACCATTAACTACATAATACCAAGTACCTTCATAAAGAACTAAGTCTGTAAATTTCCAATCTATCTGACCATTCTTTACATAATACCATGCACCATTATAAAGAACCAAATTTGAATAATCCCAATGAATCATACCATGATAAACATAATACCAAGCATTGTTGTAGTAGATTAGGTTACTGTAATCCCAGTTAATATGTCCATGATCAATATAGAACCATTCTTTATTGTAGTAAATAAGGCCTGAATGATTCCAGTCTATCCTTCCTTTAGAAACATAGTACCATGTACCTTCATAAAAAACTAAACCTGTATAGTTCCAATCTATCTGACCATTCTTTACATAATACCAGGTACCATTATAAAGAACTAAATTTGAATAATCCCAATGAATCATACCATGATAAACATAAAACCAAGCATTGTTGTAGTAGATTAGGTTACTGTAATCCCAGTTAACTGAACCTTTTTCAAAATAATACCAATTATTATTATAATAAGTTAATTGTGTATAGCTTTCATCTATAACACCTTTTTTAACATAGAGAAGATCTTTTCCACTTTCCACAACACCTGTATATTGTGGATCTACAACACCATTTGTAACATAATAATCCTTACTATTATACTTACAAGTACCATTGTAGTTCTTATTAACCTGACCATTTTCTATATAGTAATACTTCTTATTATATTCATAGAGACCCTTGTATTGATAATCAACCATACTATTTGAAACATAATAAAGTGTGCTATCTTTTTCTACAAGACCCTTATAATCCCATCTCACCATACTACGGTCTACGTAATACATAGCACCATTGTATTTAACTAGATTTGTATATTTCCAGGTAATTGTCCCATTTTCAATATAATACCAGCCATTATTGTAACAATAGAGATCATTATAACTTGTATCTACTTTACCATCTTTAATGTAATACCAAGTATCACCTGTATAGAATAAATCATTAAATCCATAATCCACCTTACTCTTATAGAAATAATACTTTGTACCTTTATATTCAGCAACATTATTATATGTCCATGAAATTGTACTGCCTTCTACATAATAAAGATTATTATTGTAGGTTACAACACCATTAAATGTCCAATCTAATACACCATTCACAATATAGTACCAGTTATTATTGTAATAATATAAATCAGTAAAGTCCTTATTAAGCTTACCGTTAGTTAACATGTACCAATTAGAACCAGACTGTACTAGACCTGACTGAGTCTTATTAACCATACCTTTTGTAACAAGATATGTATCTCCCTTATAAGTAGCGAGTCCACTATAAGATGTATCAATACGATTATTCTTAAAGTAGTATAATTCTCCTTGAATTTCATTTAATCCATCAGAATACTTAGTATTAGTTCCACCATTGTTTGTATTACCACCATATGAATTTTCAAATGGACTATAAGAGTAATTTAAATCTACATTAGTTGAGATACCAGATATTTTTCCAGTACAAGAGCACTGCCACATATCATATTTACCCTGATAATTACAAGCTGTATTATACTGTGCAACCCATTTAGTCCAGTTATTAAAACGACTATCAGTTAAATAATTAGTAAACCAATCCTTATTTGCATAAATACCAACAGTATAACCTTTTGCAGTCAACTTATCACAGAATGTCTGTGCAATATCCGCAATAGTTTTCTTGCTTAACTTTAACTCATCACGTAATTTATCTTCTTCTAAATCATAATAAACAGGATACTTAAACTTCTTACCCTGTAATAAACGAATTGCATGATCTGCTTCACTAGAAGCTTTCTCTACAGTATCTGCATAAGAATATAAATAGACACCATAAGGAATATTATTATCTACACATCCCTTTACATTTTCTTCCCATTTCTTATCGTCCTGTTTCTTATCATCTATACCATAACCACATCTGATAATCGCATATTCTACTTCTGACTGTTTGACTTTCTTCCAGTCAATAGTGCCATTATGATAGCTTACATCAATTCCCTTACAAATTGCTTTTGGATCATCAGGCCATCCTGAATTCACAGAAGCACGTGCAACATAATTTGTACTACCTCTTTCCTTCACTTGTCCATTTGAATATCTAAAGCTATTTGCTATATCATTCTTTTCATTATAGTTAATATCTTCACCAAATGCTGGAAGAGTAGTACTACTTACAACCATTAGGAAAGATAAAACTGTAACGCATAATCTCTTAAATAATTTTTTCATCAGTGTGTCCTCCTTCGCGTTAAATCATTTTAACATTTGTATTATGAATCATCAATTTGTATCAATAATTTCACATAATTCATTCTGATGTAAAAATAATAAAATCAATAAGCACAAAATAAATACGCTTTCATGCATTTAATAATATAACATCTAAATTATAGATTATCAAACATTATCACACGTTTTAATGCTCAAATAATCATGATATTTACAATAAAAAAGAGTTTGTAAATAAAAAAACTGATTCATAGAGAATCAGCCTTATTCTTATACAGCAATATCATAATACATAAACTTTCTATCGCAGCTATAACCCATACAGATATATTTGTATCATCACCTGTTTTTACATGTGGTTTATGAGGTTTAGAAAGTGTGGGCTTTACTGGTTTTACCCATTCAGCCTTGGGTTCTATAGTAACATTATATTCTACACTTCCATCCACAAGAGAAGGAATCTCAACTAGAAAAGGAGCAGATTCAAACTGACTTTTACCACTTTCTACATATCCCTCTTGTGCAATCAAATAAATACCTTGCGTTAAATTACTAAATGTTATACGACCTAATGTATTAGTTTCTTGTAGTGAACAAGATATATCTTTCTGTTGTGCAAATTTGTATAATAGTTTGGCTTGTTTTTCTCTTGCCTCTGCACTGGTATCTACTAATAATATATGTGAATCTTTAAAGTTATCCTTCCATGTCAATGTATCATTACTCATATATTGAACCTGATAGATTGAAAACTTAGCATCTGAAAGATTCACTTCCTGATTCAATTCATTTCTACCCTTATATACAATCTGTATACTTCCTTTTCTAGAACCACTCTCTGCATGAATAGTTGAAACATTCATGAACGTACTCATAAGAAAAGCAATCATAAACACAATAATATTTCTTACCTTCATGTTAGTATCCTCCTTTTCTTATCCCTTATACAGTAAATAATTGCGATAATTAAACCTATCAAAATCACAATTACTGCCATAATTAATACCTTAGACGTAAATGATAATTCTGGTTTAATATTTGTATCAGGCACTTTCTTTGTAGCTTCTTGATATGGTATACGATGTCCTCTTACTAATAATCTATGAGTATTAATCGCATAAGGTGTACATGTCACTAATGTGGCATAATCTTTGCCAGGTTCTATAGATAATCCTTTTGTCTCTTCTGGTAATACTATTTGTATTTGATCTATCTCATAAGCCAATGTTTCATCTAAAACCTTGATATAGAATATATCTCCTTCTTTTAGCTTATCTATATTCGTAAATAGAGTCTTAGTTGGTAACCCTCTATGACCCGTTAATACTGTATGAGTACTCTCTCCACCAACAGGCAAAGAAGTACCCCAGAAATGTCCTACACCTGCCTGTAAGACTGTTTCACTTGTACCATGATAAATAGGTAGTTCTATATGAATCTTAGGAATACGTATATATCCCATCATTCCAGAACCATCTACATTTAATAAACTCTCATAACGTGCATCTAACTTTGTATCTTCCTGTGAAAATGGATCTATAAGATCTATATTTCCTAACATCTCTCTATTATAAGCACGTGCTTCTTCCAACATTCTTATCTTATCTGCTTTAGAGAGTTCTACACTCTCTTTATCATAATAAGAAATAGCCTTAGAACCATTCTTCTCATTCAGATAACTACTAAAGCTAGGATATAACAACACGGAGAATGCAATCAAAAGTACAAACAAACGAATAATATCATTTTTAGTAATTTTAATCTTCATACATTTCATTTCATTCTCCCTATTAATATATAAATAATTGGAATTGCGGTTATCTTTTAAGAAAGATAACCGCTCATTCCATTAAAAACTATTTCTTAGTTTTCTTTTTTTCTATCACGGATAAAGCTTACTGCAACACCTAATAAAAGAAGGGCTGCAACAACAGTAAATGCGATAGTACCCATACCACCTGTTGATGGAAGCATAGAACCAGTACTGTTTTCTACATCGATGATTTTGTCATTTTCTACTTTACTATCTTTTGAGATAGTCCAATTATTTACATCTGTATCTGTGCTCTTTGTGATTTTAACTTCGATTGGAGCAGTTAACTTATTGAATCCGTCTGGTGCCTTTGTTTCTACTAAATAGTATGTTCCTTCTGCAAGACCATTGACACGGAGGTTGTAACCTTTTTCTTCGATTGACTTTACAGATACAAATTCTGTAGTAGAAGATGTTGGGTCTATTACATAGTTACCATTGCTTCCTGATACTGTAATAGCATTTTCGTTAGCTGAATCAGCATCAGTTTTGCTTGAATATAACTTGAATTTAGCACCTGCTAATCTGTCAACTTCAGTACCTGCTTTAATCTTATTGATATCAAGAGGGTATGTAGGTGTTTTAGCTTCACTTGGTGTAGTAGTTGTTGTTTCACCTGGTTTGTTACCATATTCTAATGTAGCATTGTTCTTTGTGCTTACATCTGCATCTTTATTCACTTTAGCATAGTAAGTTACTGTGAATTCTTTACCTTTGTTTATCTGGTTAGCTTTTACCCATTCAGATAAATCAAGAGACATTTTTCTTTTGTTAGTTGTATCAAGTGTAGCTGCAGTAGGAGCTGTTCCTTCACCAGTAATACCTTCTCCAAATGCAACTGTTACATTAACTGTTGTAGCACCTGTTTCAAGAGCTGTTCCATTTGCATCGTTTACGAAATCAAGACCGTTTGATAATGTATCGTGGATCTTATATGTATAGTCAGAATATCCAGTTGTATCTGGTACTGAACCTGTAACTGTATATTTAACTACATCACCAATATTTACAGTTGCTTTATTAGCTGTTTTTGTAATGCTTGGAGCTTCAGTTTTTAAGTTTACAGTATTTGTTTCTTTTTCTACTGTAATTAATGAAGACTGAATTTCTTTTCCACATTTTAAATATACTAAGTAGTAACCTGCATCTAAATCATTAAATGTATAAGACTGGCTAGAAGCTGCAATCTTTCCAGAAGTTGTAGTAGGGTCTAAATTTTGAGTTAAAGCTTTTGTAGTGAAATCATTTGCAAACTTCTGAACGCTAGTTTTATCAAGTCCACTTACCTTTTCCACTAATGCTTCATTCGTAGCAGTATTACCAAGATTTAATGTAGCTGCTAATGTTGCTTTATAAGTTTCATTTACTGTATAAGCATAGTTTGTTTTGTTTCCAGACTGTGATGTAGTAACATCAAATAACTTATATAAGTTAATTGTCTGTCCCTTTAAATCCTGTCCACCTTTTACATTTACAGTAAGACTACAGTTAGGACTTGCTGCAAATGCTGTTACGGACATAGTCATTGTCATAACCGCAGTTAATAACAATGCAATAATGCGTTTAATACTTTTCATAACTTTTTCTCCTTTTTTTCATTTCTCTTTATAGTTTTTCTGCTTTGTTTTCCTTATTCTTTCTGTATCTCATAACGAAATAAACAAGGAAAAGCAGAATTGCTATCGTATAGAATAAATAGTTTCCAAATCCTCCAGTATTTGGAAGACATGGGAAATGCTTGTTGGTTATCGTAAACGTAAAGCCATCATCTGATGTCTTAATAGTTGTTGTATAACCATTAATTTCCACTTCTGTTACGGAATATTTATAATAACGAACAGTTCCATCACTCTCTGTCTTATAGGCAGGAAGCCCTTTAATTACTTCTTGCCATGTTGATTTGTTAATAGAGCCCGTTATTCTGTAACTCTCATAATTTGGAACAGTTTGTGTCTGTTCTTTGCCAGTCGCATCCTTCCAAGTACGAGAAATTGTTACCGTAATACTGTCTGGTCGTTTTTTATCGAAGTTATCGAAATCCTTCCAGACTTTATTTATAGTGAGTTTAACCAGCTTATCACATGGATCCTGTGACTCAGATGGTTCTGGTGTATCACTTTCACCAGTATTTAGAGTTGTCTTTGTATCAGACATTAATACTGCTTTGGCAGGTGATTCATATGCCTTTAAATCAGCTTTCTCACTACCATTTGATAGAACCGCATTCTTTAAATCATTAAAGGCTTTAACTATATTCATATGTTTGATTGTATAAATATCCCAACCATCATTGTTTTCATAATCACTATTTAATTTCTGATTATTGCCTTTGATTTCTTTGAAAGATTTATCCAATTTTCTATAAATACGGTAGTTGTTTCCTTCACCTTCAACCTTATCTACTGTATTAGAAGGGTAAACTGAATCTAATTCACTCTTACCACTAAAAGGTCCTACAAGATTGTTAGTACCTCTAACTACGTCACAGTAGTACATGTTGTTATTCTTTAATAAACCTTCATCATTAAATCCTACAAAACCACCACTGCGTCCATCCTTTGAAGTACCATCAGTATTGTTGTTGGCACCACCAGCATAAACATCATATCCATAGCTCACACCATACACATTACTATCAGTAATCTTTGTACGGTTTGCTTTAATAAGACTGACACTGATATTTGACTTTGTATCATTATCATCTAATAAACCATTCTCATCACATGGGAGTTTAATAGATGAATCTCCAATAGTAATAATTGCAAGATCTGTCTGTTGTTTATTATCTGTTGATTTCTTAGAAAGACCTACAGATATATCTAAACCTAGAAGATTGACATGAAGAAGATTTCCCTTATATAACGCTTCTACTTTTATAATTCCTAGATTAATCTTTAGAAGATTTGAACCCTGTAACTTATCTAGATAAAGTGCTTTTATAAGTTTGTTCACAAGCATAAATATGACATTGACTGGTCCAGAATCCAGTTTTAAATCTGCAAGATATGCAAAGCTTGTTCTTCCTACAAATCCTCCTGCTGTTCCTCCAGATGCAACCTGTTTTAATCCACTATTCAAATCACTGTCACTTCCTGCTGTACACTTAGACATTCTTGCAAGGTTTGCATAACCAATAAATCCACCAGCAATCTGTTCGTCTCCATTCTGACTCTGTACTGTATAGCCATCACTTGTACCACTTACACTACAATTATCAATATGAGAACCAAAGATATCCATGACACCTAAGGCACCACCAAGAAGCTGCCCTGTATTATTTCCTAGAACATCAATCTTATCAGCTTTCACAACACCACTCTTACCAGAGTAACCAATGAATCCACCTACACTATTTAAGCCTCTTACATTACTTAATTGTGTAACTGTACTATTCTTTATGGAACCATTTAGAAGGGAACCACCAAAACCACCAGCTGTTCCACTGTATGTGACTTGATTGTTCTGTCCGAATTTTTTTGCGACATTCGCATTGACACTTAGTCCTGCATCCTCACTTCCACTTACATTTCCGTAATATACATAACTTCTAAAAGCGTCTAATACATCTGTTCTTCCAAGTTTTAACAACTTATCTAATAGCGATGTTTCATTTCCTGCACTGATATTTGCAACTCCTGACACATCTGCTACACCAAAACATCCACCAGCATATTCACCTGCAATAACAGAACGGATATTCTTTACATTAATACCAGCTTCAGAAGTATTCTTTTTACCAAGAACTGTTCCTTCCAGCATTCCTGCAAAACCACCTGCAGTTTTTGCATAAGAAGTATTATTCTCACCCGTTGTATATGCACCATTCACAATGCATCCCCAATCATCCCAGGATTCAACGTCTGCATAACGGATTGTCGCAACTGTCGCATTAAGTACTTTAATTAAGTCTGAAGGGGTACTAAGTAGTTTATTAAGTAATTGACTTAATAGTCCTTCACCAGCAGTAGGGTTAAGTGTTGCTACAGAACCAGGTCTAGAACTTCCTACAAAGCCACCTACATAGCTTCTACCATCTACTCGTCTGAGTTTCTTTACCTGACAATGTGCAGTATTGTCTCCCCAGATTTGTCCACCAATGAGTTTACCTACATAACCACCAGCATAACCACAGTTATCCTTATTATTAGTTCCTGTAGATTCAACCATTAATCCACTTTGGTAGCCTTCTACTGAAGACTGCTTAATTACTGGGACAAATACATTCAGTACATCAATCATTCTTCCTAACTGAAGATTAAGACCGAGAATATTGACACCACCAAGATCTGCAGCACCACCATTGATCATTTCTCCAGCAAAACCACCTGCAGTTCTTAATCCTTTTACTTTCTTAGTCTGATATGCCTGACCATTTGTGATAGTACCTGTCTGCATAGAGCCAACATAGCCTCCTGCAGCACCACCAATTGCTAATTTAATCTCATCTCGGTAATTTACTCTACCAGCAACGACATTGTACCCATAAGCATATTTATGAATAATAGCATCTAATTCTACTTGGCTATTTACCTTACCATGCTCTGCAAGATCACTTCCGTAACCACCATACTTACCAACGAATTCAACCCATTTATTCCATGTTTCATAATCCATCAAGGCAAGTGGTCCATATACTGCAGTATTCTCTTCTGTAGGATAAACAACACTTAAAGCACCTAGTATGTTATCTAGCTTTACCAATCCCCATAATAGAGATAAGTTACCTGTACTTGCAGTGTCTGCAGATTCCATTAAACCAGTAAATCCGCCCGCAATCTCTTCACCATATACAGAACGGATTCTTACTGCTTTACAAGTACTTGTTGGTCCAGTGTAATCTTTACCTTTCCACTTCTTTGTATTATTACCCCAGATATGACCACCTTCGTTATGTCCTACATAACCACCAGCCATACCTCGTTGTACCTGTGTTGTAGAAGATGCCTGTGCACGTACTGCACCACCACAAGGCACACATGTAGTAGAACTATTTCTAATAGTAGGTACAAAATCTTCTGCGACAGAAGCAAGTACACTATCAGCATTTACTAATCCACCTAAAATACTTGCATTATCTAATACATTCGCAATATTACCTGGCTGTAAGTCTCCTACATAACCACCGGCTGTAATCTGGCCAATGATATAAGAAAAGTTATTTGCATTTGAATCCTGAATGTGCCCACCAGAAATCTTTCCTGCAAATCCACCTGAATCCCCAAGTACATCATTGTCTGATGCATCAGAAGCCGTATTCTTATAAGATGCTTTAACCGCAAATCCACCAGGTTTTCCACTCACATGAGAATGTTCAATAGTAGATACCACTACGTTTAATGCATCTAATACATTATTAATACCTATAGACTTTCCTAGAACACTTAATCCTTTACCTACAGAAGCTGCAGAACAAATATCCATATAACCAATATATCCACCAGCATATCTTGATCCAGTGACTGCATATTGGCTTTCATTACTAAAGTATGTAGTTGCTTCTGTAGATTCTAAATCTTTTGGAGGTGTTACGTTTGTATGTTTTAAATGTGTCACATCACAATAACTTACCTGAACACCACTGCCATAACCAATAAAGCCACCAGCACTACCAGAATTCGTATCATTCGATTTGATTTTATTAGCCGTAACCGTAAATCCATTATCGGATTTAACTCCTGCATATTCTATTGTTGGAACATATGCATTTACTAAGTTTAACAACTCTCCTATGTTTATATTCAGCCCATCTATATTTCCTAGAATACTAATACCTTTACTAGCATCGGCCAATGCTCCAGAATAAACATTTCCTCCAAAACCACCTGCATAACTTTGACCATTCACAGAATCTAAATTGTATACAGCATAATAATCATTAGTACCTCGTGAACTGTTATCAACTGTACCACTTTGAAAATCTGCTGCAAAACCACCAGCAACATCTGCTGTAACACTTCCACCATTCACAAAGGAAACCGTGCAATTTGTATATTTAGGAATTAAATATCCTACAGCATTTACTAAACCATTTGTCTCTATTAATGACTTAATCGAATTGTCATCAGCAACTTCTGCTAGACCACCTGTTTTTGAAATACCAACAAATCCTGAAGCATATCCGCCATCATCTGCAGCATTCACTGATTTTAGATTTGTTACATGCGAATTTTCTATTTTTGTACTTCCGCTTTTTGCGATAAAACCAGAAGCACTATAATCACGAACCGAATTAGAATCACGACTACCCTTTGCGTGTACCGTAAACCCATCCTTAATTCCACTTACATATGTATCCTTAATTTTTACTTCAATTGCTTGTCCTAAAGAAAGTAAATTATTCAATTTCAACAAATAATTCAAGCCTAACAGGTTAACAGTTAATCCACCATCTGTTCCGGCCAAATCACCAGGGCCAGAAAGACCAATAAAACCACCTACTAAGTTATTACCTTCTATAGAAGCTAAATTATTGATACTAACAGTTGTTATCGAACCACCAATCGTATCTCCAAATCCACCAGCAACACGTTCATTTCCCTTAATAGTAAATCCATTCTCTGCACCATTTACATGAACATTATCTACAGTAAACGCAAGATAAGATGCAACGCCAAGCGTTGTATTTAATAAACCGGCAACACTGGCCGTACCCATTGATCCAGCAATTCCACCAACATAATCATTTCCTGTAACACTTGATAATCCCGTTAAAGAGCTATCAATCACTTGAACAGAACCAACATCATAAACATTATTTTTCCAATATGATATTTTCTGTAAATTATCTGCATTCGATTGTGCTATATATGCACCATTACCTCGTCCTGTTACACCACCAACATAGTCCTTACCACTAACTTGCAGTGAAGCATTTACAGAACATCCTAATATATGTGATGGATTTACGCCAGCAAGAGAAAGTAAGGATGAAGTTGCTCCAGGATTACTACTCAAAAGTTTTACAACAAGATCAACTACACCGCCAAGTAAGTTATTCTTTGTGTCATCTTTACCTAAATCCGCAGCCCATCCAAGTGATGCAATTCCAGCAAAACCACCAGCATAATTTCCAGAAGCCTTTACAATAAGTGCTTTATCTGATGTAACATTGCAATTAACTGTAGAAGCATTTGCCAATCCACCGGCAAAACCACCAATATAACTTTCACCTGAAACAGAAGCTACCGCATTGTTTAACGAACAATTTAGAAGCAAACTTTCTGGATTCATTCTTGGAAGCTTTGTCTCAATATCCAATGCACCAGAAAGAGTTCCTTCAATGACATCATCACGTGCTAATCCTACAAAACCACCTGCAAATGATTTTCCATTAATTGTATAGTCACTATTAGTGATTTTACAACCTTCTATAATTGTGCCTTTCTGTTGTCCAATAAATCCACCTGCATAATCTTTTTCACTTGAAGTAGAAATACTTAAACCATTAATAGAACAATTCTTTATTTTTGCATTAATATAACCAGTAGGAATCAATTTACTTACTGGAATAGCATTTCCAAGAAGAATCGTAATTAAGTCACCTAAACCTAATCCTGGTATTAAATTCAATATATTTGTAAGTAACTTTACTAACCCACCAAGTGCTTTTGATAAACCATCATACTGTGTTTTACCTACTGCATAACCAACAAATCCACCTGTATTATTGTTTACATTTTTTACATCTGCATTATTTACTTCTATATTAGAAATCTCTACATGACCTTCTACACGTCCTGCAATAGCACCAGTCGCAAGTGCTGTAGGGTCTTTCTTTCTTGCATCAAGAACATCACCTAATGTTTTTCCCAGATCAATCTTGACCTGACCAAACGTTAGGATAAATGTTAGACCACTTAGAACTCCACCAAGTAATTTACCCAAAGTACTTGTTAAGGAACTTACAAGTGTTTCCGGATAATACGTTTCAGAAGTTGATGTTTGAACAGTAATATTTTTAAAATTAATATTTGAAACCTGTACTAACCCTTTACTTAAACCAATATCATCCTCACTTACTTCACTTGATATAGTTGAGAAGAAACCAACACCCATTTGTTCACCAACATTGAGTTTCTTTGTTTGTTCAACCTTCACATTAGAAATAACTGGTTTCTCTATCTTTGCACCTACATCCCAAATCTTATTGTTAGTACTCTTAGCACCAACCATTGTGCCTTGGAAGTTAAGAGGTTTCCAATTTGAACTACTTAAATCTATATCACGGAAAATAATATAATTCGCATTAGCGCTATATTTCTGATTTGCCGCTTTATCAATTTCAAGGTTAGGATCAATTTCACCTGTGGTCTGATTAACACCACATTTACCTCTTGCATATACACTATATACACCACTTAAGCTTTTGTTTGTTTCTTGAATTCCTCCAACTCCAAAAGTATAATTATCGACTCCATTTTGGTCTTGCTTTAAATCGGCATCACCACCATAAAGCATAATAGGTTTGCCGTTTTTATCCTTATCAACTTTCCATGTTACACCATCTAAATAAGCCTGATAAACCGCACCATATACCTTTGTATCTTTTCCTATCTCTCTTAGCTGTGCTTCATTACCAACCAGGATATAAGTCTTATTCCCAATAGTTTTAACAACCTGACCCTTAAAGTCACGGCCTTCCGCATTTTCTGTACTTACATTTTCTCTTACCTGATTCTCAACTAACTCTGGCTTACTAGAATCAAAGCTTTGAGATAATACATACTTATGTGACTTACTATAAGTTAAGTAGGGCTGATTCTCTCCATTAGGATATACCATCTGTCCCATACCAAACTGAGATGCATCATAATCCAATGACATTACTGGTTCTGTTTCTGAATTATCCTGTGCAAGAACCATTAACTGATATGGGTTATAGATAGTAATTGTATCTGTTTCTTTATTATAAAGAGATGTACTTTCTCTAGTTGTACCTGTAATACTACCAGTAAAGTTATTTGGAAGTGTCCAGATATAATCAGTACCCATCTCAATATCATTCATTAATACATATTGAGCATCTGATGTATATCTCAATTCAGTTCCTTCATTCTTTACTACTTCACCAGAACCAATTGATCCATCCTTATCACCTGTATAAACATAAGCATCAGAACCAATCTGTTTTAACTGATTGTAGTTATAAATACAGATATTATTATTCTGGTAATATGCTTCTATATTCTCAGTTGTAGCTACTGTTGTATTCGTACTATTTGCATAAACTGTTTCTTGCGGTGCTTGGTCAGTTTGATTAAAGTTAACTATACTTACTGCATTTGCTTGCGTGCAAACCATCGCAAAACATAAGACAAGTAAAATTAGTTTGCATGATAACGCTTTGACTTTCTTCATACTTAGACTTGCAATTTCCTTTCTTTAAAATTTAGTATTTATACAATTACTGTTTACTTGTAATAAACAGAATAACCCTAATTCTTATTTAGTTTAAATTATATAATTTTTTTGATAGTAAATATAATGCGCAAATAGCGAAAATATTTTATTGATTTTTGTTCAAAGTGTACCAATCCTACTTATTTCAAATAAAAAACGAACCACAAATATGTGATTCGTAATGATATTTCATAATTTTTCTAGTATTTTTAGTATTATTATTCCATTTCTGACCGTTAACATTTCAGCAATATTATCGTAATCCATTCCTGTCAACTGTACTATTTTTTGCAGGCGATAAGAAACCGTACGAGAATGTATACACATCAATTCTGAAGTTTTTCTAATACTCTGTTTATGATTCAAATAGCACTCTAATGTATGTAATAATTCACTATTTTTTTGAAGATCGTGTTTATATATATTATTTACTGAATCAGGTATATATGTTCTTAATTGAGCCTTATCTTTTATATTCGCAAAGATATGGAAAAATCCAAGTTTAGAACAATCCACTACAGATTTATTCATATCTCCTACTATATCTCTAATAATATCTATATACTTTATCGCAAGTTTAGCATCTTCAAAAGACTCTTTTAAACGATGATATCCCTCAACAGATTTACCTAAACCAACTATAAGTTCAAAATCTGATTTTCTATTTATTAACGCTAAGTTTATGAAAAATGTTGCTACTAGATCATTAAATTTAACTTAACGC
>OLSX01001765.1_pt1 | contig 20238 bp, 13 predicted proteins | sample 1673141 | NCBI WGS metagenome assembly OLSX01 (sample SAMEA3136759, study PRJEB25190) | human gut metagenome | biome: human gut; feature: human-associated habitat; material: faeces | place: Austria | collected 2013
GTCCTTATATTCCCACATGTTCTCAATATGGTTTGGAAGCAATCGAAAAATATGGTGCGCTTAAGGGAGGATTACTTGCAGTATGGAGAATATTACGCTGTAATCCTTTTTCTCATGGAGGATATGATCCCGTACCATAAGTGTAAATGGAGCATGAGCCGTCCGTCGTGACGGTTTACTTCATAAGATTATCCAGGAGGAACTAGAAAATTGGAAAGTATGATTTTGGCTACTAAGAGTGGTACCCCGATCATTGGTCAGATTGCAGTTGTAATGGGATGGATCATGAATGCAATCTACAAGGTTCTGGATGCAGTTGGAATTCAGAATATCGGTCTTTGTATTATTATTTTCAGTATTCTGATCTACCTTTGTATGACTCCTCTGCAGATCAAACAGCAGAAATTCTCCAAGCTGAGTGCGATCATGCAGCCTGAGATCCAGAAGATCCAGAAAAAATACCAGGGTAAAAAAGATCAGGATTCCATGATGAAGATGCAGGAAGAAACACAGGCAGTTTACCAGAAATATGGTGTATCTGCGACAGGAAGCTGTGTTCAGCTGGCAATCCAGATGCCGATCCTGTTTGCTCTGTATCAGGTAATCCAGAACATTCCGGCTTATGTTGGAAGTGTTTACAATGTATTTAACGGTGTCTGCACAAAAATCCTTGCAGTAGACGGATTTACAGATATCATCAACAACTTTATCACAGACAACAAGATGACACGAGTAAGACAGGTAACTGAGAATGCAGATTCTATCGTAGATTTCCTGTATGCGCTGTCTCCGTCTCAGTGGGAATCCTTACAGAATATCAGCCAGTTCTCCGGATTTTCAGATCAGATCAGCAAGACTGCTTCTGAAATCCAGAAAATGCAGACATTTGGTGTGCTGAACATTGCTGACCAGCCACTGAGTTATATCAAAACGGGATCCCTGATCCTTATCATCGCAGCTCTTGCAATTCCGCTTCTTTCCTGGGCTACACAGATGCTCAACCTGAAGCTTATGCCACAGGCAGCGACGCAGAATGGCAATAATGATAACAATGCCATGGCAAGTTCCATGAAGACGATGAACACAGTAATGCCGCTTATGTCAGCATTTTTCTGTTTCACCTTCCCGGTAGGTCTTGGTATTTACTGGATCGCAAGTTCCGTAGTAAGAAGTATCCAGCAGCTGCTGATCAACCGTCATCTGAACAAGATGAATATCGATGACCTTGTTAATGAAAATATGAAAAAGATGGAAGCCAAGAGAGCAAAAGAAGGACTTCCGCCGCAGAAGATTACAAATCAGGCTCATCAGAGTGCCCGAAACATCAATAAGATTGAAAAAGGCATGAGTGGTACTGATGAAGCAAATCGTGCAAAAAAAGTAGAAGAAGCTTACAAGAATGCATCTCATGCAAAAGCCGGAAGTATCACAGCCAAGGCAAATCTTGTAAGAGATTTCGAAGAACGTAATAAGAAGAAATAAGGAAAGGAAGGTCGGGTTTTTACTATGGATGAATATATGCAGTTTTCAGCCAAAACAAAGAACGAGGCAATTACAAAGGCATGTATTGAACTGGGTGTATCCAGTGATCAGCTTGATATTCAGGTAGTCAGCGAAGGAAGTTCCGGATTTTTTGGAATCGGAAGTAAACCGGCAATTATCAAAGCTCGTAAAGTATATGATAATTCTGAAGAAAAAGAAATCGAAAAAATCGTTGATTCTGTTAAAATTAATGCTTTTAAAGAAGATACCGTAAAAGAAACACAGAAATCTGCACCGAAATCCGTTTCCAGACAGAACGATGTGAAACCGGAGACTAAGACAGAAACCGCAAAAGCATCAAAAGAAGAAAAACAGCCGAGACCTGCAAAAGAAAAACCTGCAAAAGAGAAACCGGTAAAAGAACAGAAAGAAAGACCGGCGAAAGAAAAACAGGTAAAAGCATCAAAACCGATCGAAATCATTACAGATCCGGAAGAAATCAAAGATATTGAAGAGAGAGCACTTGTATTCCTTCGCGATGTATTTGGTTCCATGGATCTTGGAGAAGTTCAGATCACTTCAAAATACAATACAACAGACGGTTGTCTGGAAGTTGATTTTGAAGGAGAAGATATGGGCATCCTTATCGGTAAGAGAGGACAGACACTGGATTCTCTCCAGTATCTGACAAGCCTTGTTGTAAATAAAGGCAAATCCGATTATATCCGTGTCAAACTTGATACAGAGGATTACAGAAGACGTCGTAAAGAGACTCTGGAAAACCTTGCAAGAGGAATTGCCTACAAGGTGAAAAAGACCAGAAAACCTGTTGTACTTGAGCCGATGAATCCATATGAAAGAAGAATCATCCACTCTGCACTGCAGGGAAATAAATTTGTTGAAACAGTCAGTGAAGGTGAGGAACCTTACCGTCATGTAGTTGTTAAATTAAAAAGATATTAATATATGAATCTAAAAAAGATGTTATTCTAGGTGAAAGCGTGAATAACACGTCTTGACGTGTGTGCTTACCTGGGGTAACATCTTTTTTTAGATAGAATACCAGGGTGAAAAGTTCTAAATCCACATGAGCTTGCGTAGCACGGAACAATCCGTAGGTATTCTAAATATTAGAATAATATCTGCGCCAGCAGATATATCCTTAGGAGGAAATATGGACGCAACAATTGCAGCAATCTCTACAGCAATGAGTGCTTCAGGTATTGGTATTGTTCGTATCAGTGGCGAAAATGCTATGGATGTGATCGCGAAGAGCTATCGTTCCAAAAACGGAAAAAAAGATATTCGTACAGTCGTCAGCCATACCATTCATTATGGATTTATCTATGATGGAGAAGAAGTTGTAGATGAAGTACTGGTTATGATCATGAGAGGACCTCACACATATACGGGTGAGGACACCGTAGAAATAGATTGTCATGGCGGTGTATATGCCATGAAACGCGTTCTGGAAACTGTTCTAAAAAATGGTGCGGTGATCGCAGAACCGGGAGAGTTTACAAAAAGAGCATTTCTGAACGGAAGGCTGGACCTGTCTCAGGCAGAGGCAGTTATGGATGTCATTCAGGCAAAGAATTCCATGGCACTCAAAAGTTCTGTCGAACAGTTAAAGGGTTCTGTACAGCGGGCTGTTAAAGAAATTCGTGCAAGACTGCTTCACCAGATTGCATATATAGAAACGGCACTGGATGATCCGGAACATTTTGACCTCACAGACTATCCACAGGAACTGCAGAAAATTGTGGAAAAAGAGAGTGAAAATATCAGTGAACTGTTGAAAACAGCGGACGATGGAAGAATGATACAGGAAGGAATCAAGACGGTTATCCTTGGAAAACCAAATGCAGGAAAGTCATCTCTTCTGAATTTTCTGGTTGGAGAAGACCGGGCAATCGTTACAGAAATTGCCGGAACGACAAGAGATATTCTGGAGGAATATATTTCTCTGAACGGGATCACGCTCCGCGTGATCGATACCGCTGGAATCCGTGAAACGGAAGATGTTGTCGAAAAGATCGGAGTCGGTAAGGCAAAACAAATGGCGGAAAACGCAGATCTGATCCTTTATGTTGTGGATTCTTCACTGCCGCTGGATGATAATGACCGCGAGATCATGGAATTACTTTCCGGACGGAAGAGTATCGTAATTTACAATAAAACAGATCTTGAGGCGGCTGTTGATATTGAAGAATTAAAGGAAAAAACAGGAAGCCCGGTCATTCCGGTATCTGTTGTGGAAGAAACCGGAATCAGTCAGCTGGAGGATGAGATCAAGAGGATGTTTTTCCATGGAGAGCTTTCCTTTAACGATGAGGTATATATTACAAATGCCCGTCATAAGGCCGCACTTGAAGAATCAAAGGAAAGCCTGAAGCTTGTAATGGACAGTATTGCTATGGGAATGTCTGAGGATTTCTTTTCCATTGACCTGATGAATGCGTACGAGAGTCTTGGACGCATCGTGGGTGAATCTGTGGGAGAAGACCTTGTAAATGAGATTTTCAGCAAATTCTGCGTTGGTAAATAAGAAGGGAAGATAAATAATGGAGACAAAAACACTGGAAAAAACCTGTGATATTGTTGTAGTAGGAGCGGGACATGCAGGCTGTGAAGCATCACTTGCCTGTGCACGTCTGGGGCTGGATACAGTAATGTTTACGGTAAGCGTAGACAGTATTGCCTTAATGCCATGTAACCCGAATGTCGGCGGCAGCTCCAAGGGACATCTGGTAAAAGAACTGGATGCGCTTGGCGGAGAGATGGGAAAAAATATCGACAAAACTTTTATTCAGTCAAAGATGCTGAACAGTTCCAAGGGACCGGCAGTTCATTCACTGAGAGCACAGGCAGACAAACAGGCCTACAGCACAGAGATGAGAAAGACTTTGGAAAATCAGGAAAATCTGACCATTAAACAGGGAGAAGTCACAAAGCTTCTCGTGGAAGAAGGCAAAATTACAGGAGTGCAGCTTTATTCAGGTGCAGTTTATCACTGCCAGGCAGTTGTACTCTGCACAGGAACGTACCTGAAAGCAAGATGTATCTACGGTGATGTCAGCAATTATACCGGACCAAATGGACTGCAGGCGGCCAATTATCTGACAGATTCACTCAAAGAGCTTGGAATCGAGATGTTCCGCTTCAAGACAGGAACACCGGCACGAATTGCCGGAAATACGATCGATTATTCCAAAATGGAAGAGCAGTTTGGCGATGAAAGAGTAGTGCCATTCTCATTCTCAACGGATCCGGAGTCTGTACAGATCCAGCAGAAGTCCTGCTGGCTGACTTATACAAACGAAAAAACGCATGAGATCATCCGTAATAATCTGGACCGTTCGCCATTGTATTCCGGTATGATTGAAGGTACCGGACCGAGATACTGTCCATCTATCGAGGACAAGGTCGTTCGTTTTGCGGATAAAAAACGTCATCAGGTATTTATTGAACCAGAAGGACTTTATACGAATGAAATGTATATTGGAGGCATGTCCAGTTCTCTTCCGGAAGATGTACAGGATGAAATGTACCATTCTGTTCCGGGACTGGAACATGCAAAGATTGTTAAGAACGCCTATGCAATTGAGTATGACTGCATCAATCCACGCCAGCTCTACCCGACACTGGAATTCAAAAAGATCAAGGGCCTTTTCAGCGGCGGACAGTTTAACGGAAGCTCAGGATACGAGGAAGCAGCCGCTCAGGGTCTGATCGCAGGAATCAACGCAGCCATGGAAGTAAAAGGAAAAGAACAGCTGATCCTGGATCGCTCCGAGGCATATATCGGCGTTCTGATCGATGATCTGGTAACAAAAGAAAACCATGAGCCGTACCGAATGATGACAAGCCGCGCCGAATACCGCCTGCTGCTCCGTCAGGACAATGCAGACCTCCGTCTCCGCAAAAAAGGCTGGGAGGTTGGCCTGATCGATGATGAGACATACCATAAACTGCAGGAAAAAGAACGAATGATCCATGAAGAGATCGAGAGAGTAGAACATACGACTGTAGGCGGTTCTGCAGAAGTACAGAGCCTTCTGGAATCTCAGGGAAGTACATTGCTGAAATCAGGAACCACCATTGCAGAGCTGATCCGCAGACCGGAACTTAACTATAAAGTGCTTGCACCGATTGATAAAGAAAGACCGGAACTTCCAGAAGATGTATGTGAGCAGGTAGAGATCAACATCAAATATGATGGCTATATCCGCCGCCAGATGAAACAGGTGGAGCAGTTCAAAAAACTGGAGCAGAAAAAAATTCCGGAAGACATTGATTATGAAGATGTAGGAAGCCTCCGCATTGAAGCACGTCAGAAACTGGAGGCTTACAGACCGGTATCCATCGGCCAGGCATCCCGAATCTCCGGCGTATCCCCGGCAGATATCTCTGTACTTCTTGTATACCTGGAAAGCAAAGCCGGACATAAACATTGATAACATTCTGAATAATGAAAACATAAAAAACAAAGAATAAGAGAGGAAACTGCATGTACAATTTAGAAATCCTGGAAAAAGGCTGCGAAGAACTTGGAATTACTCTTAATGACACGCAGAAAAATCAGTTTATCCAGTTCTACGAATTCCTTGTAGAAAAAAATAAAGTTATGAACCTTACCGGAATTACAGAATTCGATGAGGTTCTCGTGAAACATTTCCTGGACAGCCTTTGCTGTGTCAAAGCCGTAGATATGAGCAAGGTAAAAATGGTCATGGACATCGGAACCGGTGCCGGATTTCCGGGGGTTCCCCTGAAGATCGCTTTCCCGGAATTGGAAGCCTGCCTTCTGGATTCCCTGAACAAAAGAGTGAAATTCCTGGAAGAAACCTTTGCACTCCTTGGACTTGAGAACATTTCAGCCATCCACGGAAGAGCCGAAGAATATGCAAAAAACAAAGCCTACAGAGAAAAATATGACCTCTGTGTATCCAGAGCAGTATCCGGTCTTGCAACCCTGTCCGAATACTGTCTCCCATACGTAAAAGTCGGAGGACTTTTTGTCTCCTATAAATCCGGCTCAGTAAAGGAAGAAGCCGAAGCGGCGGAAAAAGCAGTAAAAATCCTCGGTGGAAAGATCCGAGACATTCAGTACTTCGATCTTCCGGGATCCGAGATCAGCCGTTCCCTGGTCATCATCGAAAAAGTAAAAAACACACCTGGAAAATACCCGAGAAAAGCAGGAACGCCGCTCAGAGAACCACTGGCATAACAGAATCTTGCTGCTCAGAAAATGTAATCTCCTGTCGAACAAAAGAAGAATTTGTGTGACAGGAGATTTTTCGCTGATTTGTTTCACAAAATTATCACAAATTTATCCTACTTTTATCACAAATTACTTTTACACTATAAAATGATAGAGATGCCCCTGGATTCCCCCATTCTCTGTTTCATCCAGGGGCATTTTCTATTGAAAAGACGCCAGAGTCAAAGGGCCTCTGTTTTACGACCTTTTGCCTCTGGCATCTTATAAGATGGGAAATCAAGAATTGAAAAAGTATTTCCCGGAGAATAAAAGGAGGAGAGTAAAGTGATCGAAGTAAGTAATCTGGTCAAAAAATACGGCGATCATACAGCCGTTGACCATCTTTCCTTTCAGATCGAAAAGGGGAAAATTTACGGATTCCTGGGCCCCAACGGTGCAGGAAAATCAACAACAATGAACATGATCACAGGATACATTGCTTCCACAGAGGGAAAAGTAATGATCGATGGTCATGACATTCTGGAAGAACCGGAGGCAGCCAAGAAATGTATCGGCTATCTGCCGGAAATGCCGCCACTCTATTTTGACATGACTGTTCTTGAGTACATGAAATTTGCGGCTGATCTGAAAAAAATCCCAAGAAACCAGAAAGACAAACAGATAAAAGAAGTCATGGATATGGTAAAGATCACAGACATGAAAGACCGTCTGATCAAAAACCTTTCCAAAGGTTACCGCCAGAGAGTTGGCCTTGCACAGGCGATCCTTGGATATCCGGAAGTGATCATCCTGGATGAGCCTACAGTAGGACTTGACCCGAAGCAGATCATCGAGATCCGTGACCTGATCAAAAGCCTGAAACAGAAACATACGGTTATCTTAAGTTCTCATATCCTTTCCGAGGTGAGAGCAGTATGTGATTACGTTCTGATCATTTCACACGGAAAACTGGTAGCCAGTGATACGCCGGACAATCTGGAACGTCTGGCAGCAGGTTCCAACAGTCTCCTTATGAAAGTAAAAGGCGAGAAAGATACCATCCGAAAAGATCTGGAAACGATCGAAGGCGTTACCGGTGTGGAAATGTCCTACGACAGCGACGAAGAACTGTGGAAAACAAAAGTTTCCATTCAGGAAAATGTGGATATCCGCGAAAAAGTTTTCTATGCTATGGCAAAAGCAAACTGCCCGATCTACGAGATGCAGGTTAAGAGAGTTTCTCTTGAGGATGTATTCCTTGAGCTTACCGAAGGAGAAAAAAAGAAATCCACCGGGAAACAGGAAAGATCACAGTGGAAACCGGTAGAAGATAAATCTTCGGAAACAGAAAAATCTGAGAAAACGGAGAAAGCTTCAGATAAAAAAGAGGGGGATCAGTCATGACAGCAATTTTTAAAAGAGAACTGAAAAGCTATCTGACCTCCATGGTTGGATATCTCTTCATATTTTTTGTCCTGGTGCTGACTGGAATTTATTTTTCCGCATATCAGCTCTCAGCAGGTTATTCAAAATTTGAATCTACATTAAGCGCACTGACCTTCGTGTTCCTGATCGGTGTGCCGATCCTTTCCATGCGTGTACTTGCAGAAGAACGTAAACAAAAAACAGATCAGCTGCTTCTGACAGCGCCGATATCTGTGTGGGATATCGTATTTGGAAAATACCTTGCACTGGTAGCCGTATTTGCCATTCCGGTTGTGATCATGTGCTTTTATCCACTGATCATGAGTAAATTTGGAACCATTTCCTATGCTTCCGCATATACAGGAATCCTGGGATTTTTCCTTCTTGGATGTGCGAATCTGGCAATTGGTGTATTTATGTCAGCACTTACGGAAAGCCAGGTAATTGCAGCAGTACTTACTTTTGTATTTCTGTTTGCTTTCTATATGATGAATGGAATTTCCTCATTTTTCTCACAGACTTCCATGTCAACGGCAGTGGCATTCGGACTTCTGATCGTGGCGATCGCAATTATCATTTATACCATGATCAAAAATGTTCTGATCTCTGCAGTGATCGGAGTTGTAGGAGAAGTTGCCCTTGTGATCGTATACGTTGTAAAATCAAGTATTTTCCAGGGTGGTATCCAGAAAGTACTGAATGTATTTAATCTGAGCGGACATTATGAGAACTTTACAAACGGTGTGTTTGACGTGACAGGAATCGTATATTTTATCTCTGTCGTTGCAATCTGTCTGTTTCTCACCATGCAGTCCATTCAGAAGAGACGCTGGAACTAGGGGGTGAATGGAAATGAAATTCAGTGAGAAATTCAAGAAAAATAAAAGCGAGGCAGTAGAGACAGAAACTGCACAGGATTCCGGGAAAAAGAAACATAAACCAGATCCGAAAAAACTGGTAGGCACTATCAGTAAAAAGCATATTAAAAATGGTACTTACAGCATGGCTATGGCAGCGATCTTTATCGTGATCGTAGTTGTGATCAATATGATCGTAGGTGCAATCCCGTCTAAATATTCACAGCTGGATGTAAGTTCATCCAAGCTTTATACCATCGGTGATGAGACAAAGAAAGTGCTGAAAGCACTGGATAAAGATGTGACCATTTACCAGATCGCACCAAGCGGCTCTGAGGATGATACGATTTCCAACCTGCTGTCACGCTATAAAGATGAGTCCAAACATATTAAAGTTGAAGTAAAAGATCCGGTTGTAAATCCGAAATTTGCTTCTGAATATACAAGCGATGATCTTGCATCAAACAGCCTGATCGTAGTTTGCGGAGACAGAAACAAAGTTATCAATTACAACGATATGTATTCTACTTCTGTAGACTACAATACCTGGCAGCAGACCACGACCGGATTTGACGGTGAGGGACAGATCACAAGTGCTATCGGATATGTGACATCCGAGAACCTTCCGATCATGTACACGTTATCCGGACATGGCGAAAAAGATCTGGATTCCAGCTTTAAAGAGGATATCCAGAAAGCCAACATTGATATCAAGGATCTGAACCTTCTCACAGAAGGAAAAGTTCCGGACGATGCTGACTGCCTGATGATCGTATCTCCGACGAGCGATATTTCTGAGGAAGAAAAAACAGAGATCCTGGATTATCTGGAGGCGGGCGGAAAGGCCATGATCTTCTCTGATTATACACAGGATGATCTGCCGAACTTCGATGCTGTCCTTGAAAATTATGGCGTAAAACGTGCAGCAGGAATCGTATTTGAGGGCGACAGCCAGCATTATGGAATGCAGATGCCGTATTATCTGGTACCGACTGTTAACAGCACAGATGCAAGCTCTGAGACCGCTTCCGCAGGCTCTTATGTACTGGCTCCATATGCACAGGGTATTCAGAAAACAGATGATGTAAGAGATACCGTAACGATTGACAGTATCCTGACAACTTCTGACCAGGCTTACTCTAAGACAAACATGCAGAGCAGCAATATCGAGAAAGAAGACGGAGATGTAGACGGCCCGTTTGATCTTGGTGTTGCCATTACTGAGAAACTGGATGATGACAAGGAAACACAGATCGTTTACTACTCCACAGCAAATCTGATGGAGAGTCAGGTAAACCAGATGGTATCCGGCGGAAATGAAAAACTTCTTCTGGAGTCCTTAAACTGGATGACCAGCACAGATGACGGCAATTCCGTTTCCATCCCATCCAAGAGCCTTGAGTCTACAAGCCTGACCGTAACGGATTATGATGCAGCCTTCTGGAAGATCTGTACTATTGGTCTGATCCCGGGAGTGTTCCTTGTTGCAGGATTTTTAATCTGGCTTAAGAGGAGAAAAGCATAATGAAAAAATCAACCAAACTTGTTTCAGCTGTTGTTGTTCTGGCAGTTCTAGGTGGTACGTATGTGGGACTGAATACCTACGTATCCAAAGAGGAAAAGACAGAGAACAGCAGTGAGGAGGAAAGCAAAACAGAAGTGTTTTCCGTGAAAACGGATGATATCAAATCTCTGGAATTTATCGTAGACAAGAAGGAAACTACCTTTGAGAAAAAAGATGATTCCTGGGTGAAAAAAGATGAGACTGCTTTCCCTGTAAATCAGACAACTCTGGATTCTGCAGCTTCCGCCATCGAAAAGGTGGAAGCTGACAGGGTTCTGAAAAAAGTAGACGATCTTACCGAATATGGACTGGATTCCCCGTCCAATACGGTGACCGTTGATACCAGTGATGGCACAACCAAGTTTAATATCGGAGATGAGAATACTTCCACGAATCAGTATTACATTTCCAAAGATGATGATGACAGTACTGTGTATGTAGTAGCGGCAGATACGGTCACTCCGTTTATGAAATCTCTTTACGATTATGCACAGGGAGAAGATTTCCCGACAATTGATTCTTCCACAGTAAAGAAAGTCCAGGTAAGCGAGGATAAAGATTCCTATGTTCTGGAAGAAAATTCTGATGGAGCTACCTGGGATGTTTCCAGCGATGGAAGCAGTGATAAAGAAACTGCGGATACTACAGCAGCAGGAAATGTAACCTCCGGACTTGGAAATTTTGCATATGATCAGTTTGTAAATTATAATGCAGAGGATCTTTCACAGTATGGCCTTGATAAGCCGTATGCGACGATTACAGTGGATTATCAGGAAGAGGTGAAGGATGACAGCTCAGACAGTACAGATTCTTCAGAAAAGGATTCTACAGCCTCTGAGAGTGATTCTGAGAGTGTCGACAGTACTGATGATAAAGCTTCAGCAGAAAACAGTTCGACAGATAGTTCTGACAGCACGGATGCTTCTGATGCCAGCAGTTCTTCAGAGGATACCAAGACAACAACAGTAGATAAACAACTTGTTATCTACGTTGGCGATGAAGCAAGTGATGGCAGTCGATATGTAACTGTGGATAACAAACATATTTATACAATGTCCGCGGATACTCTGAGCGCAGTTATTGACAAAGCACCATCAGATCTCTGGTCACTGATCGTCAATTATCTGTCTGTAAAAAATCTGGATCAGCTTCAGGTTACTTACGGCGGCGCAACAAATACTGTAAATGTTTCACGTGAAACATCCAAAGATGATGACGGCAATGACAAAGAGACAACGACTTATCAGCTGGATGGTAAGGAGATAGAAAGTACAACCTTTACCACTTTCTATAACAAGCTGATAAATATGGCAGGCCAGAAGAGACTGACGGACGCTTATACACCGGCTACAGACCCGGAGATGACTGCTGTATTCACAGACTCTGATAAGAACCAGACAACCGTTACCTTCTACACATATGACACAAACTATTACGCAGCTGTCGTTGGAAACAAAGTATTTCTCGTAAACAAAATGACGGTAAAAGAAATGTTTAATGCATATGAGACACTGATAAACGGTGAATCAAAAACAGAAGCCACAGCAACACCAACGGCTGAGGCGGAAAAGTGAAAAATAAAACTAAGCCCCGGAATTCCATGGATCAGGAGTTCCGGGGCTTTCTATAATAAAAAAACCTGTACAGTGGTTTTTCAGTCCACCGTACAGGTTTTATTTTTTTTATATCCAACAGAAGGTTCGGGGGAGCTTCTGTCAGTTACATATTAGTTAAGCAAGACCTCTTTCTTCCAGCCAGTCGAAGAGAACGATTTTTTCTTCTTTCTTTCTCTTGGCCATGTGATTGAACTGAAGGATTGTCAGGATCGTGAAGATCACAAACAGTACAGCCAGTACAATTACAGAAGTAGTAATGCTTCTGCCACCACTGATCGTTGCACGGAATGCATCAACTGTGTAGGTGAATGGCAGGTATGCGTGAATCTTTGCAACAAATGCAGGAGAAATCTCGACCGGATAAGTACCGGCAGATCCTGCAAGCTGAACGACCATGAATACCAGCATCAGGAAACTTCCTACTTTACCAAGTGTAATGTTGAAGAAGTACATCATGGATGTAAAGGTCATTGCTGCGAGGCAGGCGAAGAGAACTGTCTTGCCCATCTCAGCAGGGGTGAATCCGTTAAATGCATGTAACAGAAGGATCAGACAGATTGCCTGAAGCATTGCTACCGGATAAAGTACGGAAGCTTTGCTTGCCCACCATGCAAAACCGGATTTCAGTTTGCCTTTATACTGAGCCAGAGGATACATCAGGCAGAATGCCAGTGCACCAACCCAGAGGCCTACAGACATCATATAAGGTGCCATTGCGTGTCCGTTATTCGGAACATCGGTAAGTTTTGTTTCATCGCTCACAACAGGTGTTGCGAACATTTTAATTGTTTCATCACTTGCTGAGTTATCTTTAACTGTTTTAGCTCCATCACTGAGGCTTGTGGTTAATGTCTTGGAACCATCTTTCAGTTCTTTCATACCACTTCCAAGTTTCTTGGAACCATCATACAGCTGAGAGGAACCACTCTGGATCTGAGCAGCACCATCTGCAAGCTGTTTCGCACCATTGTTCAGAGTGCTGTTGTTACTTACAAGTTTCTTGGTACCACTGAGAAGAGTTGAGGTACCGTTTGCTAATGTCTTAGTTCCGTTTGCAAGAGTAGTAGCACCGCTGGAAAGAGTTTTAGCTCCAGTGGAAAGCTGACTGGTACCGCTTGTAAGAGCAGAACTGTTAGCGGCCAGTTTAGCGACGCCATCTGTGTATGTCTTAATTCCTGTAGTCAGTGTTTCAGAACCATCGGCAAGCTGACCTGCACCGGATTTCACCTGCGGAAGTGCGCTTGTGATCTGTTTTCCTGCTTTTTTCAGACTTGTTGCGCCATCAGTAAGTTTCTTGTTGTTTGCGGTTAATTTATCAAATCCATCGTTCAGAGCTTTGATTCCGGCGGCTGCTTTCGGGAAAGCTGCGGTACCAGTCTCCAGTTTCTGAAGTCCGGCGGAAACAGTTTTTGTTCCGGTATTTACAGCTGTTGCACCCGCGTACAGCTGCTGTGTAACAGCGGAAAGCTGAGAGATCATATCTGTAGGAAGCTGACCTGCAACTGCGCCCATTGTAGTAGCGGCTGTGCCCATTTCTGTAGCACCGCTGCCCATTTCTGCTGCACCATTGCTCATTTCTGTAGCACCACTTGTCAGTCCGTCTGCAAGCTGGTTCAAAGTTGCTGCAGCACCTGTCAGAGTCTGTACACTGCTCTTAATATCCTCAGTTTTGCTGTTCAGCTGTGAAAGTGCATCTCCAAGTTCTCCCTGAACTGCATCAATTTCACCATTTACAACGCCCAACTGGGAAACCTGATCAGAATATCCGGCTGCAAAGGAAGTATCTACCTGAGAAGCGCTTCCGGCAGCACCGGACAGAGTATTGATCACATTGCTGAGGCTTTCAGCGGAAATTTTTCCATTTTCATCCTGTGCGCTCTGAATTGCCTGAAGTTCTGCAACAGCAGAGTTCATAGCCTGCTGTGCGGCATCAATTCTTCCGTTTGCGTCATTAAGTGTTGAAGTTGTTGTCTGTCCGTATGTATCCATTGCGGAGCTTACTGCACTGATCTGAGCTTTCATTCCACCAAATGCAGTACCAAGACCCTCTGCTTTGGAAGAAAGCATTGTACTTGCATCAGTAAGAGCACTTGCTGCACTGTTAAGACCAGGTACGATCTGACCGGTAACAGCTGACGCACCCTGAGTCATGGCTGCGGAAGCGGATTCCATACCAGTTTGAGCCTTAGTCATACCGGCGGAAGCAGATTCCATACCTTTCTGAGCCTTTGTAAGGCCACTGGAAAGCTGTTTGAAGGATTCTTCAGTAGTGCTTCCCTTCAGAGCAGAAACAGTGTCGTTAAGTTTTTTTGTTCCTGCTTCCAGAGCTGCAGTTCCGGATACCAGAGACTGAGAATCTTTAGTTCCTTTTGTAACGCCGGTATTTAACTGAGCGATACCATCAGAAACATCTCCAAGGCTTTCCAGAGCGGAGAGCTGTTTAGCGCCGTCTGCCAGTTCCTGTGCACCCTTTACATAAGCGGTTGTTCCATCAGCCAGAGTATCTGCACCGCTGACATACTTTGTAGCACCACTGGAAAGAGTATTGATACCTTCGCTTAAAGCTTTGGCACCGGATTCCAGGCTGCTTGCACCGCTTTTCAGTGCATCGGAGTTTTCATTCAACTGATCAACACCTGCGGTGTACTGTTTCACACCTTTATCCAGAGTGTCAACACCGGTTGTAAGCTCCGGTACCTTGTTGGTGAGAGTAGCGACACCACTGTCAAGCTGTTTTGCTCCATCATCCAGACTCTTGGCTCCGTCGTTAACCTGAGCTACACCATCGGTGTATGTCTTAAGTCCCTCTGTGAGACTGTCAGCACCGCTTACGAATGTAAGAGTACTTGTGGAAAGTTTTTTCAGGTTCTTGGTAATGGTTTTGTTACCATCAGCAGCTGTAGTCAGTCCGTCTTCAAGTTTTCCGGATCCGTCAGCAGCTTCCTGCATTCCGTCACCTGCTTCTGAGATAGAATCAAAAACGGTTTCTGTATAGGTTTCTGTAACCTGGGAGGCGATGTTGTCGCGAAGCTTCAGCATTGCTGTTTCACTGAGCTTGGAAGCGATGTAGTTGGTTCCCGGATTGGTCTGATATGTCAGCTCCATCTGCTTGGGGTTATCATCCATTACAGTAGCTGCATTTGCGGAGAAGTCTTCCGGAATTGTGATAACCATGTAGTAGGTTCCGTTTGCCAGACCGTCCTCTGCTGTTTTGCTGTCTACAATGTTGAATGCCATTGAGTCGTTGTCTTTCAGCTCATCCGCCATATCCTTACCTATACTTAGCGTCTTGCCATTATACTCAACTGGTTTGTCTTCGTTTACCACGGCCACCGGCAGGTTATCCACGCTTCCGTAAGGATCCCACATGGATTTCAGAAACAGGCCTGCATAGATGATCGGGATAACGATGATAGCGATTACAACGATAAGCATGAGCTTGTTACGAAGTAGGCTTTTCCATTCGTCTTTGATCATTTTACCTATCCCTTTCTTTATTTAGTTTTATATAAAGCTTAGTTGCTTAATCAAACTTTATTCCAGTAATGGCTTTAAAATCTATTAAACATACTAAATTCTATTAATAGCTCTCAAATCCATTATCAAACAAAGTGTTGATTTTCTTTACGTGATGTATTATACTAAACACAAAACATAGATACAACCATTAAATATTTACTGAATGTATATTAATGGACATAAATGCGAAAAATGTCTAATACAGAAAGATGATTTTTATGGCTGCAGACACGAACATGATATTATAGTAATTCCAGAAATACTATAGTTGAGAGAAAATGACCGAATCAAGGAAGCCCTCTCCGCGGGATTGCGAAAAGCAATAAGTAATGAGTGGGGACTTGCTTATATCAGGAGGAGTACAAACAAGTCCTGATAAACTGCGGAGCAGTTATTTGGTTATGAGCAAGTAGCGAAGCGGATTGCGAATATCCGCTTGACTATATGGTAATTTATGAACATGAAGTAGAGTAGAATGCGAATGTCCGCTTTACTTATTATAGCTTTACGGAATAACAGGGGGAAAAGAAAAATGGCCGAAAAAGTTGATAGAAGAGTACGGAAAACAAAAGCACAGCTTCGAGCAGGATTAGCACGTCTTATGCAGAAGAAGAGTATTAAAGAGATTACTGTGAAAGAACTGGTGGAAGAAGTAGATATCAACCGTTCCACGTTTTATCTTCATTATACAGATATTTACCAGATGTTAGAATCTATTGAGGCGGAACTGATGGATGAAGTTTCTCATTTAGTAGAAGATTATCCGCTTGATCCTCTTAACAATAAGGAGAGTTCTTATCCGTTTATTGAGCAGATTTTTACAATTTTGGATAATAATAAGGATATTTGTATTGCACTGCTCGGAAAAAATGGGGATATGGCGTTTGTCAGCCGAATCGAAAAGCTGATTGCGGATACAGTTCTGCATCGTCTGTCTATTCGTTTGCCTAAGGATAATCGGGATATTGAGTATGCGTACGCCTTTTGTCTGAATGGATGTGTAGGAATGATCAAGACATGGCTCTCTTCTGAAAACCAGGAATCTACACAGCATATGGCAGAGCTTACCCATAAGCTGATTGATAATACAACACATATGTATTTGGAACAGGCTTTAAGATAAAATAAGAGCTGATGTTTCACGTGAAACAATAATAAATAAAATACGAAAATGGGGTTGTCGCACTGACAATTGTTGCCTCCATATAGGGCTTTTATATTTCATTGTCATATATGAGGGTAGCATATCACAATGTGACAACCCCATTTTTTTATGCCATAGGTGATTACTCCGTAATGTTCCAATGACACAAAAAAATCTCCGGGCAGGATCACGCTGCGCCGGAGAGAAATTATGCCAATTATGCCGCTGAAGCAATCTGCCGCAGGAGGAGAATCCTGCAAGCAGGAGCTTTTTTGTTTACAGAAAAATTGATACCTGCTCCAGAAAATGCTCAGGATCTTCGATGTGAGGAAGATGTCTGGTATCAGGAATTGTTGCAGTTTCAATAGAAGAATTCAGTTTCTGATACTCTTCGGCAATGAGAGAACCAGAAGCCTCTTTTTTGCCGGAAATGATATAAATGCAGGCATCAGAAGATTCAACTGCGTTGTTGATGCTGATATTCAAATACTTGCCAATATAGCTGGAATAGAGATATTTGGCGTTGGAACCACCTTTATGCGCGGATTCATAATAAGTATCTACAAGTGTATCGGTCACGTGAAACGGATTATAAAATAACTGTTCCATAAACATGCTGCTGATAGCCTCACGTGCACATGCGATATGATAGATCAGTGTTCCGAAGACAGGAAGTTCGATTATGTGTTTGAATAATTTATTGTCTTCACATGGGGCCTGCTTCAGTGAACTGAGACTTGGTGGATTTACAAGCATGATCTTGCGAATATAGTCGGAATTATTACGATATGCCATGATTGCAAAAGAACCGGAAAAACCACTGGCAATAATATCTGTTTCTTCGTGAATTACATTCTTAACAAAGTCGCAGAGAAGCTGCACAAATACAAAATTTGTGTAGGTAATCTCTGCCTTTTCAGAGCGTCCACAGCCCAAAAGATCAATCGTGTAAACGGTATGTTCTGTTGCCAGCTGATTTTCAACGGCATTCCATTCATAGCCAGATGCGCCTGGCATTATATCGTGAACGAGAAGCAGTGGAGAACCATGTCCCTGCTTTGTATAGTGGATTTTTCCAAAACGCCAGTCATATGTTTTACCATGTGGTTGCTCCAGCATATCTTTAAGCTGAGATGTGGCATCTATAAAACGATTTGTAATATGAATAACTCCTGTGGCTGTTCCTAATAAAGCAGCAAGAGTAAGTAGTTTATGTCCGTTTTTCTTCATTGAAAGCCTCCTGAAATTCGTATTAAATGATTTGGGAAAATACTGTTCGATGCACTAAAATTCACTGATCTGATGGTATTTTTCTGAATATTTTCTGGCTTTTATTATACGCTATTGGTGGAAAATTTACAATGCTTTTGTAGATTGGAGTAAGGAAGGTAACATGTGAAACAAGATAGAAAATGAGCGATATTTTTTATATCGAATCAGGAAAGTTCCCATCTCCTTGTGAAGCTACGAGAAACAAAATGTGGTGTGTGGAGGGATGAGGTTGTATCAGGAACACAAGCAGGTCCTGATACAACCGTGAAGCAGTTATTCGGTTATGAGTAAGTAATAAATGCGGATGAATTTATTTACTTGACTGTTTTACAGTGTATGTTTCACGTGAAACATATATTGCATGTAATACAGGCAAATAGTTCCTTTTTTAACCAAATCAAGTAAGTCCCCTGCTTCAATTGCGAAAAGTAATAAGCAGGGGGATTGATTGTATCAGGAAGAGTGTAAGCAATTTCTGATAAACTGCGAAGTAGTTAATTATTCGGTTATGAGCAAGTAGTGAAGCAGATTGCGAATATCCGCTTCACTTAGTGAGAGGAAGGAGATTTTTTTTGACAAATGTAAAGCAATTATGCCATAGATGCTGTAGTTATTTACGGAGGTGCAGCTATCTACTGGACAAGCGGATATTTGCATCTCGCATTGCTCGTAGCTCTGCACCGAATAAATTTCACCACAGTTTATGAGTGAATAAATACTCTGCCGGTTTTCACTTGCCATAGCTGTGGTTGTGGATACAGAGAGTCAAATTATACAGGATTTCCCAGAATAATATTGATTAAAGTTTTATTCAGCATAATAGTGCGGTTCCAGGGATTGATGATTACTCCTTCAATAGATGGTTCCTGGAGTGCTGCGTGAAAAATTTTGTCAATGTCTGCTGTGAAAGTAGACATGATCTGGCTGCTGCCTTTTAATTCTTCGTCAAAACTGGTAAAAGCAGCCCACCATTGTTTTCCATCACCGGTTTTTATAGCCTGGAGATTAATCTTTCCATCACCTTTTGGTGGTTCTACAGCTACGATCAGCTGAGCATACTCTTTCATTCTGCGACGAATTACCGTGAGAACGTGCGCCAGCATTTCTTCAGTGGCATCCTGCTGGAGAGCAGCGATTGCAGTTTCGATTTTGTCATTTCCCTGAAGCGTTTTATCTAATTGAGCCTTTGCCTGATCTTTGTTGGTTGGATTCATGATAGAAATATTCCTTTCGATATAGATAGATTGTTCGTGATTGTATTATAGCATTTCAGGAAATAGAGCGGCAAGATTAAGTTAAACGCAAACGTGCCTGCATCTGCGGGGGTATGGAGTAGGGACGGAGATTTTTATCGATAAATTATATGGCGATAGTGTAAAGAGATAAGCTGAGAATAAGAGAAGAAGAACAAGGGGGGAATTCATGAAGATTTTGAAAAGAAAAAATGATATTTGACAAAAGGGATAGTAGTATGAAATGAGAAAAGAAAAAACATATGTCCAATATATCGGACTTTTCTGCAAAGGTGGGAAATGAAAAAAGAAATACGTCAAAATACGAAGGTTTAACGCTAAAAACGATATAAAAGTACGGTTTATAGTACCGCAATAATATATGTGTACGATTTATAGTACATATATAAAAATGCACAAAAACACCCAAACACCGTCATGTGCACCTGCACGCAGTCGAGCAGATATTCGCAATCCGCTTCGCTGCCTGCTCATAACCAAATAACTGCTCCGCAGTTTATCAGGAGAAACTTGCACTCCTCCTGATACAAGCAAATCCCCACCCACTGCTTATTGCTTTTCACAATTGAAGCAGGGGACTTACTTGATTTGGTTAAAAATACGATGAAAGATACGAAAAAAATAGAAAAAATAATGCTGTTTTTGCTGCAAATGCCTGCTTAACAATGATCTGGATGGCCTACATGCCTCCTGATAAGCTACGAAGTAGTTATTCGGCTATGGGCAGGCAGCGAAACGGATTACGAATATCCACTTGACGGCCCATATATAGAAAAAAAGAGGCGTTTTAGGGCGCCTGAGAGCTGTTATTTTGCTGTGTTTCTGCTATGTTTGAGCTGGTTTTGACGAGGACAGGAGACAAATAATACATAATGGGATATTTCGGAAATAAAAAATATAAAT
>OLSX01001789.1_pt1 | contig 20089 bp, 14 predicted proteins | sample 1673141 | NCBI WGS metagenome assembly OLSX01 (sample SAMEA3136759, study PRJEB25190) | human gut metagenome | biome: human gut; feature: human-associated habitat; material: faeces | place: Austria | collected 2013
TCATGCCGGGTGAGAACGTTGGCAAGGGCAGCGATGACACCCTGTTTGCTCTGGTTGACGGCACTGTCCGTTTTGAGCGCGTGGGCAAGAGCGGCAAGAAGTGCAGCGTGAAGCAGTAACTTCTGCCTGAAAAACTGCAACCCGAAGAGCCGGACCCTCGTGGCCCGGCTCTTTTTAGGTAACGAAAAAGACTTTTCTGTTTGGAAATCAAACCTCTCAGTCCGCGCTTTGGCGCGGCTGGCTTCCTTAGTAGGGGAGCTGAACAGAGGGAAAAGGCTTTTTAAGAATAGGAGGGGCTGTATGGCAGCACAAACCAATTTTATCGATATCGCCACCATCTGGCTCCATGCGGGCAAGGGCGGCGATGGCGCAGTGAGCTTCCATCGTGAGAAGTTCGTGGCCGCTGGCGGCCCGGACGGCGGTGATGGCGGCCGCGGCGGTGACATCATCTTTGTGGCGGACGATCATCTTTCCACCCTGATGGACTTCCGCTACAAGCGCAAGTACACTGCCCCCGAGGGCGGCAAGGGCGGCGCAAGCCTCTGCCACGGCAAGAATGCCGAAAACCTCATCATCAAGGTGCCGCTGGGCACCGTGATCAAGGACGCGGAGAGCGGGCTGGTCATCGCGGACCTGTCCGACCACACCCCCGTCACCATCGCAAAGGGCGGCCGCGGCGGCTACGGCAACGCACATTTTGCAACGCCAACCCGCCAGATCCCCAAGTTTGCCAAGCCCGGTATGCCCGGTGAGGACATCCAGGTGACGCTGGAGCTGAAGCTGATTGCTGATGTGGGCCTGATCGGCTTCCCCAATGTGGGCAAGTCCACCCTCATCTCTACCATCAGCGCGGCCAAGCCCAAGATCGCGAACTATCACTTCACCACGCTGGTGCCCACCCTGGGTGTCGTGTCGGTGGGTGAGGGCGCAAGCTTTGTCTGCGCCGACATCCCCGGCCTGATCGAGGGTGCCAGCGAGGGCATTGGACTGGGCCACGACTTCCTGCGCCATGTGGAGCGCTGCCGCCTGCTGCTGCATGTGGTGGATGTCTCCGGCAGCGAGTGCCGTGAGCCGGTGGAGGACTTTGAAAAGATCAACGAGGAGCTGGCAAAGTTCAGCCCCGAGCTGGCACAGCGCCCCCAGATCGTGGTGGGCAACAAGTGCGACCTGGCCACCGAGGAGCAGATCGAGAGTTTCCGTAGCTATGTGGAGGGCAAGGGCCTGACCTTTGTGCCCATCTCTGCCGCCACCATGCAGGGCGTGCGGGAGCTGCCGGGCCTGGTCTACAACCGCCTGAAGGATATCCCGCCGGTGCCCGTGTTCACCCCCGAGTACAAGAAGCCCGAGCCCAAGGCCAACGACCGTGCTTATACCATCCAGCGGATGGAGGCCCATGTGTGGAGCATCGACGCGCCTTGGCTGGAGTATATCCTGGCCGGCAGCAATGTGGATGACTACGAGAGCCTGCAGTATTTCCAGCGTCAGCTGGACGAGAGCGGCATCCTGACCGAACTGGTGGAAAAGGGCGTGCAGGAGAACGACACCATCCTCATTGGTGAGTATCAGTTCGATTATATCTTCTAAGAGGTTAACTGGCTCGCCCTCTCAGGCCGCTTCGCGTCCAGCTCCCCCAAAGGGGGAGCCCTTGGCAAAAACAAGCTGTTTTGCGTGGATTGCCAAAGCCTCGCCCTTCGGGAGAGGTGGCAGTGCGAAGCACTGACGGAGAGGGTGAGGGTGCTGACAAAAGGGATTTTCTTATGAACGAACCTGAAACCATCGACCCCCGTGAGCTGAACCCGCTGGCGCTGGCCTTTGTGGGAGACAGCGTGCTGGAACTGCTGGTGCGCACCCGTCTGGCACGGCACCACCGGATGTCCGCAGGCAAGCTCAATGTGGAAAAGGTCAAGTATGTCTCAGCCCGGGCACAGTTCCGGGAGGAGCAGCTGCTGGAGCCGCTCTTCACAGAGGAGGAGCTGGCTGTGTTCAAGCGGGGCCGCAACGCCAGCAAGGCCAGTGTGGCCAAGCACGCTTCCCCCGAGGAATACCGCGCTTCCACCGGCTTTGAGTGCCTGCTGGGCTGGCTTTACCTCACCGGGCAGATGGCCCGTGTGGAAGAGCTGTTCGATGCCCTGTGGCAGCAGTTTGACCCGAACCAGAAATAAAACGCGAAAGCCCGCTGCTTTCCGCACTGGAAAACAGTGCAGGGAAGGCAGCGGGCTTTCTTATGCGGCGTTACTTCTTGTTCTTGGCACCCTCGTCGTCAGCACCCTTGGTATACTGGTTGGGGTGCTTGTGCTCGTTGGTGGTCTGATTGGTGGTGCGGTTCTGGCTCTGGTTCTTGCAGTTGTTCGTGCGGTTTTCGGTGCGATTCTCGCTGTGGTCCTTCATGGTTCGTTACTCCTTTCGTGAGGGGGCTTTCCCTCACAGCCTTAGTTTTGCCGCGAACGGCGGCTTTATTCATGGGAGGATAAGCTTTCATGCCTACGGAATATTTTGAGCGCCGGGAGCGCGCTCTGCTGGGCGACCGGTTCGATGCTCTCTATGCCGCCCCGCAGGAGACTGCTGCCCGGGGCGTGACGGTCTCGGCCCTGCGTGCTGCGCCGGAGCAGTTTGCCGCGCAGGCAGATTTTCCGGTGGAGCCCTCGCCCTTCTGCAAGGCGGGCTTTGTGGTGCAGGACCCCGCCTTCAAGCCCGGGCGGCACCCCTACCACCATGCGGGCGTGTTCTACTCGCAGGAGCCTTCCGCTTCCAGTGCCGCGCCCCTGCTGGGGGTCCGGCCCGGGATGCGGGTGCTGGATACCTGCGCGGCCCCCGGCGGCAAGAGCAGCCAGCTGGCGGCAGCGCTGGGCGGGCAGGGGCTGCTGGTGAGCAACGAGTTCGTTGCCGCCCGCGCCGAGGTGCTCCGGAGCAATCTGGAGCGGATGGGCGTGCCCAACGCCGTGGTGCTGAACGAGGACACCGGCCGCATTGCCGCCGCTCTGCCGGAATTTTTTGACCGTGTCCTCGTGGATGCGCCCTGCTCCGGCGAGGGGATGTTCCGCAAGGAAGCCGTGGCTGTGACCCAGCACTGTGAAGCGCTGGTGAAGCAGTGCGCCGCACTGGGGGCACAGATCCTGGACAACGCGGCGGCCTGCCTGGCCCCCGGCGGCGAGATGATCTACTCCACCTGCACCTTTGCCCCGGAAGAGGACGAGGGACAGGTGGCGGCATTTTTGCAGCGCCACCCGGAATTCACGCTGGCCGATGTGTTCGGCAATGTGGATTACAGCTTTGGCAGCCCGGGTGAGGCAAACCGCACCGGCGGCCTGCCGCTGGATGTGAGCAAAGTGCGCCGGATCTGGCCCTGTCAGGGCGGCGAGGGGCATTTTATTGCCCGGTTGGTCAAGGCTGGCACGCCGCGGCCGCTGCCTGCCCCCGGAACCTATACGGCAGAGGAAGAGCTCTGGCTGGCTGCTGCCGCAGAGCAGAGCAAAAAGCAGAAGGGAAGCAAGGGCGGCAAGCCTGCCAAGGCCCCGGATGCCCGCAGTGCCCGCCGGGAGAACAGCCGTGCCCTGCGGGAGGCGGTGCAGGGCCGCAGCACCCGCAGCCGGGATGCCGGGGCAGGGGAGGCCACCCCGGCCCAGAGCCTTGCTGCATGGCAGGAGTTTGCCCGGCAGTATTTCCCGGCGCTGGCGGACCGCCCTGCCGTGGTGCATGGCGGAAGCGTTCTGCTGCCCGTGCCCTTTCCGCAGACGGGACTGCATGTCCTGCGGGCGGGGGTGTTCGTGGGCAGCGTGCAGAAGGGTCGCTTCGTGCCGGAGCACCACCTGTTTACGGCATTCGGCGCGCTCTGCACCAACCGCGAAGCACTGACCCTTGCCGACCCGCGGGTAACGGAGTACCTTTCCGGCCGTGAGATCGCCGCGGACACTGCCGCCGATGGCTGGTGCTGCGTGACCGTGGATGGCTGCCCCATGGGCGGCGGCAAGGTGTCGGGCGGACGGGTCAAAAACCATTACCCCAAGGCCCTGCGGCTGCTGTAAACCGGCCTGAAAAGCCGGTTTTCCAACACGAACAAGCGAAAAACACGCCCGGAGCCCTTGAATGGGATTCGTGATTGTGCTACAATAATAGAGTTAGATTTTGTGTGCTGCCACAAGCGGGCGACCACAGCCCGTCTGCCCGCAGGCGGAGATTTTCGATAAAACTTTAGGAGGTTCCCATGTCTGGACATAGCAAATGGAACAACATTAAGCGCAAGAAGGAAAAGACCGATGGCGCAAGAGCAAAGGTCTTTACCAAGATCGGCCGCGAGATCAGCGTTGCCGTCCGTGACGGCGGCCCCAACCCGGCTTCCAACAGCAAGCTGGCAGACCTGATCGCCAAGGCAAAGCGCATGAGCGTGCCCAACGATAACATCCAGCGCATCATCAAGAAGGCTGAGGGCGGTGACAAGACCGAGTTCGAGGCCATCACCTACGAGGGTTACGGCCCCGGCGGCGTTGCTGTCATGGTCGAGACCCTGACCGACAACCGCAACCGTACCGCTGCCGACCTGCGCCACTACTTCGACAAGAACGGCGGCAACCTGGGCGCTATGGGCTGTGTGGCCTTCCTGTTCAGCCAGAAGGGTGTCATTGACATCTCTCTGGAGGATAAGGATGCCGATGAGGCCATGATGGATGCTCTGGATGCCGGTGCCGAGGACTTTGATGCAGGCGAAGAGGCTGCTGAGATCACCACCGATCCCGAGAACTACTCCGCTGTGGTCAAGGCCATGGAAGAGAAGGGCTACGAGATCCTGAGCGACGACCTGGCCATGGTCCCCATGACCACCACCCGCCTGACCGATCCCGATCAGCTCAAGGCAATGGGCAAGCTGCTGGATGCCCTGGAGGACAACGACGATGTCCAGAACGTCTGGCACAGCCTGGAGAACGAAGAGGATCTGCCGGAATAATGCTCCGCAGGTCTGAATAAGGAACGTAATGAAGCCGCTTTTTGTGTTGTGATGCACAAAGAGCGGCTTTTTACATGGCGGAAGAAGCATCAGCAGGCAACCACGATTATCTACTTTGTCCTTAAGTGTTTAGAACCAGCCACGACGATGATATTTATCGATAATTGAAACTTTCTGAATTTCATGGTATACTTCTTTTAAGAAAGAGGGTGTTTGGATGCTTTATCCTTTTATGACCTTGAATGATGGGACGGAAATCGTTTATTCCTCGCCAATTCAGAATGGCAATCAGGAGCAGGTGAAGGTGCAGATTGAAACACCTGTAGAAAATGGCTTTAAGTCGGCAACCTGTATCTTGCCGGGGTATTTGTGGACCAATAATGGCTATTCTGAAATGGAGATGGCGAGCCTGAAAGAGCTGGTCAAATCAACGGCACATCTTCTGATCCGCTTCTCGCATGAGGGGGGGATCGAAAGTGCCTAGTCTGTTCCGGCTGTTCGGTTATGTGATTTTCTTCTGGAGCAATGAAGGTGCACCGCTGGAACCGGTTCATGTCCATGTTGCAAAGGGTGTTCCGAATGCCAGTGCAACAAAGATCTGGATTACGGAAGCGGGAGGCTGTATCGTGGCCAACAATAACTCGAAGATTCCTGCCAGAACGTTGAGCGCAATTGTAGATGTTCTGGAAAGCCGTTCAAGCTACATTGTGGCACAGTGGAACGATATGTTTGGCGAATCGAAGTTCTACTGCTGATATTGGTGCGAATTGAGCGCTGCCCCCTGTGAAAAAACTCAGAGGGCGGCGCTTTTTTGCTTTGCCGATTGCGCGGCGGGGGCAAATATGGTAGAATAATTTGAAACAGACCACGATGAAACGAGGTGGCGCACATGGAAGCAAAACGCATCTGCCCATACTGCATGGGTGAGCTGGAGAACCGGGTGTCGGTGTGCCCGCACTGCGGCGGGGTACTGGCCGGGCGCAACCCGGCGGGCAGCCTGCCGGTGGGCACGCTGCTGGCCGGGCGGTATACCGTGGGCGAGATGCAGAGCATCGACGGCGAGGGCATCCTGTACCGGGGCGTGGAGAACATCGGGCGGTTCCGGGTGACCATCAAGGAGTATATGCCCCTGACGCTGTCGGCGGAGCGGGGCACGGACGCGCTGCTCCGGCCCAAGCTGGGCAGCGAGGTGCTGTTCAAGACCACCCGGATGGACTTTGCCGATCTCTACCGCTCCATCCAGCGCATCACCCCCGCAAACGGTCTGGAGGCTGTGCTGGACGTGTTCGAGGAGAACAACACCGTCTACGCCGTGATGGAAAACCCCGGCGGCATCCCGCTGCAGCAGTGGCTGGATGAGCGCCCCAGCCCGGTTTCAGCTGAGACGGCCCGCAATATGCTGCAACCTGTGTTTGACGGCGTGGCGGCCATGCATCAGGTGGGGCTGGTGCACCGGGGCATCTGCCCGGAAAACATCCGGGTGCTGGAAAACGGCCGGGCACGCCTGACGGGCTACGCCACCGTGGGGCTGCGCACGGCGGGCAGCGGCCTGCACGAGCAGCTGTACGAGGGCTACTCGGCACCGGAGCAGTATTCCACCACCGAATTTGAGGGCCGTTACACCGACGAATACAGCCTTGCCGCCGTGGTCTACCGGATGGTCTGCGGGCAGAGCCCTGTTCCTGCGGCACAGCGTCTGGTGTCGGACTCCAACCCCCGCGCCCGCACGCTGGAACGGGCGGTGCCGGAGTATGTTTCGGATGTGCTCTGGATGGGCCTGCAGCTCGGGCCTGCCGAGCGCATCCAGACCGTGCCCCAGCTGTTCCGGGCACTGAGCAGCCAGGAGTATACCACGGAGCTTACCCAGACCCTGCAGCAGGCCGCGCCGCGCCCTCAGTCCACCGAGGAAGAGGAACGGAAAAAGCATATACTCAGCCTGCGCAACCTGCTGGCAGCCATCCTGATCCTGCTGGCCATCCTGACATTGCTCATCGTGTGGGGGCTGGTGAATCAGGGGCTGCACACCGCAAAGCCTGCGGAATCCACCCCGGCCTCCGAACCGGCCAGTTCGCTGGTGACAGAGCCGGTGAATCTGGCCCCGGACTTTGTGGGGATGGACTACGATTCGCAGGTGCGCAACAACAACAGCTATGCCGGGGATTACCTGTTCTATGTGACCATGGAATACAGTGATACTGTGGAAAAGGGCAAGATCATCCGTCAGACCCCCGAAGCCGGCGAGGTCATCGAAAAGGGCGGCACCATCGATCTGGTGGTCAGCCGCGGCCCGCAGATGGTGGAGATGCCCAACGTGGCAGGCTTTACCCGGGATGGCGCGGAGCAGCAGCTGGCGCAGGTGGGGCTGAATGCGAGCTTCTATCCCATTTATAACGATGGCTCCTATGTTTCGGGCTGTGTGGCCTATTGCAGCGAGGAGCCCGGTGCCATGGTGGAGGTCGGCTCGACCATCATCGTCTATATGGCGGCAGAGGTCGAGGCCGAGGTGCCCGCCACCCCGCCCGAGACCACGACTCCTTCTGCCGGTACCACACCGCCTGCCGCGCAGACGGAGCCGCCGACCGGTGGGGCCGGTAACGAAAACGATACGGATTGACGCAAAGCGGCCTGCCGGAGAGGGCGGGCCGCTTTTTTGATGAGAACGCTTGAAGAAAATGAATGATTCTGATAGAATTATATTAGAATCATTTAGGGGGTGCGCACTATGATCATTAAGTCGTCTACGGCGCTTCGCAATGACTACGGTTCCATTTCAAATCTGGCGCACGGAGCGGGCGAGCCAATCTACATTACAAAAAATGGAGAGGGTGACCTTGTTGTGATGAGCATTGAAGCATTCGAACAGCGGGAAGAGGCGTTGAAACTCCGGGCAAAGCTGGAAGCAGCGGAACAGGGAAGGCTTGCTGGTGCTCCGGCTTACACGCTGGAGGATTCCAGAAAACGGCTGGAGGAGATCTATCGTCGTGGCTAAGATCGAAATTCTGGAGTCGGCACAGCGGGAACTGGAAGCAATCGCAGAGCTTCACATGAATCTGGTAGGGCCGAATTCTGCCCGAAAAATCACGGATCGAATCTTGGATTCTCTTTCGCGGTTGGAACGTTTCCCGCTGTCGGGTTCGCTTCCAAGAGATGCCGAACTGCTGAAAAGCGGCTATCGCTATGTGATCGCCGGGCAGTATCTCTGCGTCTATCGGCTGATTGTGGATACTGTGTTCGTCTACCATATCGTGCATGGTGCAAGTAATTACCCGGTTTTGTTCAAACGGCTGCTGCAAGAAGAATTGAAGAGAGAAGATTGACGCAAAGCGCCCTGCCGGATAAGGCAGAGCGCTGTTGCTGTTTCTGTGTGGGTTTGTCATTTGCAAGTGGCTTGACAGAATCACCGCCTTCCTCGGGACGAAATGCAGGCTGAAAGGCCATTTTACCGGATATTCGACAATTTGCCTTAAAACATTGCCAAATGCTCCAAAATTTGTTACAATGGTGCTGATGATTTGCCCACCGTGGGCAAAAAAGCAACGGATGCGTCCGGCTTTCCTGCCGGGGCAGATCTGCAGAACGTATTTTTATAAGGAGGCTTTTGCAGATGAAAAAACGATTGATTAGTATGGCACTGGCAGTCAGTATGGCAGTCAGCATAATGCCTGCACCCGCTCTGGCAACAGTAGGGGGGGGGGACAACCCTGGGAGATGATGCGATAACGCTGTCGGACGCAACGGGCGGCACTTCGAGCGGTACAGCTACATCGGTTTCAGATTTGACGGGGCTGACAGCTGCTGCTACAAACGGCGGAAATGTCCAATTGAGCGGCGATATTACGTTAACAGGCACTCTCTATATCAATAATAAAGAACTGAGCATTGATCTGAACGGCCACACCATTACAGCGGCAAATAACCAGAGAGCGTTTAACATCTCGAATGGCGGCACGCTGGAAATCAAGGATAGTGTGGGCAAAGGTATCATTCAGGGCAATGGTACGGTAACAGGGCGCGGCGGAGCAATCTATATGGAAGGCTCCGGCAGTGCCCTGACGATCAGTGGCGGCACCATTCAGGGCTTTACCGTCAGTGCGCATGGCGGTGGTGTGTATATGAGTGGCGGTACTTTTACGATGACCGGCGGTAAAATCTACAATTGCAGCTCCAGCGGTACGAATCTTTCTGGCGGCGGCGTATATATGGCCGAAGGAACCTTTGATATGAGCGGTGGTTCCATTGAAAATTGTACAGCACATGAGGGTGCAGGCGTAGAAATGTATCCTGACTCTGAAAACACCACCTGTACTTTTACCATGAGCGACTCGGCTGAAATCAAAAATTGCAGCAATGATGGTGTTTCGATTGCTTCGAGTGGAACGTCCAAGTTCACAATGAGTGGAGGAACCATCGACAACAACAAAGGATATGGTTTATGGACTTCCGCTCGTAGCAATACAGAGATCTTACTGAGTGGCGGCACCATTACAAACAGTGAACGCTATGATATGGTCATTCATACTGGTGTTCAGCTGCATGTAAATAATGCTACCGTCAGCGGAAAAATCCAAAACCGTGGAACGATTACCGGAACGGAGAATGCTGAGTTTACCGGAACAGTCGTAAATGAGTCTGCGGGAAAGATTGAAAGCGGAAAATTCAAAAGAATTGAAGATGCTTCCACTGCTGGTGTATGCAATGCGGTAGAATATGAGGCGTATGTCAAACTGATTGGCCACAGTTGGCCGGATGAATCAACCTTAAGAGCGATTCAAGACAAAGCGCATGGGAATGCTCAGCTCAAATTCCTGAGCTATGTGACACCGAACGGCATACCGAACGGCATGAAGAATACATTGACCATCCCCGAGGGCGTTACAGTTACTGTTGATCTGACGGGCAAGCAGGTTGCTGGAGAAAACGCCGAAAAGAAAATCATCAATCATGGTAATCTGACATTGATTGACAGTGGTACGGGTAGTACCCTGAGCATTCCCATTGAAAACAACGGAACCCTGAACGCCAACGGCGGTACCGTAACTGGTGAAGTGACCAATAAGGGCACAATCACAACGACCGGAGAAAAGGCGACTCAATTCTCTGGAGGCGTGACAAACGAGAGCAATGGTAAAATTGAGAATGGTACGTTTTCCGGCGAAGTGACCAATAATGGCGCAATTAACGATGGTACGTTTTCCGGCAAGGTGAAAAACAACGGAACCATTGGCAACGGCAACTTTACCGGTGCTGTGACCAATGAGCAAACCGGTGTGATCTCCGGCGGCAAGTTTGACGAAAGCAAGCTGACCAACAACGGCGGCACCCTGCCCCCGAAGCCGGGCGACAACAAGCCGGGCGACAACAAGTCGGATGACACCAACAAGGACAATGACAAGAAGGAAGATACGTACGACCTGACCGTCAAGAACGCCGAAGTGACCGTGAAGGATGCTGACGGCAAGGCAGTGGAATTTACCAAGGCCGAGGATGGCACCCTGACGGCTAAAGTTCCCGAAAATGCCGAAGTGACGGTGAAATACACCGCCCCCACCGATGCGATTGTGTTTGACCTGTGGAGCATTAACAGTGATGCGAAGCTGGATGTGAACGTCAAGGAGAACCCCCTGACCTTTACGATGCCTGCACAGGCTGTGACCATCGAGGCCATGACGCAGGATGCCACCATTGAAAGCGAAGGTCCCGGCGTGCTGGGTACCGCTGCCATGATCGGTGTTGCCGGTGCCGGTACGGCTGTGCTGGGTTATACCGGTTACATGATCGGCACGGAACTGTACCTGAACACTGTCCTGCCTGCCGGTGCAGCTATCCCCCAGAACACCACCGAACTGGCAAAACTCCTCTGGACCGAAGCTGGCAAACCCGCCCCTGCCGCTGTGATGGCTGAGGATGCCACCGACGAGCAGAAGGCTCTGACTTGGGCTGTTGAAAGCCAGCTCATCTCCGCCGATAAGCCCGCAGACGCTTCTGTGGGCCGGTGGGAAGTGATCCGGGGGTGGAATAGGGTGAAAGAGATGAAGTGATCCTTCGTACAACCTCTCAGTCGCCTGCGGCGACAGCTCCCCTTTTGAGGGAGTTGGCAAAGCTGTTAGGCTTTGACTGAGAGGGCAAGGCAACTGCCCGGAGAGGGTTCGCCCGCTCCCCTTCACGAAGAGAGAAACCCCAAGAAAATAACGCAGAAAGCCCCATCGGTACGAAAAATACCGATGGGGCTTTCCGCTTGTTTAGGATAGGAAAGAGAATGGTTCAGTAATGGCCGGGATGCGGGCTTACAGGTTGGTGTAGCCCATGAGGTAGCGGTCTACCTCGGCGGCGCAGTCGCGGCCCTCGCGCAGGCCCCAGACCACAAGGCTCTGGCCCCGGCGCATATCGCCGCAGGCGAACACCTTGTCCACGTTGGTGCGGAAGTGGTCGGTGTCCACGCAGCCGCGGCCAGTCAGGCTGACACCGAAGGCATCGGCCACATAGCTCTCACAGCCCACGAAACCGGCGGCAATGAAGGCCAGCTCACAGTTGTAGGTGAACTCCTCGCCGGTGGGCACCATGTTGGTGCGGCCGGTCTCGGGGTCACGCTCGGGCTTGAGGTAAGAGATGACGGCAGCGGTCAGGTTGCCTGCATCGTCCTTGAGGAATTCTTTGACCGTGGTCTGGTAGACACGGGGGTCCTTGCCGAACTTGGCCATGCACTCGGTCTGGCCGTAGTCCACCTTGAGCACCCGGGGCCACTCGGGCCAGGGGTTGCTGGCGGCACGCTCCTTGGGAGGCTGCGGCATCATTTCCAGAGCCACCAGATCAGTGCAGCCCTGCCGCAGGGCCGTGCCCTGGCAGTCGTTGCCGGTGTCGCCGCCGCCGATGACCAGAATGTTCTTGCCCTTGGCATCAATGGCCCTGCCGTCGGCAAATTTGCTGTCCAGCAGGCTCTTTGTCACGCTGGTGAGGTAATCCACGGCAAAGTGCACGCCGTTGGCATCCCGGCCCGGAACGTTCAGGTCACGGGCCTTTTTGGCACCGCAGCAGAGCACCACGGCATCGTAGCTGTTCAGGATGCTCTCGGCATCCACGGCACCGCCCACATCCATGCTGGTGCGGAACTCCACGCCCTCGGCCTGCATGATCTTGATGCGGCGCTCGATGACGGCTTTGTCCAGCTTCATGTTGGGGATGCCGTACATCAGCAGGCCGCCCACGCGGTCGGCGCGCTCAAACACGGTGACGGCGTGGCCCCGGATGTTCAGGTACTCAGCCACCGAAAGACCGGCCGGGCCGCTGCCGATGACGGCCACGCTCTTGCCGGTGCGGGCCGGGGGAGGGGCGGCGTGGAGCCAGCCCTTGGCGTAGCCCGTTTCCACGATGGCGTGCTCGTTCTCGCGCACGGTCACGCTGCTGCCGGTCACATCACCGCAGGTGCAGGCGGCCTCGCACAGGGCGGGACAGACCCGGCTGGTGAACTCCGGGAAGCGGTTGGTGGCGCGCAGGCGGTGGAGCGCCAGCTCCCACTTGCCCTGATAGACCAGGTCGTTCCACTCGGGGATCAGGTTGTTCAGCGGGCAGCCCGATGCCATGCCGCCGATCATCATGCCGGCCTGGCAGAAGGGCACGCCGCAGTCCATGCAGCGGGCGGCCTGGGTCTGCTGCTCCTCGCGGGAGAGCCAGACGTGAAACTCGTTGAAATTTTCGATGCGCTCCAGCGGCGGGACATCCGTGCTGGTCTTGCGCGTGTAATCCATAAATCCAGTGATCTTGCCCATGATCCAGCCCTCCTTACTTCTTCTTCTGCACAGCGTAGAATGCTTCGATCTGTGCCTGTTCGCCGTCCAGGCCGCGCTCCTCCATGGAAGCGATGATCCGGAGCATCCGGTCGTAATCGTAGGGGAGGACTTTCTTGAACTTGGGCAGGTACTCGCTGAAGTTGTCCAGGATCTCCTTGCCGCGGGGGGAGCCGGTGGCTTCCACATGCTCACGGATGAGCTCCTTCAGGGCAGCAACATCGTACTTGTGCTCCACAGGCTCCAGGCTCACGGTTTCCTTGTTGACCCGCTGGTAGAAATCCCAGTTTTCGTCCAGAACGTAGGCCACGCCGCCGGTCATGCCGGCTGCGAAGTTCTTGCCGGTCTGGCCCAGGACCACGACAGTGCCGCCGGTCATGTACTCACAGCCGTGGTCACCCACGCCCTCGACAACGGCGGTCGCGCCGCTGTTGCGGACGCAGAAGCGCTCACCGGCCACGCCGGAGACGAAGGCCTTGCCGCTGGTGGCACCGTAAAGGGCCACGTTGCCGGTGATGATGTTTTCCTCGGGCTTGTAGCCGATGCCCTCGGGCGGGCGGACGATGATCTTGCCGCCGGACAGGCCCTTGCCCATGTAGTCGTTGCAGTCGCCGGTCAGGCTGAGGGTCAGGCCCTTGGGGATGAACGCGCCAAAGCTCTGGCCGCCTGCGCCGATGCACTCGGCGGTGTAGACATCGTCGGGCAGGGAGCTGCCGTACTTGCGGGTGATCTCGCTGCCAAAGATGGCACCCAGGGCGCGGTCGGTGTTGGAGACCTCCAGCCGGACACTCTGGGGTGCCTTGCTGCCCAGCTTGAACTTCTTCATCAGCACCTTCATGTCGAGGGTGTTCTCAAGGTGGAAGTCATAGGTGTCGGCAGGCACAAAGTGGACGTTGCTGTTTGCAATGGCCGGGTTGTGCAGGATGCAGTCCAGATTCATCTTGGCGGCACGGCTGCCGGCAGCGCTGGGCTTGACATGGAGCAGGTCGGTGCGGCCCACCAGCTCGTCGATGGTGCGCACGCCCAGCTTGGCCATGTACTCCCGCAGCTCCTGCGCCACAAAGGTCAGGTAATTGATGATATACTCGGGCTTGCCCCTGAACCGCTTGCGCAGCTCGGGGTTCTGGGTGCAGATGCCCATGGGGCAGGTGTCCAGGTTGCAGACACGCATCATCACGCAGCCTTCGCACATCAGCAGGGAGGTGCCGAAGCCGAACTCCTCAGCGCCAAGCATACAGCTGATGGCAACATCGCGGCCGGAGAGCAGCTTGGAGTCGCTCTCAATGCGGACGCGGCTGCGCAGGCCGTTCAGGATCAGGGTCTGGTGGGTCTCGGCGATGCCCAGCTCCCAGGGCAGGCCCGCATTCTTGATGGAGGTGCGGGGGGCTGCACCGGTGCCGCCGTCGTAACCGGAGACAAGGATGACCTGTGCGCCGCCCTTGGCAACACCGGCGGCAATGGTGCCGACACCGGCCTCGCTGACCAGCTTCACGTTGATGTTGGCGTGGCGGTTGGCGTTCTTCAGGTCATAGATCAGCTCAGCCAGATCCTCGATGGAGTAGATGTCGTGGTGGGGCGGGGGAGAGATCAGGCCCACGCCGGTGGTGCTGTGGCGGGTCTTGGCGATCCAGGGGTAGACCTTGGCACCGGGCAGGTTGCCGCCCTCGCCGGGCTTTGCGCCCTGTGCCAGCTTGATCTGGATCTCCTCGGCGGAGACCAGATACTTGCTGGTCACGCCGAAGCGGGCCGAGGCTACCTGCTTGATCTTGGAGTTGCTCTCGCTCTGGTAGCGCTCCTCGGGCTCACCGCCCTCGCCGGTGTTGCTCCGGCCGCCCAGACGATTCAGGGCGATGGCGATGGTCTCGTGGGCCTCGCTGCTCAGGGCACCGTAGCTCATGGCAGCGGCTTTGAACCGCTTGACGATGGAGCTGACAGGCTCCACCTCCTCAAGGGGGATGCCGCCGTTGGGGTCATAGCTGAAGTCCAGCAGGCTGCGCAGGTGCATGCCCTCGGCACCCATGTTGTCCACGGTGCGGGTGAAGTCTTTGAAGGCCTTGTAGTCGCCCGTGAAGCAGGCTTTCTGGAACAGATGGATGGTCTGCGGGGTGAAGAGGTGCTCTTCCTTGCCGCTGCGGAACTTGTGGGCACCGCCGTCGGCCAGCTCCATGTTGATATCCAGACCCAGCGGGTCAAAGGCGGCGTTGTGGGCAGCTTCCACATCCGCCTGAATGTCCTCCAGACCGATGCCGCCCACACGGCTGACCGTGCCGGTGAAGTACTTGTCGATGACATCCTTGGAGATGCCGACCGCCTCAAAGATCTGGCTGCTCTGGTAGCTCTGGATGGTGGAGATGCCCATTTTGGAGGCGATCTTCACGATGCCGTTCAGCACAGCCTTGTTGTAGTCATCCACGGCGGCGTAGTAATCCTTGTCCAGCAGACCCTCGTCGATGAGCTGGGCAATGGTGTCGTGGGCCAGATAGGGGTTGACGGCGCAGGCACCGTAGCCCAGCAGGGTGGCAAAGTGGTGCACCTCGTGGGGCTCGGCACTCTCAAGGATGAGGGCCATGGCCGTGCTCTTTTTGGTGCGGATGAGGTACTGGGACACGGCAGAAACGGCCAGCAGGCTGGGGATGGAAACATGGTACTCGTCGATGTCGCGGTCAGAGAGGATGATGATGTTGGCACCGTCCTTGTAGGCGCGGTCCACCTCCAGAAATACGCGGTCGATGGCCTTTTCCAGGCTGGTGTTCTTATAGTAATTGATGGACACCGTGGCGGTCTTGAAGCCTGGCACGTTCATGTGCTTGATCTTGAGCAGATCGGTGCTGGTCAGGATGGGGTTCTGCACCTTGAGCACCTTGCAGTTCTCGGGCTTGTCCTCCAGCAGGTTGCCGTGGGCACCCACATAGACGCTGGTGGAGGTGACCACCTTCTCACGGATGGCATCGATGGGCGGGTTGGTGACCTGTGCGAACCGCTGCTTGAAGTAGTTGAACAGCGGGGGGTGCTGGTCGCTCAGGACAGCCAGCGGGGTGTCGGTGCCCATGGCTCCGGAAGGCTCGGCACCGGCCCGGGCCATGGGCAGGATCAGCTCCTTGATTTCCTCGTATTTGTAGCCAAAGACCTTCTGCAGGCGGGTCAGCTCCTCGCCGGTGTAGCTGGGGACCTTGATGTTGGGGATCTTCAGGTCCTTCAGCCGGACCAGATTCCGGTCGATCCACTCGCCGTAGGGCTCGCGGCTGGCGTAGTATTCCTTCAGCTTCTCGTCATCCACGACCTCGCCCTTGACGGTATCCACCAGCAGCATTTTGCCGGGGCGCAGGCGGTCTTTCATCAGGATGTTGTCGGGGGCGCAGGGCAGCACGCCCACCTCGGAGGACAGGATCATCCGGCCGTCCTTGGTGATATAGTAGCGGCTGGGGCGCAGACCGTTGCGGTCCAGCACCGCGCCCACCACGTCGCCGTCGGAGAAGAGGATGGCGGCGGGGCCGTCCCAGGGCTCCAGCATGGTGGCGTAATACTGGTAGAAATCGCGCTTTTTCTGGCTGATGTTCTTGTTGTTCTCCCAGGGCTCGGGGATGGTGATCATCACCGCCAGGGGCAGATCCATGCCGTTCATCACCATGAACTCCAGCGCGTTGTCCAGCATGGCGGAGTCCGAGCCGGAGGTGTTGATGATGGGCAGGATCTTGTTCATGTCGTCCTGCAGGATGGGGCTCTCGATGCTCTCCTCACGGGCCAGCATGGCATCGGTGTTGCCCTTGATGGTGTTGATCTCGCCGTTGTGCAGGATGAACCGGTTGGGGTGGGCACGCATCCAGCTGGGGTTGGTGTTGGTAGAGAAGCGGCTGTGCACCATGCCGATGGCGGATTCATAATCCTCGTCCTGCAGGTCAAGGTAGAACAGGCGCAGATCGTGCACCAGGAACATGCCCTTGTAGACGATGGTGCGGCTGGACAGGCTGGGCACATAGGTGCCGTTGCTGGCCTGCTCGAACACCCGGCGGACGATGTAGAGCCTGCGGTCAAAATCAATGCCCTTGCTCACACGGGCAGGCTTTTTGATGAAGCACTGCCAGATGGAGGGCATGCAGTCCCGGGCCTTCTGGCCCACGGCATCGGGGTCTACCGGCACCCTGCGCCATGCCAGAAACTCAAGCCCCTCCTTGCGGGTGACCAGCTCAAACAGCTTCATGGCCTGTGCCCGCAGGTGCTCGTTCTGGGGGAAGAAGAACATGCCGACACCGTATTCCCGCTCGTTGCCCAGGCTGATGTTCAGCTCATCGGCCACCTTGGAGAAGAACTTGTGGCTGATCTGCAGCATGATGCCCACGCCGTCGCCGGTCTTGCCCTCGGCATCCTTACCGGCGCGGTGCTCCAGACGCTCCACGATGCTCAGGGCATCGCTGACCGTCTGATGGCTCTTGCGGCCCTTGATGTCCACCACAGCGCCGATGCCGCAGGCATCGTGCTCGAACTGAGGGTCATACAGGCCAAGAGGCGTGGCGTTTTCCGTAAATTGATCCATTGCCTTTCCCATCCTTATCTCTCAAAATATCCTCTGGGCCGCGGCACGATCCGCAGCCTCTTGCACAGAAAACAAAAAAGCGCCCCAGAAGGGTAGACTTCACCCTTCTGGAACGCCTTTGTTCCGTTAGCTTTATTATAATGATTCGTGAAGATTGTTCAAGTGGGAGGTGCAACAAACTTTAGTACACCAAAGCCCGCACTTCTTGTGCGGTTTGATGATGAGATGAAACGGATTCATCCTTCGCCCAAAATCGCTTTCAGGTCCTGCTCCGGTGTCGTGACGGCCATCAGATTGTACTTTTCCTGCAAAACGCGCACCACGCCCGGCGAGAGGAAGGCGGGCAGGGTAGGGCCGAGCCGGATGTTCTGGATGCCCAGCGCCAGCAGTGCGATGAGGATGCAGACGGCCTTCTGCTCGAACCAGCAGAGCACCAGCGAGAGCGGCAGGTCGTTGACGCTGCACTGGAACGCATCGGCCAGCGCCAGCGCAATCTGAATGGCGCTGTATGCGTCGTTGCACTGGCCCACATCGAGGATGCGGGGCAGGCCCGCCACGGTGCCGAGATCCAGGTCGTTCAGGCGGAATTTGCCGCAGGCCAGCGTCAGGATCACGGTGTCGGGCGGGGTGAGCTTGGCGAACTCGGTGTAGTAGCGGCGGGAAGGCCGGGTGCCGTCACAGCCGCCCACCAGGAAGAAATGGCGGATCTGCCCGCTTTTCACGGCCGCAACGATCTCATTGGCGTGGGAGAGCACAGCGCTCCGCGCAAAGCCGGTCACGACGCTGCGCCCGCCGTTGATGCCGGGCATGGCGGTGTCTTCCGGGTAGCCCCCTAGTTCCAGTGCTTTGGCAATGACGGGGGAGAAATCCCGCTCTGGCCCGATGTGCGGGACGCCGGGATAGGACACCACCGAGGTGGTGAACACCCGGTCGGCGTAGCTCTCCCGCAGGGGCATGATGCAGTTGGTGGTGAAGAGGATCGGGGCCGGGATGTCCTCAAACTCCCGCTGCTGGTTCTGCCAGGCTGTGCCGAAGTTGCCCTTCAGATGCGGGTACTTCTGCTTCAGCTCCGGGTAGCCGTGGGCGGGGAGCATTTCCGAGTGGGTGTAGACGTGGATGCCTTTGCCCGCCGTCTGCTCCAGCAGGCACTTCATGTCGTAGAGGTCGTGGCCGGAAATGACGATGAACGGCCCTTTCTCGATGACGAGCGGCACCTCCACCGGCTCCGGCTGGCCGAAGGCCCCGGTGTTAGCGGCGTCCAGCAGCTCCATGCAGCGGTAGCTGGCCTTGCCGGTCTTCTGCACCAGTGCCCAGAGGGCGTCGATGGAGCATTCGCTGCCAACGGCCTGCAATGCTTCGCAGAAGAAGCGGTCCAGCTCCGGGTCGATGCGGCCCAGCACCCGCGCATGGTAATTGTACGCTGCCATGCCGCGCAGGCTGAACAGGACGAACGATTTCAGACTGCGGATGTCCTCGTTCGGCTCGTGCCAGAGGTTTGCCATGTCGTAGTCGAACCCGATGCCGGGGCAGGCCGCATGGATGCTCTCGGTCAGCTGGTCCACGGTCTGCGGGTCGAAGTTCACGTTGGTGATGGTGGTGAACAGTCCTTCCATCAGCAGAAGTGCCTGTTCCGGGGCGGGGGCCCGCCCCTCGCCGATGAGCTGGCTGGCGTAGGAGATGAGTGCGCCGGTCAGGCGGTCCTGCGCCGCTGCCGTGTCCGCGCTTTTGCCGCAGACACCGGCCTTACCGGTACAGGCAGTGCAGTGCGCCGCCTGCTCGCATTGAAAACAAAACATCTGTTCGTCCATTTCAGAACCCTCTCTTCGCTTGATGTGGTCAGTATGGACGGGTTGGCGGGGCTTTATACAGGCCGCACGAGGGGCGTTTTCTCGGCGAGTATCCGAGGTGGGGCCCCGCTTGCGGGGCGGGCATGGAATGTCCGTTGACCCGCCGGGAAAAGCTCCCGGAGATGCGGCCAGCGAATAGATACAAAAAGAGCCGCGCTCTTGCGAACGCAGCTCTTGAAAATGCTTTGGAACAATTAGTAGGTGATGCCCTGTGCCATCATGGCGGTGGCCACCTTCAGGAAACCGGCGCAGTTTGCACCGACCATCAGGTTGCCCTCGGAACCGGCAACAACGGATGCATCGTAGGAAGCGTGGAAGATGCCCTCCATGATGCCCTTCAGCTTTGCATCGACTTCTTCGAAGGTCCAGCTCAGGCGCTCGGAGTTCTGGCTCATCTCCAGGCCGGAGGTGGCCACACCGCCGGCGTTGGCAGCCTTTGCGGGTCCGTACAGGACACCGTTGGACAGGTAGACCTCGATGGCCTCGGGCGTGCTGGGCATGTTTGCGCCCTCGCAGACAACGGTGCAACCGTTCTTGACCAGAGCCTCAGCGGACTCCTTGTTGATCTCGTTCTGGGTCGCGCAGGGCAGGGCGATGTCGCAGGGGACAGTCCAGACCTTGGAGCAGTCGGCAACATAGGTTACACCGGCGTGGGTCTCGGCATACTCCTTGATGCGGCCGCGGCGGACTTCCTTCAGCTCCTTGACGTAAGCCAGATCAATGCCGTTGGGGTCGTAGACGTAGCCGTTGGAATCGGACATGGTAACGACCTTTGCGCCCAGAGCCTGGGCCTTCTGGCAGGCATAGATGGCAACATTGCCGGAGCCGGAGATGACCACAGTCTTGCCCTCAAGGCTGTCGTTGCGCATACACTTCAGAGCCTCGGCGGTGAAGTAGCACAGGCCGTAGCCGGTGGCCTCGGTACGGGCCAGAGAGCCGCCGAAGGTCAGGCCCTTGCCGGTGAGCATACCGCCCTGGAAGCTGTTGGTCA
>OLSX01001795.1_pt1 | contig 20074 bp, 18 predicted proteins | sample 1673141 | NCBI WGS metagenome assembly OLSX01 (sample SAMEA3136759, study PRJEB25190) | human gut metagenome | biome: human gut; feature: human-associated habitat; material: faeces | place: Austria | collected 2013
ATGTTTTGTCATATCCGCGCGGGACGTCACGCAGCGGCGATGATCACAGTTCTTTGTTACAATTTGACAAATCACAGAGAGGAATAAAAGTATGCTGCTAATACGTAATGCAAATGTATACTCCCCTGCTCCGATGGGCAGGAAGGACGTCCTCATAGAAGGGGACAAGGTGATCAAAATTGCCGATAGGATTGCCGGAGATTACTCTGAATTGAACGTAAAGACAGTTGAGGCCGAGGGCAAGACATTGGTGCCGGGCTTTGTCGATCAGCACGTTCATGTCATCGGAGCTGGCGGCGAGGCGGGCTTTGCTACACGGACTCCGGAAATGCAGATAAGCAATATAGTAAAGCATGGCATAACCACGATAGTCGCACTTCACGGAACTGACGGCACGGCGCGTAATATTGAAGCACTATATGCAAAGACCTGCGCTCTTGAGGAGGAGGGAATAACGGCCAGAATGTTGACCGGCTCCTTTGAAATGCCCTCTGCCACGCTTACCGGCTCTGTTCGTCGGGATATGATATTTATAGATAAGGTCATAGGAGCAAAGACCGCAATATCCGACAGAAGATCCTCCCAGCCCACAAAAGCTATGGTGGAGCAGCTTGCGGCTCAGGCTTACACAGGCGGGCTTGCAGGCGGGAAAAGAGGTTACACACATATTCACCTGGGAGTTGGCGCCCGCAAATTGAGCATGCTCAAGGATATAATAAGGGAGACGGAGATTCCGCCCTACCTGCTCGTTCCTACTCACATAAACAGGGATAAGGCTCTGTTTGAGGACGCCATAGAGTTTGCAAAAATGGGCGGCACGATAGATATAACGACCGGAATAGGGCCTGAATATGGGCTGCCCGATTCGGTAAAGCCCAGCGAAGCGGTAAGGCGCTGCCTGGAGGCAGGCGTAGATATAGAGCGTATTACCATGAGCTCGGATGCAAACGGCAGCATGGCCGTATACGATGAAGACGGAACATTCAAGGGATTGTTTGTAACAACGGTAGAATCGATGTTTTCAGAATTCAGGGACATCGTACTCAAGGAGAATCTGCCCCTCGAAACGGCAATAAGAGTGGTTTCCACCAACGCGGCAAAGTCGATAGGTATGTACCCCAGAAAGGGAGGCATACAGGAGGGACAGGATGCTGATCTAATACTGCTCGGAAAGGATCTGGAAATAGACTCCGTATACGCCAAGGGCGTGCTTGCCGCCAAAAACGGCGTTTCTCTTTTGCATAATGCGTTTGAGCATTCAACTATGATGTAACATATTTTGAAAGGAGAAAACAATGGATAGCAATAGCAAGAAAAGGCCTTTTGCGCAGCTTCTGATGAAGGAGCCGCCGCACACTTACCTGCTTATTTTTGTAATACTCATTATATGCGCGGTTTTGACCTACATAGTTCCTGCGGGGCAGTTTGAAACGGCCGTGAATGAATCCGGACGCGCAATACTGATACCCGGGACATATCAAAGGGTAGAGCAGAGCCCCGTGAATCTCTATCAATTTTTTAACGCTATACCCAGCGGCCTGGTTTCAATGGCTTCGCTGATATTCTTTGTAATGATAGCCGGCGGATCGTTCGCTGTCATCAACGAGACAAAAACCATAGACATATTGACCAATAAACTGGTAATATCCTTGGCGGGCAAGGAAAAGTTGATAATCTTCGTTGTAATGCTGATGTTTTCCGCACTGGGGGGATTAATAGGATTCGACGCGGAGTGTGTGATTTTCGTTCCTATATGTATCGCCCTTGCGCGCAGAATGCATTATGATAGCATCACAGGCGTAGCTATGGTAATGTGCGGCGCTTTTGTCGGCAGCTCTGTCGGCACATTCAATCCCTATGCCACCGCTGTTGCTCAGGGGATCGTCGGACTGCCGATATTCTCGGGCGCCTGGTACAGAATAATCATGCATATCGTAATACTGATAGCGGCTGCACTTTATGTTATCAGGTACGCCGAAGGCGTAAAGAAGGATCCGAGCAAGAGTTGCTGCTATTCTCTTGAAAAGACGCTGCCCGCGCCGGAAAGCGACAGCGTCCAGTCTTCAATACCGTCTAAATTTAGCACGCGGAATATATTGGTGCTGATAGTGATGATTGCGGGCTTTGGCGTAATAATATACGGTGCGCTTAAGATGGACTGGTTTGCCGGACAAATGGCTCCGATATTCTTGGCGATGGGTATTATAGCCGGCATCGTTGGAGGGATAAAAGGTAACGATATATGTAAGGTATATATCAGCGGATGCAAATCCATGATGTTTGCCTGTCTTGTGATCGGTATGGGACGCGGCATACTGATAGTAATGGAGCAGGGTATGATATTCCACACGATACTCAACGCCCTCGCAAAGGTACTGTCCATGATGCCTCCCTCTTGTATAGCGGTAGGTATGTTTTTAATGAATATCGTGATCAATCTATTTGTGCCTTCCGGCAGCGGCCTTGCGGCTCTCGTAATGCCGCTTATGGGACCTCTTGCCCAAATGACCGGCATTACCGCACAGACTGCGGTCGTGGCGTTCCAGTGTGCCGCGGGCTTTTCGGACTGCGTCATTCCTACCAGCTCCACGACCAATGCCTGCATAGGCGCCGGTGGAATCAGCTTTGTCCAGTGGTTTAGGTTTGCGATAAAACTGGCTCTTATCGAATGGGGACTGAGTATAGTATTTATCGTTATAGCAACGTTGATACATCTCGCGTGATCGACACTGCAAAAATGGGCAATCCTGCAAACATGACAATAAATAATGATTTCCCTGCGTAAATGAGAATACTTTGTTGAAAAAATCCAGCTTCGGCTGGATTTTTTATATAACCATGGTAAAAGCAGAGGTTTTATTTATATTATATTCTACAAGCGCCTTCAGACAGCATACTTTATAGTAGATTTATATTTTAAGTTAGTTCCTCCACCATCTTATGCATTTCATTTCGAATGATGTGTTTTTTATGGGGCTTTGCATCATGATGGGCATAACCTACCAAGAGAAATGATATAATACGGATGTTGTCCGCAAGCTCAAAAGCGGCGCGCACATCGCTTTCAATAAATTCGCCTACGATGCAACTTCCCAAACCAATATCTGCTGCTTGAAGCATCATCTGTGTAAGGGCAATAGTGGAATCTACTATTCCATACTCTTTACCATCGTTGTTACGTATCCAACAAACATTTTCGTCATAGCCTACAATAAAAACCAGTGGGGCATCGTAATGGCAAGGTGTTAGGTTGCGAATCTTTGCAAGGGCACTTTTGCAGCGAGCAATCCATATGCGTTGCGGCTGGTAGTTGTGGGCTGTGGGTGCTATTCGGGCCGCTTCCAGAATAATACTAATCTTTTCTTCTTCTACGGCGTGCGTTGTATCGTATTTTCGAAGTGAAAAACGGTTTCGTATTAAATCAGAAAAATACATTTTTAAACATCCTCTTTAATCAGGTATCAGACCACTGGGATACTGTCTAAAATCTTTTATAAATTCTCATATCGACTAGGAAGAGAATATACGCATTCTGTTCCATGGTGTATAGATATCAATGAGATCCGAAACGCATGAAATACAATTAAGTCCCGGCAATTCTTCGCAGAAAGTACTGTATTCTGAACCACAATGTATGCCAACAACTTGGGAAGTATGCTCGTAATGCTTTTCAAACATGTAAAACTACAGTACATATTGGACAAATGAATAAAAAGTATGAGAGATATGGCCTTATGGGTTACAGTTGAGTTGTCACACCAAACCAGCCTGAAAGGAGACTATATCCCTCATTGGTAAAAGTATAACGCAGGACAGGGCCTGTCGGTAATCCCTAATGAAATACGCAGAGAAATACGGCGTCAGTCGTGCCAGCCAGAAGCACAACAAAATCGGGGTCATACATCTACTTCTGTAAGCAGTGTTGGGACGAAAGTGATGTATCCCAGCACTGTCAGTCCAGACGGCCGTCCAGCCATCTCAACCAGCACACAGATGTCGACCGAAGTTCATTCGCGATATGCGCTGCCAGAATCCGAAATCTGGGCATGATCGAACTGTGGCATCGGTTGTGGTTGCGGGGCTGCAACAACTGCCCAGATAAATTATTCCGCGTCATGCGTAAAAAGGGATGTTTTCTGCCAAAAGCCGTAATAGAGATACAAACCCAGAACCTTACGAGTATATGACCTACCACAGAGAGCGGGGTAAGGTGGATGTGAAGGTGGTTCCGAAAGTCTGTGTCGCAGATCCAGATATGTGCCTGTTCCAGTACACCGCCATCGACGAGATCACGCGGCTACAGTTCATGGCCGCCTACCAGGAGCAATCCATTTATTCCTTCTCATACTTTCTGCGGAAGCTGCGAGCGTGATACGCCCGCAGAGGTATAGAAGTAGAGTTTGTCCAAACGGGCAACGCCTTCGAGTTTATCAACCGATTCTCAAACAGCAAACATGATTTGTCGATTCTGTTTGAAAAGACGGCGGCGTGGTTGGGTATCTGGCATAGGCTGATCCGTCCATATACGATGCGCCATAACGGCAAGGTAGAGCGCAGATACCGCGAGGATCAGAAGCGCTTTTACCCCTGCCATTTCTTCTGTTGCCTTGGTAACTTCGCAAAGCCGCTTGCCGTCCACAACCGCTACTTTAACAGCTTACCCATGCGATCCACCCACTGGATGTTTCCTGCGAAGTTCACTGTACAATATGTTTGACAAACCTGCAAGTATGCTTGTAATGCTTTTCAAACAGCGTTATTGCATTCCGTGAAAATCGTATTATCCTTTATATTTAGGTGGTATCTGAAACGCCTTTTTGCTGTGAGATAGGCCGCAGGCAATTGTTGCTTCTAACAATTTGAGGGACGCAATGGCAGGGTTTACAACTGGAATGCCTAACGTTTCGGCCATGGCGAAATTCGTCTCTGTGAAGGCAATGGACATGCAGCCTAAAACAATACAATCAGCGCCATCTTGATCTCGAGCAAGAGTGGCTTCCTCCAATACGCGCCGATTGGCTACATCCGGGTCGCGTTTAATATCAAGTACTTTTACATTGGTGGCACGGATTGATGCAACCTTGCGGTCAATGCCGCTTTTTACCACTAATGTATCTAGATTTCGCAGAATTGATTCCGTAATAGTTATAATGGAGAAACGATGGCTTAACATGGAGGCCATATACAGAGAGGCTGAGCCAGGCCCAATTACGGGTATACTCACCATTTCGCGGGCAGCTTCAACTGCCGGGTCGCAATAGCAACCAATGATTACGCCATCAAATCCCTGCTTTTCCGCTTCAATGATCTTGTGGACCACTTCGACGGAGCCTAAAAGTTCTTCATAATCTGATTCGATTGATACAGGTCCTGACTTCACATAATCAATGAAAACCGCTGTACCTTGCGCAGCATATTTTTGCAAAATGTCGCGCCTGCGTTCCATTTCTTCAAAACCAAGTCCAAGTTCCACGTTACCTGGCATCAAATACAATAGTTTCAAAATAACTTCTCCTTTTCAAAATATCATTTTCTGTTTAAAACAAAATTGGTATAAACTCACAGGCAAGAACCACCATAATCAACGCTGCAGGATATGTAGCGGCATATGCGGTGGCAACCAGTTCGGATTTTGTCATGGAAATAAGCGCTCCCAAGGCTGGCGTGCTGGTCATGCCGCCGCAGATTGCACCAAGGGATGTGAGCGGATCAATGAAAAATATCTTTTGTGCCAGAAAATACCCTGCTATCATAGGGATTAGTGTCATGAATGATCCTAAAACAAACAGCTTTGTGCCGTAGCTTTGCAGAATCTCAACAAAACCCTTGCCAGCGCCTGTACCAGTACCGATTAGAAATAGAACAAGTCCCACCTCACGCATCACATTCAGCGTTCCATTTGGTACTGAAACAGAGAATTTTCCAAACGAGCCATAGTGCCCCATAACGAGGCCTGCAAAAAGAGGGCCGCCAGATGAACCCAAGGCAAAATATGCTCCATTTCCCCCAGGGAGCGGAATGCTGATTTTGCCAATGAGAAGCCCCAAAACGATTGCTGTGCAAAAAGCAAAAATACCGTGCTCGTCAAGGACAACAAGCTGGTTTTTATTTCGTACGGTGCTTTTTCCCACATTGGCAGAGCGCATCCGGGAAACATCTTCTGCAATATTAATCTTCAGAAATTTCGGGGTTAGTTGGACAAAAAGAACGACACCTAATACCCCAAAAGGATAGGCAATCCCATATCCCACTGAGGCCATGTCGTCTCCCGTAGCTTCTATAGCCGCAGCGAGTCCCGGAGTACTAGTTAAGGCTCCAGACATCATACCTACACCCAACGGTATCGGGATATCGCACACTTTAATGATTAATACGCACAGACCTGTGCCTATCAGAATAATTGTGCAGCCTACAAGAACAAATGAAACAGCCTTTTTCTTAAAATTTCTAAAAAAATACGGCCCCGCGATAAATCCAACCGCTGTTACAAAGCTGGAAAGCCCCATATCTCGAACAATCACAGGAACCTCAAAATTAAAATGGCCGAAAATCAATGCTACGATCAATACCGCCGCAGCCCCCAATTGAACGCCATTGATTTTAATGCTGCCAATGAGATAGCCTAAAGTAGCTATTATAAAAAAATTAATATAGTATTCATATGCAATCACCCCGCATTATTGTTGAACGGCATATTTGCCTTCATGGCATTGAGATTTTTGTGACCCTTATCTTAAGGGATGTATCTTTCGGCATGTTCCCTCAAAAGCGAAAGAATCAAAGTATGTTCTTAATCTTCGAGGAATGTGATTTTGCGATAATATACATCGAAGGTAAAATCTTTTACGCCGAGTTCTCCATCGACAACCCTATAGAACTTCTTATTTCCCTTCTTACACAACACCGCGAAAAGAGGCTTATAGATAAGCAGTGTGTTACGGAATTCAATATTGGGTAATAACTGACGCTTCTTGAAGATTTTATTTTTTATATAGTTTGAAACCTTTTCGTGGGCTTGTGCTTGTGTGATTTTTTTTGCAGCAATGTCTTTTAACGGTATGTCCACTGAATCGGTTTCCGGGATTCCTTCCATATAATGGAGATAACCAAAGCAGCCATCAACCACTAGCTTTTCGTATCGTGTAGTGTCCACAACATTTTTATAGGTAGGGGTTGATACTTTTACCAATATGCAATAGTAGGGGTAATAAAATTTACGGCAGGAAATAATCTCGTTTTCTGTGGGGCGACCCAAAAGCTTATCGCCTAGTTTTCCTAAAAGGCCGTTATTATCGACTTTACAAATATTACAGGCATCCTTTTCGATAATACGAAGTTTTGTAGCTTGAATTATCAAATTTTGCACCCCCTACTATTGCATTTCTTTTGTTTTATAATACGTATTCCTCTGCGAAGAAAGCTTCCTCTACATCCTCGGGAATCTTGGGTGTGGAAGAAGAAACAGCAAACATTACAATGAGAGAAAAGATGGAGCCAACGATTGCAGGCCAAATGCCCCAAACATAATCATTGAGGTTGCCGTGTTGGATGTAGCTTATGATGTACCAGATAAGGGTAGTAGTAGCACCGCCGATGATGCCCCAAAAACCGCCAGCCTGAGTGATCTTCTTGGACCACAGGCCAATCAGAAGCGGGAAGGTAAAGGCACCTGCCATAATGGAAAATCCCATAGTGATAATCCAAAGAATCGCATCCGGTGGATTGATGGCGAAACATATGCCCACAATACCAAGAACAATAACAACGATTCTACCTGCTTTAACAGCCGCCTTGTCATCGCTCTTGCGTTTAAGAGCTTTGACCCATATGTTGTTTACAAATACGGAGCTTGCCATCAGCAATACGGAGTCAATGGTGGACATCATAGCACCAAGTGCTGCAGCTAGAACTATACCACCGACAATTGGAGGCAGGAAGTTATTGATGAGATTAGGGAGCGCCTGGTCCGCCACGGCCAGATCGGGGAACAGCGCCATAGAACAGATGCCAAGAATGGTAACGCTAATGTAAATAAAACTCTGGAAAAAAATGGAATATATAAGAGATTTTTTTAGCGTTTTTGTCTCGGTTGTAGTTTGGAAGCGGGTGACGGCTGCCGGCTGGCCACCGATCTGGTAGAAACCCCAAACTAATAACGCGGAAATCACCCATAGCATAGGCTTGCCACCTCCGTCGAAAGAGGCAAAAGCAGGATTATTGATCCGATAGGCTTCCATTGCGTTTGTGAGGCCACCGGCGGCGGGAACAACGATAGGGAGCAGAATCGCGAAGCCAAGTATCATTAATATGCCTTGAACCAAGTCGGTCCATGCTACAGCGAACATTCCGCCTGCAAGCGTGTAGATGATAACGATGGCACCGAATATAAAGATAGCCAACAGATACGGAATACCAATAATGGTTTCAAAAGAAGTACCAGCAGCCTTTAACTGAGCGGTCAATACAGGAACGGTAGCAATAAGGATTATAATAGAAGAAGCGAGACCGGCCGATTTGCCAAAACGAGCCTCAAAAATATCGCTGATACTCAGCATCTTCAAACGATTGGAAACGCGACAGACACGGTCACCCAGCAACACATAGCAGAACCAGGGAGCTGCTGCAGAGGCTATATTGACGGGAAGGTAAGGCAAACCGGTGGAGTGTACCGTACCTACACAGCCTAGGTAAGAGCTGCCACTCATTTGAGTTGCGGAATAACTGAAGCCGATAACGGAGGGGGGAAGCTTATCCTTTGCCAGAAAGTAGTCTTTTTCACTTTTAGAGGCATTGCTGAAAAGAAAGCCGATAAGCATCATAGCAACAAAATACATGGCGATGACAATAATGTACTGAACAGTTACGCTCATAATTAAATTTGCCCCCTTCTTTACTTGTTTGTTTTAGCATGATAAATGCATGCTAAGATGAGAAAAATATAGCCAAAGTAACCGATAATCAACGAAGGAATATCCATACCCCAAAGCACGGGAGTACTTGAAGGAATAAGGAGAAGCGTAGTGCCGATCCCAAAGTATACGATTATCATCAACAAGAACGACACGATGGGGAAATCTGAATTTTTCTTCATGAGGTTTCTCATTCCTTTCTATTTATTTCTCTCTTAGTGTTTGCCGTAATACCTTTAAAGAATAGTATTGTTTACCAAACCTGATCTAGAACACGAAGGATGTTGCCACCCATGACCTTTGAGATATCCTCTTCAGAGTAGTTGTGGGTAATGAGCCAGCGAATTATATTGTAAGAAGCCTCAGTAGTGTTTTCCAGATATTTTACATAGGGCACTTCGGGGAATTCATCAATTGTACCGTCAGCTTTACGCTTCGCAAAAGCGGTTGAAATGGACATATGTGCATTAAACGCATGGTGCAGTTCAACATGGTCGCCGAAGAGCGTATCGGGGCCGAACGCAACATGATCAATGCCCACCAAATCCTTAATGTATTCAAAATGTGCCATGTAGGAATCCAGAGAATGGGTGCGAATGGCCTCGGTAATGGTAGTGTGAGGAGCAGCTTCAATGCCGACAACACCGCCCTTTTTGGCACAGGCCAGAAGCACAGCATCAGACTGGAGACGGCGGCTGTTCCAAAGAGCTTTGGCTCCTACATGGGTAATAAAAATGGGCTTGGAAGATGCATCAATAGTATCCAGCGTAGTCTGTGGACCGCAGTGTGCACAGTCAATAGCCATGCCGACCTTATTCATACGCTCAACAACTTCACGACCAAATGCGGTAAGCCCTCCGTCGCGTTCCTCTTTCAAGCCATTTCCCAGAGCATTGGACTCACTGTAAGTAATGCCCATAACACGAACGCCGAAACCATGGAGAATATCTACACGGTCAACTTCATTTTCGACAATGGCGGCGCCCTCAATGACAGGAACCCATGCGATCTTGCCTTCGGCCTTTGCACGATGGATATCAGCAACCTTTTCGCACTTAACCAGAAAATCCTGATGAGCAATATCGGTAAGTCGCATACCAAGATCATAAATGACATCATTCCATTTCCAGCCGTGTTTGGAAGTGATAACACAGAAGCCATCCATGAGGTTATCGAATACGCAGTCCCATTGAGATTCTGCCAACGCCTTATATGCCGTGAAAGATCTTCCTTCTCTTGCATAGTCAAAGGTCTGCCACATGTCCTTGGGGAAACGGAACGGATGCTCATGCAGGGAGATCATCGGATACTTATCGACTATTTTTTTCTCAAATGTAGCCTGCTCTTCATTCAGAGGAATATATTCGTTATGACCAGCGAACATATTGTATTCGGGAGCCAGATCAAACTCTTTGTAGTCCTTGCCAGGGGTCAAATACTCATATGCGGTATAGCCCTTATATCCTTTTTTCATCAACTTTTCCTCCTAAAATTTTAAAGAATTGTAATTACAAAAAATAGGCACACGGCAAACACCTAATAAAATGATTATACAATACTTTTGCGTACACAGCATATTCTGAAACAGCAAGGGGTGTTGCATATTTTGCAACACCCCCATGCATGGCACTATGGACTTTTCTCCGCTATCCTTTAATAATTGGATGTCTCATTCATACAGCTTCATATATTCTTGGTCCATTTCAGCAGTTATTTTTCGAAAAAGACCAATATATCTTAAAACCGATGCATTATTTCTTATGTCCGCTAGATAGACAACAGAGGTTATTATTTTGGTACGGTCATTTGCTTCTAACGGAATCGCAACCAAATCATCAAGTTCCGAACAACTAGGACACCGATAGGTTCCGACATAATAGGCCTGGGTGGAATGGAGATATTGGAGAAGCTGTCCGCGATCCTTGATTAAAATTCTTTTTTGCACGATGGAAAAATCAAAGAAAGACCGATTGGTGATATCATTAAAATTGCTGAGTTCTTCATCCACATAATATACTCTTGCATACGACCATAAATCCTCATCACGGATTCGTTTTTTCTTTGCCAAAGGATGACTTGAGGAAATCAATATACAACATGGTGATTGATGAACGACCGTCTCCTGCAGGCGTTCGACCTTAAGTCGGTTAGCAATTTGCTTTGCTTTATCGCTGTTATACTGAATAACACCTATATTGTAGTGGAATTGGTGCATGGCGTTGAGAGTATCTTCAAGGCTATTATAAGAGTCGGCAATAATATCTATATAAGTATGCTCACCGCAAGTCTCGTTAATAAGATCTACCAATGCCTGATTTGCAGAGGAATTATGGTGAATTGCAATGCGGAAAGAAAAAGCTTCTTTCGGCATTGCACCCAGACGAAAGCGCTTTTCAAAATTCTCCATACTTTCCAAAACAGGCTTTGACCAGTTGACGAAATCCCATCCTTGCTTTGTAAGATTCATTCCATAGGCACTGCGTTCAAACAACGTGACCGAGAGTTGGCTCTCAAGGGTTTTAACCTGTCGGCTCAAGTGGGAAACTGAGATAAAATTTACTTGAGCTGCACGCGAAAGTGAGCCGTAGTTGGCGATATCATGTATGTATTTTATGAGCAATGTATTCATGAGGGGCCTTTTCTGGTAAATATTGATTCCTTTACTTCATGCAAGCTCTCTTGAGAAAATCGGTAAGAATTGCCACGCCATCATCAAGAGCCGCTGGGTCAAAGGTCATATCTGGGCAATGAAGTCCTGATGTCATATCTGCACCTAGACCGATATAGACGGTGCGTTTACCCATCAGAGTATGGTAAAAATGGAAATCCTCGCTTCCGATCGTGTACATGGGCGGCAACGTACTGCCAAGAATCGACTTGATAGATTCCTTTGCGATTTGCACTAATTCAGGATCATATTCCGCCGCATCAGCCCAAGCTACCTGTTCAATGCTCTCACATGTGGCACCGATACCATTTACGGTATGATTCAGCGCATTTTCCACCCGTCCTAAAAGCTCTACAATTCCGGATTGGGTTTGACAGCGAAGATCAAACCAAATCTTTACACAATCTGGAATGGTGTTATTGGCCTGACCAAAAGACTGGATTCGTGTAGCTTTCACAGAATATGGGACTTTTGGATCAATATGAATTGCATTAACGGCATTGATGGCAAGCATGGCTGCATCAATGGCATTGATACCTAAATGGGGTCGTGCGCCGTGGGCATTTTTACCACGGATGGTAGTTAGTAGCATACTGGAAGCACCGTGACATAGCGCTGGTGTTGCTTCATGTAGTTTTGCTTCTTCCATAGGGCGGAGATGAATACCAACGATAATATCTGCATCATATATCTCGCCAGAAGCGATAATGGCTTTTGCGCCAACAAGGGTTTCCTCGGCTGGCTGGAATAAAAGACGAAGCTCACCGCGGGGAAGACCTCCTTCCTTTGCAATGGCTTCGCCAGCAGTCAAGACCATGGAGGCATTTGCGTCATGTCCGCAGCCGTGCTTTACATAGGGATTTCCATTTATATCATAAGGGAGTGCATCCATGTCAGCTCTGAGAACAATTATGGGACCTGTTTGCTTACCTGGAATTATGCCAATAACGCCAGTGCTTCCATTAATATTTTTTTTAACTGTGATTCCTGCTGCATAAAGCTGTTGCGCAATATATGTACTGGTCTGATATTCGTGCATAGCCAATTCTGGCATTTTGTGAAGAACAGAATAATGTTCATAGGCTCGTGATTTCATACGGTGAGGTATCCTCCTTTTATTATTAGATTTTATTTACTTTGAACATCATTAAAACTGTTTAATTCACATCTAATAGTGTGAATTAATGACAACACAACTTTTCTTTAACTACAAAGGATTATACCTCTAAATGAGATGACTGGCAATGGGTTATGATCCACTGCCATTATCGATATTCGCGTTGGTAAAACCAACGCCTACTAAAGTTATTACTTTCTTAATATCGCATCTATGTATGTGTAAATTGCATTTCACACTACCACTGGCATTATTCATCGAAACCGACGGCGATCTGCGGTACTGAATCGATCATATCTCATGAACCTTCGATTTTGGCAATTTTCCTTTGAGCAAACGAATAGCAGATTATATAGTTGTCACATTCAAAATAGATATAGCTTCCAGCTTTGCCTTATCTATTGTTTCTTTATAATGAATGGTGTTCGGTTTAGTGCTTTCCTTCTCATGGCTATAAAATCACTTCTTGGACGCGATTTTGATAACCATTCCGCCTCCGAGATCTTCATTATTGAAGATTGCTTTCAATACAGCATTGTCGGCTGTTTTCAATTCGGCATAATCGCTGACACCTAAAATACCGGCGGCATCTTCCGGTACATATCTTTTCAAGATTTTCTTGGGAAACAGTATGCCAAAAGTTTTATCATTCATCGCTTCTTCGGTGTCAATTCCACCTTGGACCCATTTTCAGTAATATCCTTATGGCGACAATGTAGCATGCAGCACAACAATACAGCAATTACAAAGGAGACTCATATATGGGAAACAATTCTCAAGCCCGCAAGTGGATGCTGACTATCAACAACCCCTTGGAGGCAGGCCTCGACCATGATTCCATCCGGGATATCCTGCTACGTTTTTCACCGTCCTACTATTGCATGGCAGATGAAATAGCAACGACCGGCACACATCACACGCACGTTTTCATGTTTTCGCCCTCGCCTGTCCGTTTTTCAACGATCAAGGCGCGCTTTCCCACGGCACATATCGAAAAGGCCTACGGCAGCGCAAGGACAAACCGCGACTATATCACCAAAAGCGGAAAATGGGCCGATACCGCCAAGGCGGAAACATCCGTTATCGGAGCCTTTGAGGAATGGGGCAATCTTCCCGCCGAAAAGGAGGAGGAATCGCCGGAAATGTTTGCGCTTATACAAGAACTTCGGGAAGGTAAAACCATTATGGAGATCGTCAACGACAATCCCAAGCTTGCTTTCAGAATCCGGGACATCGAAATCCTCAGGCAAACCATTTTGGAGGAGAAATACAGCGCCGAAAACCGCAAGCTGGAGGTGACCTATCTTTACGGCGCGAGCGGAACCGGCAAGACATGGGGTATTTTTGCAAAGCATGACCCCAGAAGCATCTGCCGTATTACGGACTACGGCGGAAAAAACGGCGTCCGCTTTGATGCTTATCATTGTCAGGACGTGCTGGTGCTGGAGGAATTTCACAGTCAGATTCCGATTGCTGCAATGCTCAATTACTTAGACATTTACCCGCTGACGCTTCCGGCGCGGTATACCGACAGGGTAGCCTGCTATACAACAGTCTACATCACAAGCAATGTCCCCTTGTCCGAGCAGTATATGGATATCCAGTGGTATCAGCTGGAGACGTGGCGGGCCTTTCTCCGCCGTGTGCAGAATATCATCGAGTATCTGCCGGACGGCTCTACCATCCGGCACAAGGAAGGAGGATTGCCGCTGTGACAGAAAACGAAAAGCTCCGGATGCGGAAAAGGGACGCGTTCAATGGTTTGCTGCAAAGGCTGAATGGTACACCGGATTTAACAATTAAGCTGGTCTTGGCTGCGCTGTACCTTGCTATCGCTATCTATCTTTGGGCACAGCAGGCATCGGTTGAAATCCCCGCGCTGAAGCACCTTATGCGGTATGCTTTGACTGTTTATCTGCTGTTTGGCGGCGCGGCGCTGCTGCTCTATCCAATAGGGCGGCGGATGGCAAGGGACAGGCTTCAATGCATCGGCCTCGTGAACCACGCCGGTATACCGCCGGATCTGCTCCACAAATGCCGCGACAGCGGCAATCCCCGCGTTACGGTATGGGAGTTTAATAACCGGAGCATTCCGCTCGAGGATTGGGAGAAAAAACGCCCCGCCATTGAGACGGCGCTGGGGATAAACATTGTCAAGCTGGCATACGCCAGGGGCAAGAGCCGCGTGCTGGTGTATGCCGTTCCTGCCGGAGAGGATTTGCCGGAGGTACTGCGTTGGGATGTCAGCTGCCTTTCCCGCGAAAGTTCTGTGCTGGTGCTGGGCGAGGGGTATGCCGGGCCCGTGACGGTCAACCTTGCACACGTTCCCCATATTCTTTTGGGCGGCTCAACAGGCAGCGGAAAAAGCGTTTTGCTCAAGCTGCTGCTGATGCAGTGCATTAAAAAGCGCGCAAAGGTATTTATTGCGGATTTCAAGGGCGGCGTGGATTTCCCTAAGGTATGGCATGAAAAATGCCGGATGTGCTTCACAGAGGAATCTCTGCTCGATACCCTCGACCGGCTTGTTTTGGCACTGGAAGACCGCAAGAGCGGGTTTGCGGCTCTGGACTGCCCGAATATCGACGGCTACAATAAAATCAGGCGGCCTCTGCCGAGGCTTATATTCGCCTGCGATGAGGCGGCGGAGATGCTGGACAAGACCGGGGCCGACTCCGAGCGCAAGAAGCTGCTATCACAGATAGAAAGCAGGTTATCCACCATTGCGCGGCAGGGAAGGGCGTTTGGCATTCACCTCATACTCGCAACGCAGCGGCCAGATGCTGCCGTTATCCCGGGGCAGATCAAGAACAACATGGATTTTCGTGTGTGCGGCAGGGCAGACAACGTGCTTTCGCAAATAATCCTCGACAGCACCGATGCCGCCGACCAGATACCCAAGGACGCGCGGGGCCGCTTTATTACCGGTGATGGCACGGTATTTCAGGGGTATTTGTTCGATGAGAGCGTCATATAAACAGGAGGTGCATTGCATGGCTCACGACACCGATTTGACGCAGGGGCGCATCGCTGTCCCGGCCTGGGAGCGGTACACCCTCTCCGTAGAAGAAGCCGCCGTATATTTCAGGATCGGAGAGAACAAGCTCCGCAGGATAATCAGCGAAAACAAGGACGCGGATTTCATCCTCTGGAACGGCAACCGCCCTCAAATCAAGCGCAAGAAGTTTGAACAGCTTATAGACCATTCGAGCTTGGTGTGAAGATAAAACCTTGAAATAGAAATCCGCTTGTGGTAAGCTGTTCACAGCCTACAAGCGGATTCTTTTCGTATGAAAGGAGCCGTAATGACAGAAAAGCGAGATAAAAAAGGCAGAATATTAAGGCAGGGTGAGCGTCAGCGCCAGGACGGAAGGTATGAGTACCGCTATAAGGACGCATACGGAGAAACAAGGAGCGTCTACAGTTGGCGATTGGCAGAGAGCGACAGCACCCCTAAAGGCAAGAAAAACGAAAGGCCCTTGCGGGAGCTGGAAAAGGACATTATCCGAGACTTGGAGGATAGTGTAAACAGCTACACGGCGCACAGGACAACGCTGAATAGCTTTTATGATGCCTACATCGAAACCAAGTACGAACTCAAACAGTCAACACGGACAAACTACAAGTATATGTACGGAAAGTATGTCCGCGATGAGATAGGCATGAAAAATGTCGCTGAAATCAAGTACAGCGACATAAAGAAGTTCTACGTCCATCTTATCAGGGATATTGGGTTCAAGCCGAACAGCATGGAGATCATCCACACGATACTTCATCCGGTGTTCAATGTAGCTGTCCGTGACGGATTCATCAGGAGCAATCCTACGGATGGGGTTATGGCGGAAATAAAAAAGAGCCATAATTGGGAAAAGCCAAAGCGGCATGCCCTGACAGAGCCGCAGCAGGAACGGTTCATAGAATTTATCTCGGGATCATCGACCTATTGCCACTGGAAACCGCTGTTTACGGTGCTGCTTGGCACAGGCGCGAGGATCGGCGAGGTCCTTGGGCTTCGGTGGGAGGACTGCGATTTTAAGCAGAATATCATCGACATCAACCACAATCTGATATATCGTCAGCAGGACAGCGGAAAGATGGAGCTGCATATCACTACGCCAAAGACAAAGGCCGGCACGCGCATCGTTCCTATGTTTGCGGATGTTCGGACCGCACTGCTTCAGGTAAGGCAAAGGCAGGCGGAAAGCGGATTTAATCAATGTGTGGTCGATGGATATTCAAACTTTGTGTTCCACAACCGCTATGGCGAAATGCTGACGCCTCATGCAGTCAACAGAGTGATCGACAGAATCATACGAGACTGCAATCTTGAGGAAACAGAGCAAGCGAAGCAGGAACAGAGAGAGCCCGTGCTGCTGCCGCATTTCAGCGTCCACAATCTGCGGCATACATTCTGCACACGGCTTTGCGAGAATGAGCCGAACCTGAAAATCATTCAAGAAATCATGGGGCATCGAAACATCGAGACTACGATGGATGTTTACAACGAAGCGACCAAGGAACGAAAAGTGGTGAGCTTTGCCAGCCTTGAAGGTAAAATCAGGATCAGCTGACGCCGCCGGATTTACCCATTATTTTACCCATTTTGGGTAAAAAGTTATGGAAAGATATGACCAGTTACGTGGGAGCAGCTATGAAAAAAGCCCAGAAAAGCAGGAATATAAGAACTTGTGAGAGGATATGTTTCTCTACGGTGATAATCCCCACGATGAAACCCATCGACAAGTAAAACAGGAAGACAGCCCTTTGCTTACGGGGCATGATATGGCAAAAGAGAAAAAAGCTAATTTCCCCAAATGGTGGAGGGCGTCATAGGCAAAGAGCCAGAATACAATGACGGCGGCGAGGAAGTAAAAGATACGGAACAACTATGAACATATTATGAAAATAACCCGTGGGCCTTTGCGCATATGTGCATTATGTGTTATTATTTTAGTACGTAACAAAAAACATGGGCCAATCTGGCCTTACAGGAGGATAAAAGCATAATGAAAAAACTCGTTGCCCTTGTGATGACCGCCCTCTGCCTTTTGGCCGTAGGCTGCTCCAAGCAGGAAGATGATCAGATAATAGATGTAGTAGTTCCCAGCACGCCGGAGGCGGTAGTAACGCCTGTCCCAACCCCCGAGACTCCCGCGGAAACCCCCGCGCCGGCATATACCTCCCCCTATACCGAGCAGATCGCAGCCCAGAAGGCCAAGAACGACGAGACCGTGGGCTGGATAAAGATACAGGGAACGAATATCAACTACCCCATAATGTTCGATAGCACCGGAAAGCTGGGCTATTATAATATGGACAGCAGCAAGAAGAAAAGCGAGCTTGGTTCCGTATATATGCACTTTAACGTGGCCAGTGCGGACGCAGCCGGCGTGGGCCAGAACCTGATAGTGACAGCCCACAATAACCGCGTTGCCTATTCCAAGGGCAAATATGAAAACGGCTTCTTCCATGAGCTGCACCACATACAGTCCGTAAACGAGGGCAAGACCAATTGCGGCTACGACGAGAAAGGCCGTACCTGCCCCGTAACATTGGATTCCGGCACCCTGCCCAACCTCATGACCCCCGAGGGACGCACTTGGGACATCTCCGTTGACGGCATAGACGCGCAGTGGGAGGTATGGGCATTCTATGAGGTAAAGAAGAACGAGCCGGGCAGCACCCTGTACTACAACACCTGGTGGCCCTATGACAACAAGGACGTAAAGTATACCTTTAAGAAGCCCGACACAGCCTTTGTTCAGGAATGGATAAACAAGCAGCTTGAGCGCAGCGAGGTAAACCTCGGCATTACCCCCAGCACCTCCGACCAGTTCATGACCATCTACACCTGCGGCGACAATCACGACTCCAGTGACGCCCAGTCCCGCCTGTATTTCTTCCTCAGGCAGGTCAACCCAGCTTCAACTAAGTTCGGCGGAACGGCGGCTGCTACGGAAACTACCCCTGCCGCATAAAGGGGACGAACTGCTGAATTTACGGGGGGTACGCAAAACCGGCGTTCCCCCTGTTTGCGAATTTATTGGTGAGAGGTAAAATTTACCCATGAAGCGAATTGCCGTATTAGCCGTTGCGCTGGCCGTGCTGCTATCTGTGGGCTGTCAACAGCAGCCTGTGGATAAGCCTCAGGCGGAGGCTACGGAGAGCCCTGAGGCTACTCCCGATCCTACTCCTGTAGTTACTCCTACGCCTGTCCCGGAGGAGACAGAGGAGCCGTATGTATTTCCCTATGAGTCAAGGCTGATAGAGGCAAAAGACAAAAATAACGACGTGGTAGGCTATATATGTATCCCGGGTACAAACATAGATTATCCTATACTATATGGCAGAGACTGGTGGTTCTATGCCGACCATGATATAAATATGGAGAAGAACGGCGTAGGGTCTGTGTATTCCCATTTCAACATGGCCTCCTATGAATTCTTTAATACGCAGCAGAATCTGGTTATAGCGGCGGCAAACGCACGCACCAGCCGCACCCTGTTCCATGAGCTGCACCATATACAGGAAGTGAATCTCGGCAAGACCCATTGCGCCTATAAGCAGTGCAACGCGGAGCTTGACCCCACCGTGCTGCCGGATTTCAGCAAGCCCGAGGGGCGCACATGGGATATCGCTATATGCGGCATAGAGGCACAGTGGGAGATATGGGCCATGTACGAGGCCGGCGGCGACAAGGGACAGGTGAATTATAATACCTGGTACCCCAAGAAGAACGAAAAGACCGGCATTATGGAATACGTGCCTGCGGACGAGGAAGATGTCCAGAAGTGGATAGATACCCAGCTGAAAAACAGCCAGTATGATTTTGGCGTAGAGGTGACAACGGAGGATCAGTTCCTTACCATATATACATCGGGCGACGAGCACGACCCCACGGATGACTCCGCACGGCTGTATTTTTTCCTGAAGCAGGTGAATCCACCTTCTGAGAGGTTCAGGAAGCAGAGCGGCAACGCGGGAGAGGCCGCTGAAACCCCGGTTCCGGAGGCAGAGACCACGACAGCGCCAACGGCATAAAACACAACTAAATATAATTATTCGAAATGCCATATGGGACGCGAGCTATCGCGTCCCTTTTATGATACATGAATATCAGATAAAATGTGGCGCAAAATCATATATTAAATGAACTGATATGAATTCAGGAGAAAAACGGAGCAATTTCTTAATTTAGATTGATAAACAGCAAAATGCTTGATTTTAAACTTAAATATAACGAAATCAAGCTGAAAATAGCGGAATGAGAAATTGTGTCGGACGGCTTTTTTTGCTAAACTATAACACGTTCCGAGCAAAACCGGGACGCGCACCTTGAAAACTATATAGTGCAAGAGACGAAGAAAACGCGATTTTTTTGAA
>OLSX01001818.1_pt1 | contig 19921 bp, 20 predicted proteins | sample 1673141 | NCBI WGS metagenome assembly OLSX01 (sample SAMEA3136759, study PRJEB25190) | human gut metagenome | biome: human gut; feature: human-associated habitat; material: faeces | place: Austria | collected 2013
TTGGCAGCATCTTACACTGCGTAAAATATTGATAGCCAATGAGTTATGACGTATTTGTGTAAGATGTAAGATATTCGGTATATAGAGCTATTGTAGCATAGTAAGCTAAATTGCACATATTTAGAAGTGTTCAGTTAATGCCTTCAGCGGGAGCACGCATTAACAGAACAATCCTGTTTTAGGGGGCCTAAATATGTTTTTTCGGCTTTAGTGTATGATTTTATGTGCGAAACGTGACAAATGTAATTTTTTATCACTATGTTTGTAAACAAAATAAGATGTAAGAATATATGGTGAAAAACGATTTTCCGATAAGACTGAAAGAAGCGCGTTTGATGATGGGCTTCAGCATGGACAAACTTGTGGAGCGCGCAGGTGGTGCCATTACCAAGCAGAGCATATCCCGCTATGAGAGAGGCATAATGCACCCGAAGCATAAAGCACAGGCTTCCTTGGCCAAGGCTCTCAACATCAGCATGGATTACTTCAATGGTACCAGTCTTAAGATTGACCTGCCAATGCTTCGTACCACCTCAGGTAACCAACTGACAGAAGAGGAACTTGTTGCTTTAGAAGCCAAGCTCTCCTTTTGGGCAGAGCAATATCTTGACAAGGAAAAGAAAGCAGGCATTTCCACTTCTTTTACGAATCCAATTCCGAAGACTCCTGTCTCAGAATTGGAAGACGTCATACGCATGGCAAACGTCCTTCGGCAGGAATGGCACTGTGGCGATGGCCCCTTGCCATGTATATTGCGACTGTTGGAGCGAAAAGGCATCAAAGTTTTGATAGCAGAACTTCCTGGCGATGTGTGGGGTGTGAGCACGTGGGCCGACAAAGTGCATCCACTCATCGTGATAGACCCGTGTCCTGGTAAGACCACCACAGATCGCCTCCGCTTTACTGCGGCACACGAGCTGGCCCATCTGCTCCTCACCTTTCCGAAAGATATGGAGCCGGCACAAATAGAGAAGCTATGCAATATGTTTGCCGGTTTTTTCTTGTTCCCGAAGGACACGTTCATCGACGAGATGGGAGGCCCCAAACGCGCGCAGCTCACACTGGAAGAACTGATAGACCTCAAGGAGGCGTATGGCGTGTCGGTTTCCGCCCAAGTGCACGAGGCCAAGGACTTGCAGATGATATCCGATGAGCACTACAATTGGTGGTACAACGAGCGAATTAAAAAGAACCGCATGGAGACAGGGTGGGGAGACTACAAAATTCCTGAAACGATTGGCAGAGAGAGAAGGATAGATTCGAGAATAGCGAATGAAAGAAAAATATAAGTTCATTGCTTTTGAACCGCCAGCAGTAGGTCCATCTTTGCTTTTATTGTGTAGTGGTACACCGTTCTCGCTATTATGAACGTGAAGTGGTGATGCACAAGTAACCATTGCAAATAGGGTAAGTCAGGTTTGCTTTTAATACATTATGTAAATGATAAATTGAAGAATTATGAGAATACATTTAGAACTAACGCCTAATACGAAGCCAGTTCCTTTTGAATATCAGCAGAAGTTGGTCGGGACGATTCATAAATGGATAGGCAATAATTCCATTCATGACAAAATATCGTTGTATTCTTTCTCTTGGCTTAACGGAGGAAGAATGAAAGACAATGCATTGCAATTTAGGAATGGCGCAACGATGTTCATCAGTTTCTATGACGAACATATAGTCAAACAAATAGTCAAGTCAATACTTCAAGAACCAGAGATGTTTTGTGGTTTAGTGGTATCTGGCGTCAGCATTGACAATGATCCACAACTGAATGACTGCGATTTGTTTAACTGTGCAAGTCCAATTCTTATCAAACGAAAATTGGCTGATGGCAGCATTAAGCAATTCAATTTTAGCGATGCCGAAGCTAATCAATACTTAAAGGATACTTTGCTTTCAAAAATGCGAGAAGCAGGACTGGAAGATGATACATTGGATATAAGATTTGATACTTCTTATAATAAGAAGAAATTGAAACTGGTACACTATCATGGTATCGGAAACAAAGCCAGTATATGTCCTGTTATCATTAAAGCGAAGCCCGAGACAAAACTTTTTGCTTGGAACGTGGGTCTTGGTAATTCTACGGGTATTGGATTTGGTGCAATTTACTAATCATAAAAGATAATGACTATGTATATCGTAACATATAAAGGCCCGTTTGGCTTTATAAAACCATGGACTGCTGTTAGAGACGGAGAGACATTTAGCCAGCAATTTCTCACTCCTTCTATAATAGAAGGTATAGAGAAAAAGCTATTTCCCGAATTATTGAATACTCCAGGGATACACAAGATCGTTAGACATAAACTCAGATATGAGGCAATGGACTCTCAACAAGAAGTGACGCAGGCAAGAGGTTGGGAATACAAAAACAGGACATTCATAAGAACCCGCTCCATTTTGCGGCGTTCCGTTCTCCTTCACCCCGTGCTCTGCATAGCTTTTGAAAGTGAAGAAGATGCACTTATTGCATCTCAGCAGCATGTATGCGTGTGCAGGAATGAGGATATACTCTTACCTGAGGCTGAGATACTTAAACTGACAGAAGAAGAATTCAAGCAATTGCCAGGCTTTGAGTTGTGCTTTGGCAATTCCGATCAATCTTTTTTGGTAGGCTATAATCGTTTTGACAAGAGTAAGCCCATGTATGGTTGGTTGGAATACAATGGGCAGACGCTATGATAAAAGTGTAGTCTATGAATATCCATCAAGAAATATTGGCGAAGGGAGAACGAAATGGGCGAATATGTTTGTTTCAGCACTTGAAAAATGTAGCTGATATAGCTGCTGTTGTGGCCAATCATGCTGGGCTTGACGAACACATCGCCATTGAGGGAGCATTGCTTCATGACATCGGAAAAGTAAGTCCTTTGTTCCAAAAGTCGCTGGCTCGTTCCTATAAGAAAAAGCCTGGCTCTGTGTTCCGTCATGAGATAGCTTCTCTGTTTTTCCTTTCACTAATCAAAGAATCGCATCGAAATGCTGTAATAGATATGGTAGTAGCTCATCATAAGTCCATGTACAAGGATGTAAGGGAACTTGGCATTTTGGATTTGGATGACAATACTAATTGTTTTGAAGAGCATTCGAAGGGATTTGAAGAATGGAGTCCCATTGCTTTGGAAATATTGGAAAGCCTTGGGCTGAAAACTCATAAGATATCTATTGACGAAGCTGAAGATAACTATGAATATGTTGTAGATTACTGTTGTAATCGCAAGTCAGACTGCTCGAAATGGAGAGGACTGCTGATGGCTTCCGACCATATGGCTTCGGCTATGGAAACAGAGTCGGAGATGCCTTTGAACAAATTGTTCATCAAGCCAGACCTGTCTTTTTACAACAGACAAAATCAGCTCTATCCATTGTCCATGATTTCTGCGGAAAGTAAGAAAAAGCACACTCTGGTTACAGCGCCGACTGGAGCGGGAAAGACTGATTTCTTGTTGCGTCGTTGTCAAGGACGTGTATTTTATACCCTGCCCTTTCAAGCGTCAATTAATGCGATGTATGATAGAATCAAGGCTGACTTGTCTGATACCAATGCGCAAGTCTATCTTCAGCATGCAGCTTCCAACCTAAAGGTGAAAGGCGGAAAGGTAGAAGAAAGCATTATGCAACGGCATGTGGGTGCATCGGTCAAAATCTTGACACCTCACCAAATGGCTTCTATCGTTTTTGGCATCAAAGGCTACGAGGCAATGGCTATGGACTTGCGAGGGTGTGATGTAATTCTGGATGAAATACATACATATTCTGATGCTATACAATCTATAGTGCTGCGCATCATCGAAATTTTGATAGCTTTGGATTGTAGAGTACATGTAGGAACAGCAACCATGCCAACTGAATTATATAAAAGGATATTGGAGTTGCTGGGAGGGCCGAGTGAGGTATATGAGGTAAAGCTTGCCCCTAATACTCTCGCATCTTTTAATCGCCACCAAATCTACAAGTTGGCCGGTCGTGAAGATGCTTTTGGTGTTATATCCTCAGCGGTAAAGAAACATTCTAAACTGCTCATTGTATGTAACCAGGTGAAAAGGGCGCAAGAGTTTTATGAAGAGATAGACGAACTCTACCCGGATATTAGAAAGATGCTCATTCATAGTAGGTATAAACGGAACGACAGAGCAAGGCTGGAAACGGACTTGCGTACAGATTTCAATATACTGGAGGATACACCATGCATAGTTGTGTCAACACAGGTCGTTGAGGTAAGTCTTGACATCAGCTTCGATGTGATGGTTACAGAATGTGCTCCAATTGATGCTCTTGTACAACGTTTCGGACGCATCAACAGAAAACGTAGCCTGGAAACCATAGGGCATTATAAGCCCATCTATGTTATTTCGCCTCCGGAGAATGAAAAGGAAGCCTTGCCCTACAGCTTGGACGTGTTAAAAGGAACGTTTGAGGTCTTGCCAGATAATGGGCAAGTTATGGAAGAAGAACACATTCAAGAGATGATAGACAAGGTGTATCCTAAAGTGATGTTTCAAAATATTGACTATACGGGGGTGGCTTTTTTGCATGGAAAATGGCAATTGAAGGCACTTTGCCACCAAGCAAGATCTGCGCTGCTCGAAACGCTCGACATCAACTCGGCAGTTTGCATTACCGAAAAGGATAAGGAAAGATACCTGCAAGGAACAGGAATGGAACGTGTGGAAATGGAAATTCCAGTGAGCTACCATTCCATAGCCCATAGGAATCTTGACCAACTTAATGTGGGAACACGTCCTTTTGTCATACCTGACAAAGGTTATGATCACGAAAAAGGATTGTTGCCGGATTATTGTAAAACAGAATATTATCAAACATTTGAAATTCTATAGTATATGATTACATCAGCAATAGGCAAAATGTTTCTGGAAGCCTACAATGAGGAATATGGCACCCACTATGATGCCCGAACTTTCTTCATAGAGCAGTTCTATCCCTTGTTTTTCGATCAAAACAAGTACATGATGACTGCAGGCAACTCACCTTTGGAAAATCCTAAGCTAAGTTGGGATGACATGATAAAGGGTAAAAAAGATTATGAAACTCCAGAACAACGAAAAACTCGTTTTGACAAACTGTTGAAGAAAATCGAAGATAGCGAAGCTGATGCGAGCATTGCGAGAGGTTTCCCTTCGTTAGACACAGCCGCGACTACGTCTGGACAAGTGACCAATGTAGTATTGCCACATGAAAAGGAAAATATCTTTGCTTCATGGATCGGAGATGCTCTTGGGGTTGGTGTACAAGGAGGCTTTTCTATTTTATTTAGTCACAAGGGCATTCTTCTTGATATATATAAGGGCTGGAAACTTTATCGCAAGTGCCTCAATGAAACTTCCATGTTAAAAGGCAACCAAATCAATACATGGAACGGACAATGGCTATCACATTATTACGATACAAGAATTTATGATGACGAGCAACCACTGGCAGGATATAATCCATATGTTGCCAATAAAGATGGAGTCCAAAGTATTGACACCCAAACATGGATAAAGGTACTTATTGGAGTTTCAAGGAAGTACAAAAATGCTCAAATCTTAGGCTATATTTATAGCATAGGGCAAACTAACACTACGATAGGTTTTATACCTTTTGACCTTGGTCAAATTCGCCGTCCTATCCATTTGTATGAGAAACTGTTTGGTACGACCCAAGGAAGAAACGCAGAATCCTTGTGGAATACAGCCTTTGGCTTTAGAACTGCTTGTACAGCAGGAGTCATTGGCATCAAAGCCATGGAGCCAAAAGGGCTTAGGGATTATGTGTACCCTAAAGGCGACAAAGCTCCAAAGCAGCCCAAAGCACCGAAGAATGAAACAGAAACAATCAACTTTAATGTATATAAAATTTGGATATTAGCTATGTTGAATAACGAAGATTTGTGGGATAAGTCCCAAGAGTTGGCTGAGTTGCTGAACGAAGCCTCTACAGACAAAGACAAGTCGATCAGCACCAAACGCAAAAATTTGGTGGAGACGATGCTTGGTGCTTCAAATAAGAAGCAATTTATAGCGGCAGCAACAGAGGTCGTTCCATTTATTGGAAAGACAAATGAGTTCAAGGATATTGTAAAAGAAGTTCACAGTATGCCAACAGATAATGTGCCATACTTTTTGACTCTTTTGCGATTTCAGTACAAAACTTTGTAATAACAATTAATATAGAAAACTATGAATAAGAATTCTTTCATTTATTTGCGTGGTTGCAAGCATGCAGCATTTACGGTGTTCTGTGTGGAAGACGGTCAGAAATTTTACTATGACCCACAGTTCAATGTAAGAGTACCATACTCCAGTGGACAACAAGTAAAGCGTTCAATCATGGGTAAGCTTAATGAGGTTCTCAACGTTGAACCTTCTCCCACAGAGTTTTATTTTGACGTTGATAAAAAAGGAGCACTCAAGGAGGGTGAAGTCCTTTCGTCATGCGACCCACATTATGTCGACCAATTGTTGGGCGGTTGGATGAGAACTCCTAAAGGTGGAAAGGAAAAGGCTGTTAAACGCAGAAGCCCTTTCAGTATTTCGGCCATGACACCGCTTCACCCTCTTTTGGCTTCAGTTCCTAAAGAGAACATTTCCTTTGATCGTTCTGACAGGCCGAATGTGCACAAGGTAGTTGTAAGAGATGCAAATGGAAATGTTCTTACTGATGAGCAAGTAAGTATTTTCTTGAATGGCAGTGATAGAAGCCTTTATCGTAAATGGATTCCAGACAATACTCGTGCAACGGGTCTGTTTGTCTATGATGTCGCTATCGACTTGCGCCGCTTATTCTGTGTGCCAACTAACCAGTTGGAACCTGAGATAACTTCCGATATGGTTGAGACGTTAAAGAATGATGGCTGGAAAGTTGTTAATACGGTATTTGGAGAATGCTTGTTGATGCCAAAGGAACAGCGAGAGAAAATAATTCCTGCCATCGCAGACGCTTTGATTGACTGGCATATAACATCAAATCAAGCAAGAACATTCAGCTTGATGGAAACACTAGCCATTGCTATCAGCGATAATGCTAACACATTGGCTGCTGCCATTCGTGCCAAACTCATTGATGGTGACAATGACTCGAAACCAAAGGCTAAACCCATCATCGATGAGCACGCAGGAGCTGCAACTTACGTCACGCTGCCATGTGCAAGTTATATTGTAACAGAAACAGAGAGCGCCGATGCTTTGGAAAAAGCCAAGCAAGACCTTGTTAATCGTATGCTGACTTTCGATTACGAGAATCAGCTATAGCTACTATATGTGGAGGCTCTTTCTGCATAGGTGAGAGCCTCCATCTTAATCTTTACTTATGATAGTAACAGGCACTCATTTCAATTATTACCAGTTGTGTCATCGCAAACTTTGGCTCTTTTCCAATGGTATAAACATGGAGCAGGAGTCCGATTTGGTTTATGAGGGAAAACTGGTGCATGAAAATTGTTATCCGCAAAGAAACTCTAGGTACGAGGAAGTAGAGATTGATGGCATTAAGGTGGATTACTATGACGCGAAGAACAAGGTTATTCATGAGATTAAGAAATCCAATAAGGCTGACAAAGCTCATGAATGGCAATTGAAATACTATATGTACGTGTTTGAACAACATGGCATTGTTGGAGTGAGTGGCGTCCTGGAATATCCGCTCTTGCGCAAGACGCAAAAAGTTCTTCTTTCTGATGTCGATAGGGAGGAAATTCAAGAGATAACAAAGGATATTTCAAACATTATTTCGCAAGAGACATGTCCGCCACGAGTAAAGAAAGGTATCTGCAAAAATTGCAGCTACTTCGATTTTTGTTACATAGATGAACCTGAGGAGGAATAAGAATGAAAAGAAATTTCTATTTGTTTAATCCCGGCATCATGGAGCGTAGGGACAACACATTGAAGTTTACGCCAATCTTTGTGAACGAAGATAAGGACGAAGTCATGCAACAACCTCGATACATTCCTATTGAGGATGTTGCAGAGTTGTATGCCTTTGGAAGTCTCAGAGCTAATAGTGCTCTTTTCAATTTCTTAGGACAAAGGGGAATACCTGTGCATTTCTTTGATTACTACGAGAATTATACGGGTAGCTTTATGCCTCGCGAAAGTTTGCTCTCTGGCAAAGCCTTGCTGGCTCAAGTTTCTGCTTATCAAAACAAGAATAAAAGAGTGAATTTGGCTCGTAAGTTCATACAAGGAGCGGCATGGAACATGGTTATGAATCTAAATTACTATAACCGTCGTGGTAAAGATCTACAGGAACTCATCGATACCATCAAGCGATTAACGAAAACTCTTGATGATGCCAAGAATGTGGACGAGATTATGGGGGGCGAGGGAAATATCCGACAGGCATATTATGCTGCATTCGACATTATTCTCGATGATTTTAATATGGGGTCAAGAACCAAGCAGCCTCCAGAGAATGAAGTGAACGCTCTCATCTCCTTTGGCAATATGATGTGTTATACAGAAACTCTCAAGGCCATCCATCAGACTCAACTCAATCCAACTATTAGTTTCCTGCATACTCCAGGGGAAAGGCGTTATTCTTTGTGTCTCGACATCTCTGAGATATTTAAGCCTATTATCGTTGATAGGGTTATATTCAAGGTGCTCAACAAGCATGCCTTGGGGTGTCAGCATTTTGATAAGAAGTTGAATAAATGTCTGTTGAACGAAAAAGGCAAAAAAATATTCGTGAAGGCTATGGAAGAACGGTATGACGAAACTTTCCGCCATCGCTCTTTGGGCAGGAATGTCAGTTACAAACATCTCATCAAGCTGGAGTGCTATAAGTTAATGAAAGACTTGTTGGGTATAGAAGATTATAAACCATTCAAAATGTATTGGTAGCTTATGTATGTAATCGTTGTATATGATGTAGGAGAAAAAAGAGTAGGGAAAATGCTGAAGTTATGTCGTCAATATCTCTGTTGGATTCAGAACTCTGTATTGGAAGGAGAACTATCGGAAACCAAGCTTCGAGAGTTGAAAATCAAGATGAAAAACGTCATCGATGAGGCCGAAGACAGTATAATTATTTTTACGAACAAGTTGGGGTATAATATGAACAAACAAATCTTAGGAAAAGAAAGAATGTCAACAGACAATTTCCTATAATAAGTTGTCGATATATATATTCTTATTTCTCTTTTTCGTGTAAAACTCTCAAAATAGTTCTTTGACATGTTGAAACATCAATGAATAACGGGGTTGTCGTATAGCTTGTAAAAGAATATTATTCTACATCGACATATTTTCTTGAACTATTTTTGTACCTTTGAATTATGATTCCCCTTGTATATAAAGGTATCTTACTGAAAAATGCAATGGGTTTTAATCGGACCTTCATGGAATTGAAACTCTGCACACCGCTAACCGCTTCGCGCTGGTTATACCGTTTTAATCGGACCTTCATGGAATTGAAACAAGGTCGCGCCGTAGTTGGATGCCTCGACGATAGGCGTTTTAATCGGACCTTCATGGAATTGAAACTACTTATACATTTAGAGGCTATCGCCCAGTTTCTGTTTTAATCGGACCTTCATGGAATTGAAACCGCCTAATAATGTTTCCGCGCCTGCTTACGCTGAAGGTTTTAATCGGACCTTCATGGAATTGAAACGTACTCAAAGGGTTGTACCTGGCGCAAAATCTTACGCGTTTTAATCGGACCTTCATGGAATTGAAACAACGTGTATTATTTCCTTATTGGAATTTTGGGAAGGCTTTAATCGGACCTTCATGGATTTGAAACACGATTCGACCAAGCGCGACACAGGCGCGGCGGCAGGTTTTAATCGGACCTTCATGGAATTGAAACATTTTACCCCGTTTTGCATTGTCGTAACGCCTTGGTTTTAATCGGACCTTCATGGAATTGAAACTACAAACCAGTATTCTCTGTCACTTTCTTCGCAAAGTTTTAATCGGACCTTCATGGAATTGAAACTAAACACGCACTTCTTGCGTGTCTATGGGTGCAAATGTTTTAATCGGACCTTCATGGAATTGAAACGCCCCTTGCGGATACGGAGAACCCCCGCCGCATCATGTTTTAATCGGACCTTCATGGAATTGAAACCTGATTTTGTTGTGCGGCCATCTGTTCTGACCAAGTTTTAATCGGACCTTCATGGAATTGAAACCTCAATACTGCTGCGTTTGCTCGTATGAAGCAATATGTTTTAATCGGACCTTTATGGAATTGAAAATAGTTGGCGTTAAGCACAAAGTCGACGGCGTCCTGCTTTAATCGGACCTTTATGGAATTGAAACCTATTATAAGCCCAGTCCACAAGGATAAAGGCCACGCTTTAATCGGACCTTCATGGAATTGAAACTTCGGACACATTTGGCAGTGGACTGATGGTGTGAGCTCTAATCGAACCTTTATGGACTTGAATTTATTTACTCCATATAGCTCATTTGTGTCGCACCCTGTGTGGGTGCGTGGATTGAAACCAGCAGAATGTGGAAAATAAAAAGGGTAAACGAAGATGGAAAGTTCGTTTACCCTTTGCTAAATCATTGATTATTGGTAATTAAAGTTTTCTGCCCTCTGTTTTTCGGAGGGTCTTTGTTCCTATTTAGTCAGCCGGTTCGAGGCAGGCATCGAGCAAGGTTTCGATGGCTTCGCGGTCCATGTTCTGGCCAATGAATACGAGCTTTTGCATACGGTCGCCGTAGGTGTCGTCCCAGTCGTTCATGACTGAGGGGTTCTGTGCCTTAAACTGCTCAAACTCCTCGGCAGGCATGGTGGCATACCATTGTCCGGCCTGGCTGAGCGACACTTGCTTGCCAGCTTGCTCAAATACATAACACATGTCGCGCTCTGTGCCAAAGTAGCAAATGCCCTTGCAACGAATCACACTCTTGGGCCACAGACGCGCTATGAGCTGGTCGAACTCTACCATGTTGAAGGGACGGCGACGCTTGTATACAAAGGTGCCAATGCCGTATTCGAGTGCTTCGCCTCCTTCCTCGTTCTCAAGGCCGTGGCAGTGCTCATGGTCGTGGTGGTGATGGTGATGTCCGTGTTCGTGATCATGCTCGTGGTCGTGATGCTCGTGGTCGTGATGTTTGTGCTCGTCATCGTCGTCATTGCCTTCGACAGCTTCGATCCAGCGCGCCGAAGTTGCTACGCGTTCAAAATCGAAGTCGTTGGTGTTGATCAGACGGTCGAGGTCTACGTCGCAGTAGTCGCAAGTGATGATTTCGGCCTTGGGCTGCAACTCGCGCAGAATGGCTTTGATGTGGTCAAGTTCCTGTGCGCTGACCTCAGATGCCTTGTTGAGCAAAATCATGTTGCAGAACTCTACTTGCTGAATAACCAGACTTGCAAGGTCGTCCTCGGCCATGTCCTTCTTGTTGAGATCGTTGCCGCCAGCAAATTCGTCGCGCAGGCGCAAGGCATCTACTACGGTCACCACGGAGTCGAGTTTGGCAATGCCATTGGTGGCCAGGTTGGGGTACATGCTGGGGTAGGCACAGATGGTTTGAGCTATGGGGGCCGGTTCGCAGATGCCGCTGGCCTCGATTACGATGTAGTCAAAGCGCTGTTGTGCCACAATGTCGCTGAGTTGCTGCACGAGGTCCATTTTGAGTGTGCAGCAGATGCAGCCGTTTTGCAGGGGTACAAGGCTGTCGTCGCCTTCGCCCACAATGCCGCCTTGTGCTATGAGGCTTGCGTCGATGTTTACCTCGCCAATGTCGTTGACAATGACGGCAAATTTGATGCCTTTCTTGTTAGAAAGTATGCGGTTGAGCAGGGTGGTTTTGCCACTGCCCAGATAGCCTGTGAGCAACAGTACGGGGGTGATATTTGGTGTCATGATATGTTTGTTTTTACGCGTTAGTGGAATTGGTTTATTGGTAAGTTGGTTAAGTTTTTACGTTACTTGCCACTTTGTGTAGAACGCAAAGAGTGGTGCATAACATATTTGCTTGTTAACCTATGGATTTGTTAACCGAGAGTCCCGTTTCTAACGGATTTATTCCTTGTATAAAAGGCTCATGTGCCGTAACAGCGCATGAGCCTTTGATAGTAGAGTAGCGTGATGACGCTGGGGTAAAACTTATTTAGCAAGCGAAGTGCTGCCAGAGCCAATCATCTGTCCGTCGGCAAAGATGTAGGCAGAGTAGGCACCGCCGCTGAGAAACTCGCTGACAGGCACGTAGAGTGTGACGTGTACCTCCTGTCCGGTATACTCGATGGTTTTGGCGGCAGAGTAACCAATGGCGCGGTTTTCGTAGTGGAAGGTGCCGCTTTGGTTGACTACTTGCTGGCCAGGCTTGAGCAGACGGACGTAGACGGTGCGGTTGCCAGCCGAGGCAGTCACGTTGCGTGTGATGGTGAACGAAACGGCAAAGCGGGCAATATCCTTGCTCTTTTTGGCGTTCTTGCCGTTCTTTTTCAGCGGTGTGATGCTGATGCCCGTGGCGTCGAGTTGTGCCGCTATGGCCACACGCTCGTTGAGGTGTGAATTTTCGGCCTGAATGTTGGTATTCTCCATGCGCACGCGTTCAGCGTCGGCACGTGCCATGTCGCGTTCGCCAATAAGGGCATGGTTGGCTTGCTGCAGCGAGTCGACCTGGCGAATGTAGTCGCGCAGTACGGCACGCACAGTGGCCAGTTCGCGTTTCAGACGCAGAATTTCGGCCGAGCTGTTGGCCTTTGTGTTTTGCAGTTCCTTGAGCAGCGCTTCGGCACGTGCCTGCTCCTGGTTGAGCCGGTTGACAAGAGAGTCGTCCTTGATGCCTTTTTTCAGCTCGCCATATTGGCTGGCAAACTCGGCATATTGGTTTTCCATTTCCTTTTTGTCGAGTTCGGCCAGTTGGCGCAGTTCGGCCAATTCCTTCTCCTTGTCTTCAAGTTTCTTCTTGTCGCCGTTGCAGGCCACAAGGCCGCCAAGCACCGACAGGGTGAACAAGGCAAGCAGCAGATGTGTTATTCTCTTCATCATGTGTGGTGTTTGCCCCAAGGGGAATAAGTGTCTTTTTATTCAATAACGGTAGTCCAGCCGTGCACGTCAGGTTCTGTGCCATACTGAATGGCGCGCAGGTGCGTGTAGAGCTTTTCGCTCCATGGGCCCGGTTTGCCGTCCTTTGAAATGACGTAGCTCTTGTGGTTTTCGAGGTCGTCAATTTTGCGTATCGGACTGATTACAGCGGCTGTGCCACAAGCGCCGGCCTCCTCGAAGGTAGAAAGTTCCTCTTCGGGTATGGGGCGCACTTCCACCTCCATGCCGAGGTCTTTGGCCAGTTGTTGCAAGCTGCGGTTGGTGATGGAGGGCAGTATAGATGATGACTTGGGCGTGATGTACTTGCCGTCCTTGATGCCGAAGAAGTTGGCAGCGCCGCATTCGTCGATGTACTTCTTTTCCTTGGCATCGAGGTAAAATTCAGAGGCATAGCCGGCGTCGTGAGCCATTTTGTTGGCAGCAAGACTTGCGGCATAGTTACCACCCACCTTGTAGCGTCCGGTGCCGAGAGGAGCAGCGCGGTCGTACTCACGTATGATAACGTAGTCGTTTGTGGCAAATCCGCCCTTGAAGTAGGGGCCTACCGGGCTGACAAAGATGACGAACAGATATTCGTTGGCGGGGTGAACACCCACTTGTGCGCCTGTGCCGATGAGCAGCGGACGTATGTAGAGCGAGGCGCCGCTTTCGTAGGGCGGTACAAAGCGCTCGTTGAGTTTGACCACCTTCTTGACCATAGCCTCGAAGAGTTCGGTAGGCAGTTCGGGCATCAATATGCCGCGGCAAGTGCTTTGCAGGCGCTCAGCATTGTCCTTGATGCGGAAAGCGCGGATTTTGCCGTCGGGACAGCGGAAAGCTTTCATGCCCTCGAAGGCTTCCTGGCCGTAGTGCAAGGCAGTGGCAGCCATGTGTATGTTGATGATTTCGGAAGAGCTTACTTCAATCTCTCCCCATTTGCCGTTGCGGTAGTAGCAGCGCACATTGTAGTCGGTGGGCATGTAACCAAACTTGAGGTTGGCCCAATCAATATTCTGCATATTACTCTGTGTTTAGTTGTGCCGGCAGACGGAATGGCAAGTGCAGGCTTGCCAGAGCTGGTTCTGCCAGTGGCTCAGTTTAATATTGGCGCAAATTTAAGCATTATATTGATAAAGTGTACGTGCTGCATGACTATTTTTAGCATATTGTGTAGTTTGGCCTTGTTGTGTGGTGAACTATGTGAGAGGGAAAGTTGGTTTGCCCAACGGTGGGGATACAGCACCAAATTCCTGATTTCATCACTTTTTGTGCCATTGAATGGCGTGTAATGAAAAATAATACTGTCAGGTGAAACCATTCTGATCCGTGAGCATGAGTTATAATATCAGAATGGTTTTACTATACTACAAAAGCTTACACACCGAGTATCTTACATCTTACATAAATACGTTGCAACTCATTGATTATCAATATATTGTTCAGTGTAAGATGCTGCAAATTCCACCTACACGCAACCTGCACAACCTACACACCCCACACGCTGCCACACGATACAATCACGGGAGGGCGATATTACGGTATAGGGGAGTAGAAAAGTTTGTTGCTCCGACAAATTTTTCTACGTCCCTATGGCGTAAAACCCACCGCGTACAACAAAATCGATTGCAAGGCAGCGGGGTGGGGTGTGTAAGATGTATGTAGGGGAGTGTAAGATGTTTTGAAATCATCTTACACACTTGGAACCTCTGAATATCAACTTGTTACGTGCAAAAAGTGTAAGATGGCAGAAAAAGCACACACATTCATTTATAAGAGGGATGACGGGGAGGGGACAAATCTTTTGTGTACTAAATCCGATACTTTAGTAACGGCTTGTCCTGTGGAGCCGTTGGACAGATTGTTAGAAAAAAAACGCCGCAAAATTTGGCGGGTTTGTAATAAAGTGTTACTTTTGCACCCGTATTCGAGAGCAATGCTTCCCGGTACACTCCATTTTTTATGTTTGATTGGGGTATGGTGTAATGGTAACACTGCAGATTCTGGTCCTGCCTTTCCTGGTTCGAGTCCGGGTATCCCAACAGAGAAGTCAAGTCGAAAGGCTTGACTTTTTCTTTTATCTCCATTTCCTTATTTTTGGTCAGCGTGCGCGCGTCGGTGGCGTGATCTGGCGAGCCTGAAGTTCAGAAGCGGGATAGGGGGTCACGGGGCGTAGTGGCGGGCACCGTGGGCGTACCAGTCCAGGCCGTGAGTGCGGTCCAGCTCCTTTCCTATGTACTTGTAGGGCTGCAGGCCGGTGTTGCGGCTGTCGCCCATGAGCGCGCCATAGGGGTAGTAGTGGTTCACCTCCTCCACGTTTCCGTGGGCGTCGGCCACTACGCGGTTGTTGCCTAAGTAGTCCCTGATGTAATAGTGGTATGTGGGGACGGAGTCCCTGAAGGACACATATCCCCCGTCGAAGAGCAGGCGGCTGAGCACGCCGTCCTCATAGACCCTGTTGCCGGCTTTGTAAAGAGAATATTGGTGTCTGATTAAAAATGGAGTCGTTTGTGATATATATAGTATAGTTAAATGGGTTGGAATACAAATACAAATAAGTATAGTGTTGTTTCTTATTTTTGGGAACCAGTTTGTATCTGTATTTGCCTTTCGGGAAAGATGCATCCCCTTTTCCATCTATATAAAGAGAATCTGGTGGAATGTGATGCCACTTAAAAAATATAGGCTCTTCATCCTGGCATGATTCCTTCCAATACTTTCCAATAAAAATATTGGAAAGTATAAATGTCGGGAAACATCCATTTCCCACATAATATGTTGTTTTTTTTTTGTCTGCCATTTGGCATTCTTTCTATTACGACATCCATGCCTTTTGTCCATATGACATTGGTTATTTCGCATTTCCTATTCTCTATAGTCTGCAAATTACTTAGTGCTGGCGTGCAAAGCAACCAACAAATTACTATTGCAAAACATTTACTCTGGGTGTTCATCTTCTTTCCTTTCTTCCTTTCCTAATTCTCGACGTAAAATATTCTCATTTTTAATGCCATTCCCAGTTATTAATGTTTCATTTGAATTTCCTGTTATATAAATATTGAACTCGGATATAACCTCTTTATTATTCACTAAAAAATCTTCTCGTGTAGTCACTCCTCCCTTATGTAACCAGTCCAGGCCGTGGGTGCGGTCGAGCTCTTTGCCGATGTATTTGTAGGGTTGGGTGGCGTGTCTGCTCTCTCTGCTTCCGGCAATGGCGAAAGCAGGGAGGCTCAGAGTGGTCATGAGCCCCAACAGCATTATGACAATCTGGCGGCGCATGGTCAGGGGTTAAGATGTTTACATTGCAAATATAATAATAATGTACACACATGCCAAGGAAATCGGGGGAAAAGTGATGGCTGGGGGAGAAAATCGTATGATGCAGCCTGCTCGAGTCCCGATGTGGTCAAGTATATGGCCATCTTCGTGTATGCCCCCTGTTCCGCGCATTTTAACCCCAAACAAAATCCACTCTTCTAAAAGCAAAATCCAAGTAAGTTCTAATGATCGATTTGGGTTAAACATGGATAAATCGCCTGTTTGCACACCATATCGTCCCTCGAACTGTAATTAAAAAGGATCTATCGAAGATTTTCTTGGTGAAGCGGTGCCGAAGTCAGGAAAGCGTATCTTGCTTATTCCAAATGGCATTACCATTATCGTATCCATTCTTTGGCTTATTACATATTTCCCATTTTTACGGTCTATATAAATAGCTCTGTAGAGATAGTTACTTAGCTCATTGTCTTGGATATCACCTTTGTAGATATACGTGTCTTGAGTTTTAGCATATTTTCTCTTATAATTCTGAAAACCCTCCCTATAATAGCGTTCGCAATCTCTTAGTGAATCAAATGCCAGCACCACCTTCTTCCCGATTCTCAAAGTATCATGCTTTGTTCGTCGGTCATACAGGGGACGATAACCAGGACCAACAAGAAGACCCTTATACGTATAAGGATTTTTATCATTATCCTCGTTCATCAAGATAGGGCGGGTAACAACAAAAGTGTCATAGCGGGAGTGGCTTTCCGTATACGTTTTGATAATTTCACGTAGAGAGCTATCACAGAAAATCTCTTTTATTTCCAAACCTTCTCCTGGCGTACATGCTATGGGGGCTGTAGACATGCCTAAAGAGTGTGTGGACAAGCAGCCAATTACTGAGAGTGTGGACAAGCAGCCAATTACTAATAGGCATGTCACTTTACCTGCAAAAAATGATTTAGCCATAATGATAATTTATTTAATTCATGTAATCTAAGGTTGTCGCCGAATCCAAAACTTCCTCCATCGTTGAAGTAATAATAGAAGCCACGAGTAACCTCGTCCTTTTCTATTACAAGAACAGGTAGTCCTCCCATCTTTTTTGTGAAAATTCCGCTAATTTATACAGAATAGCTTAAAATGAGCGAATTATGAGTTTCTCACCTCAATAAAGGTAATGATTTGGCAATAGTTCTAATTTCTGCATTGTGTATAAGTATGCTTGTCAAACAACTCTTTATTTCTTGATGCAAAGATACAATTTAATTTTTATTTTCCTCCGACTGATATGCTAAATAATAATAAAAGTGCAACAAGAATAACCTGATTTCAAAAACATTCCATTATCTTTGCGTTGAACGCAATAATAAAGATAAACGATGAAAGATATAAATCGAATTAAAGTGGTACTCGTTGAAAAGAAACGAACCAACAAATGGTTGGCAGAGCAACTTGGCAAGGATCCGGCTACGGTGTCTAAATGGTGTACAAACACTTCACAGCCAGGATTAGAAACTCTGCTTCAAATAGCAAAAGTTCTAGAAGTCGATGTAAAAGAATTGCTGAACTCTTCGTTGGAAAGTGATGTTCAGATGGTAAGACTTGTCAAATAACAAAAAACGAATTTATTTATGGATAAGAATGAACTGGTAAATAAGATATGCGCAATAGAAGGGTTGACAAATGATGAGAAATCGACATTGATAGAGCTGCTTCGCAAGCAAAAGAAATACGGACTTGTATGGGAAGACAAACCTGAAGATGTAGAGGAACGCCTTCGCGAGGAATTGCCCGTACTAATTGAAGATACAAGCAAGGCAATTATCAGTACAGATACCGATGCCCCAAATCATATCCTTATTGAGGGAGATAACCTTGAGGCATTGACTGCTCTTGCCTACACGCATAAGGGGAAGGTTGATGTTATATACATAGATCCACCTTACAATACAGGAAATAAAGACTTTGTTTACAATGATAAGTTTGTTGACAAAGAAGATGCTTACAGACATTCTAAATGGTTGTCATTCATGAGTAAAAGACTCCAGATTGCTAAACAATTGTTATCAGATAATGGAGTAATCTTTATTTCTATTGATGACAATGAACAAGCTCCTCTAAAGATGCTTTGTGATGAAATATTTAATGAAAATAAATTGATCGGACAGATTGTGTGGTTCAAAAAACGTAAAGGATCATTTTTGTCTAATAAACTTATATCCCTAACTGAATATATTTTAGCATATTCAAAAAACGGAAATACTGAATTATTTGGAGGCTTACCATCAAATAATGAATCACAACCTATCATAAAAAGAACTAATTCTCAAAAAGAATTGGTATTCCCAGCATATATTGTAAAAACCAAATTGCCAAATGGAGTTTACAATAAGGGAGTATATGGTAATGGAACCAGCGCGAGTGAATTAATTGAAGATGCCGTTGTAGAGAATGGTATATTTGTTTCTGAGTTAAAAATTAAAGCCCCATTTGTTTGGGGGCAAGATTTTCTAAACGATGAAATCAACAACGGAACAGAAATTATCGTTAATACAAATAATTTCCAAGTTCGTGTAATTAGGCATAATAATACATCCATAAAAGCATTACCCTCGTTTATTGACGGAAGAGAGGATGGAGCAACAAATGAAGATGCATATGAATTACTAAAGTCGATATTCAATATAGATAGTCCGTTTCAGTATTCAAAGCCAGTAAATCTTGTTAAGAAATTAATTCTGTCTAATAGCTTCTTTAATAAAAATATTAATATCCTTGATTTTTTCGCTGGTAGTGGTACAACCCTCCATGCTACCATGCAACTAAATGCAGAAGATGGAGGACATCGTAAGTGTATCCTTGTAACCAACAATGAAAACAATATTTGTGAAAATGTAACTTATGTGCGTAATAAACGAGTTATACAAGGATATACGACTCCTAAGGGAGAAGATGTACCGGGACTTATGAGTATACATTACGTTACTACCGTACCGATTTCGTACCTCGAGAGAAGACGCAAAAGAATATGCGAGCATTGGTCGCTGCAGCTACCGATATGCTGTGTATTAAAAATGACATCTATACAGAAACTCATGAGATTGGAGGTGCTAAAATGCGTCCGTCATTAGCTCGTCATTTCAAAACGGGTAACAATGAGATGCTTATCATCTATGATGATAGGGCTATCCCATATATCGTTGACAAATTAAAAGATATAGATGTTAAAGAACCTATCATGGTGTATGTATTCTCGCCAAACGATTATCCATATACCGATGAGTTCTTTGAAGTAGCAGACAAAGTAAAACTATGTGCTTTGCCTGCAGCCATTTATGAAACTTACAGCAAAGTATTGAAAAGACCAAAACCACATTTTCTTGACGAGGAGAAAGAGAAAATGGTAGAAGCTGAAAAAGAAGATGAACTTGATGAACTATTTACAACTATAGACGAGGAAGGAGGTGAAGCATGAAAGAAATACGTTACCAACAAGAAGCAGTAGAAGAATTGGTAAAGAAGTCATATGATCTTATCCACCAGTCTGGTGATCGAAAAAAGATAGTTTTCAAAGCTCCAACCGGAAGTGGTAAGACGGTTATGGCATCTGATATGCTTGACCGCCTCACAAAACAACTTGCCACCGATCCTGCAAGC
>OLSX01001822.1_pt1 | contig 19892 bp, 18 predicted proteins | sample 1673141 | NCBI WGS metagenome assembly OLSX01 (sample SAMEA3136759, study PRJEB25190) | human gut metagenome | biome: human gut; feature: human-associated habitat; material: faeces | place: Austria | collected 2013
CTTCTTGATGAGATTGAAGCCGCACTTGATGATTCAAATGTAGGAAGATTTGCTAATTATCTTCATAAGCTTACAAAGCATACGCAGTTTATTGTAATTACACACAGACGTGGTACAATGTCGGCAGCGGACAGGCTTTATGGTATAACGATGCAGGAAAAGGGTGTATCTACACTTGTATCAGTAGATTTAATTGCAAATGATTTGGACAAAGATAATAAAAAGGAGTAGTATGGGATTATTCAGTAAATTAAAAGAAGGATTAACAAAGACAAGAAACAATATTGTCTCAGGTATTGATTCGGTGTTTTCGGGATTTTCAAAGATTGATGATGATTTTTATGACGAACTTGAAGAGACACTTATAATGGGTGATATCGGCGTTCGTGCAACAGAAGAGATTATCGAAGATTTAAAGGAAAAAGTTAAAGAAAATAAAATAAAACTATTTTGGGTATTTCATGATTGTTGGGCATTTACTGGTTATTGTACATATTTCACGTTTGTAAAATGTGATAAATGGAAAAAAGAATGTAGAAATTGTCCACAGAGGAAACAATATAGCTGGTTTTTAGATCGAAGTAGTTACCTATACCAGCAAAAAAAGAAATTGTTTTCAAATCTGGATTTGACCATTATCACTCCGTCACAATGGCTTGCAGACTTAGTAAAGCAGTCTTTTCTTAAAAATTATCCAATTCAAGTAATAAATAATGGAATTGATCTACAAGTATTTAAACCGATTTCAAGTAATTTCAGACAGAAATATAATATATCTGAGGATAAATATATATTATTAGGCGTTGCATTTGATTGGGGAATGCGTAAGGGATTGGACGTTTTTATAGAGTTGTCAAAACGACTTGATAAAAATAAGTTTCAAATAGTACTTGTAGGTACAGATGATTCTATAGATAAAATGCTTCCTAACAGTATTATTTCAATTCATCGCACACGTGATCAGAATGAGTTGGCAGAGATATATTCTGCGGCAGATTTATTTGTTAATCCAACTAGAGAGGAAAACTATCCGACTGTAAATATGGAATCTATAGCATGTGGTACTCCTGTATTGACCTTTAGAACAGGAGGTAGTCCTGAAATTCTTGACGAAAAGACAGGTTATATAGTAGATTGTGACGATATTGATGAAATGGGAAGGCAGATAATTCGTATATGCAAAGAGAATGTTTTTTCTGTAGATGATTGCGTGGCAAAAGCAAAGTCGTTTGATAAAGATTTGAGATTTAAAGAGTATATTGATTTGTTGTTGGGAGAGAAAAGATGAAGATTACATTTTTATCTAATTTTTATAATCATCATCAGATGCCGTTATCACGAAGTTTAAATAAACATTTGAATGGTGATTATTCGTTTATTGCTACAATTCCAATGGATTCTGAAAGAAAAAATATGGGCTATAAGGAAATATCGGAATCTTTTGTTTTTCAATATGATAATGATGAAGATGATTGTGACTATGCAATAAATAATGCAGATGTAGTCATTTATGGAAGTGCGCCATTCAATTTAATAAAGAAAAGATTACGAAAAAAGAAATTGGTGTATCAATATTCTGAAAGAATATTTAAGATAAAACCACCAAAATATCAAATGCCATTAAGAGCAATAAAGTATTGGTTTTATAAAGGAAGATTCAGCAATATGTATCTTCTGTGTGCAAGTGCTTTTACATACGCTGATTATGCTCAGACAAAAACATTTATAAATCGAGGATATAAGTGGGGCTATTTTCCTGAAACAAAAAACTATGATCTTGAAGATTTGTTTCAAAAAAAAGAAAAAACAAAAATTCTTTGGGTAGGTCGATTTTTGGATTGGAAGCACCCTGATGATGCGATAAAAGTAGCAAAGCTTTTAAAAGATTCTGGTTATGATTTTCATTTAGATATGGTTGGTACTGGTGAAATGGAAAATACGCTAAAAAGCATGGCCGATTCGATGAATCTTAATGATTATGTGACATTTACTGGACCAGTACAATCTGATAAGGTACGTGGCTTTATGGAGCGTGCAGGTATATTTTTGTTTACATCCGATCGTCAGGAAGGCTGGGGAGCAGTTTTAAATGAATCTATGAACAGTGGCTGTGCAGTAGTTGCAAGTCATGCGATAGGTTCTGTTCCTTTTTTGATGAAGAATAAAGCTAATGGTTTGATTTACCCTTCGGGAAAAATAGAAAAAATGTTTGAAAAAGTAAAGTACCTTTTGGATAACACTGATGAACAAAAAAGAATGGGTGAAGCAGCCTATAAAACTATAGTAGAAAAGTGGAATGCAGAAATCGCCGCAACAAGAATAATAGAGCTGTCACATAAAATTTTGAATGGGGAAGAGTATCCTGATTTGTATGAGTCGGGACCATGTAGCAAGGCGGAGATAGTTGATGATGAATGGTTTGAAACTTAATCCGATTGAGAAATTTTATATAATGAGCAGGATAGTGAATTTATGAAGAAAATTGGAATATGTACGTTATACTATCAAAATAGGAATTACGGAGCTAATCTTCAAGCCTATGCATTGAGATATACACTTGAGAAATTGGGTGTCAATGCGGAGTTGGTGCCCTATTACTATAGAACTAGAGTTCGTAGACTTCTTTCGTCTATTAAGCAAAGTTTGAAAAAAAACAGTATTTCAAAAAATGTCGAAAAGAGAAATAGAGTAATTGATAAATTTAATAATTTGATTCCACATTCCAAAGTGTACTATTCTAATACGATTCATAAAGCCAATAAATACTATGATTGTTTCATTACGGGTAGTGATCAAGTTTGGAATCCAGATTGGATTAATAAATATCTCTCATTGGATTTTGTTGAAGACGGAAAGGTTACGGCTTCTTATGCAGCGTCAACAGGAAAGGTTAATCTTAACGTGTCGGAACAACAAAAACTAAAACGGGCTTTAAATAATACAAAATATATTTCAATTAGAGAAAATGAGTCAATTGCATCTTTGCAAAAACTTACAGATAAACCAATAATAAATGTTTTAGATCCAACATTGCTTTTATCTCGTTCTGAGTGGGATGAAATATGTTCAGATAGAATTATTACAGATAATTATTTGTTTTGTTATTTTTTGGGTGATAATGAGCATTTAAGAGAATTAGCATATGAATGTGCTAGGAAAAATGGCTTAAAGGTTGTAACGCTTCCATATCTAAATTTAACGTATCGTAGTGTTGATGAAGGTTTTGGCGATTATGCGTTATTCAACGTTTCTCCAAATGATTTTTTATCACTTATTAAGTATGCATCCTTTATTATTACAGATAGTTTTCATGCATCTGTTTTTTCACATATATTTGAAAGACCATTTGTTGTGTCAGGCAAAAAAGAAAATGAGATGGGATGCCGATTAAAATCCTTGACAGACATGTTCAATACTCAAAGTCATTATTTTGTGGATCATGAAATGGTTACTTTGGATAAAATTGATGAATTTAATTGTGAATTACAAATTTGTGATAATACAACATACCAAAAAATGAAGGAAATATCTATTAATTTTTTAAAAATGGTGATAAATGATGGACAGTTTGATTTGTGAATACAAAAAATGTACTGGTTGTGCGGCTTGCTTTTCTATTTGTCCAAAAAACTGTATTACAATGCATGCAGATGATGAAGGCTTTTTACGCCCCAAAATAGATGATTCAATGTGCATAAATTGTAATAGATGCAAAAAGGTATGTCCTATTAATAAAAAATCTATGGAAGACAATAAATTTCCCACGGCATTTGCTGTAAAGCATAAGAATGATTCTGTTAGGGAAAAAAGTTCTTCAGGTGGTGTGTTTACAGCTGTTTCTGAGATTATATTAAAATCATCTGGTGTTGTGATTGGTGCTGGTTTTGATGAGAATTTTATGGTTAAACATAAAATTTGCAATAATGTTGAATCTCTTGATGAATTGAGGAGAAGCAAATATGTGCAAAGTCGTATTGGAACAGTGCTACAAGATACTAAAAAATATTTAGACAAAGGGATAAATGTTTTATTTGTTGGAACGCCCTGTCAGGTTGATGGTCTATTATCTTATCTTGGAAAAACGTATACTAATCTATATACAATTGATTTTATATGTCATGGTGTACCTTCACCGATGGCATGGAAAAAATATATGGAATTTAGGCGCAAAAGTGCAAATGCTGAAATAACAGATATTTCATTTCGTAGTAAGGAGCTGGGCTGGAAAAACTATTCTATGAAAATAGATTTTTCTAATGGTAATAAGTATAGTTCAACTGTGTCAGAAGATATGTATTTAAGAAGTTTTATCATGGATATGGATTTACGTCCATCATGTTATGACTGCCATTTCAAAACTATACACCATTTGTCGGACTTTACGGTTGCGGATTATTGGGGTGCAGATAAACAAATTCCAGAGTGGAATGATAATAAAGGGATATCATTGGTGTTAGCGCATTCTGAAAAAGCAATAAATCTATTGGCAGAGTGTAATAGTGTTGATGTTTTGGAGGTGCCTTTTGAAAGAGCTATAGAAGGAAATCCGTCATTAACAACATCTGTGAAACAACCAAACCTACGAAAAAAATTTATGAGAGAGATTCAGATAAAATCATTTGACAAGTTGCATGACAAGTATTGTGGGAATAATATTTTAGCAAAAGTTCGCAGAAAAATGCCTAGATAAAATTCGAATTAGGAGAAAAAATGAAATCACGAAATAATGGATTAATATTATCCTATTTAAATACTGTGTTGAATATGATAATTGGTTTCTTCCTTTCATCTTTTTTTGTAAAAATGCTTGGAGATACTGAATATGGATTATATCAAATGGTGACGTCATTTGTAGGTTATTTAGTATTACTTGAGTTCGGAACTGGCACAGCAATGACTAGAAATATTTGCAAATGTCGAGCTCAAAATTCGAGCGAAGATGAGATTAAAAAGAATATATCGACGATATGGACTATAAGTTTGATATTAGCTCTGATAATTACCATAGCATCAGTGTTTTTTTATCTGAAGATAGGTGATGTATATCATAATCTTACCTTAAAACAAGTATCGTATGCACAAATAATATTATTGTTTGAAGTTTTATATATGGTAATTTCTTTTTTATCTAATACACTGAATGGTATTATATTAGGATTTGAAAAATATAAAATTGGTCCTATTGTATCGATTGTTAGGCTGCTTATTAGAACATTTCTGATAGTGGGATGTATCATTTGTTTTAGATATGCAATAGTTATAGCAATTGTTGATTGTTTAGTTAGTTTGGGTGTAGCTGTGTTTATTTTAATATACTGTAAAAAAAATCTAATTATATCTTTTTCGGTGAGAGATTTTGACATTATTGTATTTAAAGACACACTCCCACTTTGTTTTGCCATGTTTATTCAGGTCCTTGTAAATCAGGCTAATTCAAGCGTAGATCAGTTTATTATTGGTATAAAACTTAGTCCAGAACAGGTATCTTATTATTCAATAGGATTATATATTTATAGTGCATTTTCATCATTAACGACAGTTCCAATAACTTTATATGGTCCACAAATAGTTAGTGATGTAACAAAAAAAAGCGAAAAGCCGATACTATTAGAACATTTGATTGTTCCAAGCAGGATAATCACGTTAATTGGAAGCACAGTTTTATTTGCTTTTTTTGTTGCAGGACGACAATTTATTGCTATTTTTTATGGTAATAACTATAGGATATCATGGTATGTGGCTTTAATCATTATGTTTCCTATGATGATTAATATGTCTAATGGTATTTTAGTAAATGTTCTTGATGCTTTAAATAAAAGGATGTCTCGCTCATATGTACTAATATTTACGACAGTTTCCAATATAGTTTTGACTATATTTTGGATTGATAAATGGGGAGTAATTGGGGCTTGTTTAGCAACTGCAGTTTGCACAATTATTGGCCAAATTCTATTGATGAATATATATTATTCAATAAAATTAAAAATACCGGTTATGTATATGTACTTTCGTACATTTAAGGGAATACTTGTTCCTCAAATTATATCAGCTAGTTTGGCTTTTTCGATTGGAATATTAATAAAAAATAATTATATTTCTTTGTTAATATCTTCATTGATTTATATAGCTATATTTGGATATTTGTTTGTGCGCTTTGGTGCACAGCATAATGAAAAGATTATGTTAGAAAAGATTAAAAGGAAGTTTTTCAATTTTGGTAGATAGATACGATTTTGCTTTTGAAATAATTTTCAAGAAAAACTGATTAGCTTAAAAACAGTATTAAAGCACTTGATTAATATTAAAATATATGTTTCGAGGACTACTGTGATTATTTGTGGTTTGTACTCATCTTAAAAATATACTTGGAGGAAAATAACATGTCATTATTCACAAACAAAACCCTAATGATAACCGGAGGAACGGGATCATTTGGAAACGCAGTATTAAATAGATTTCTGGAAACAGATATCGGAGAGATCAGAATATTTTCGAGAGACGAAAAAAAACAGGACGATATGCGTCATGAGTATCAGGCGAAAATGCCTGAGGTAGCGGATAAGATCAAGTTCTACATAGGCGACGTGAGAAATTTGCAGTCCTGTAAGGACGCTATGCACGGCGTAGATTACATATTCCATGCGGCTGCACTCAAGCAGGTCCCGTCTTGTGAGTTTTTCCCAATGGAAGCCGTAAAAACTAATATTATCGGTACGGATAACGTCCTGACAGCCGCTATCGAGGAGGGCGTTGAAGCAGTAATATGCCTTTCAACTGATAAAGCAGCCTACCCTATCAATGCCATGGGTAAGTCAAAATCTCTTGAAGAAAGCGTCGCTATCGCTAAAAGCAGATATAGCGGTAAAACTAAAATATGCTGTACTCGTTATGGTAACGTAATGTGCTCCCGTGGATCTGTTATTCCTCTGTGGATCGACCAGATCAAAGCAGGCAACCCTATCACTGTAACTGAGCCTAATATGACTCGTTTCATTATGTCACTTGAAGAAGCTGTCGACCTTGTACTCTATGCTTTTGAGAACGGTGAAAACGGCGACCTGCTTATCATGAAAGCCCCCGCTTGCTCTATCGGTCTTCAGGCTGAAGCCGTTACTGAAATGTTTGGCGGCAAAAAGGAGGATATCAAGGTCATTGGTATCCGCCACGGCGAGAAAATGTATGAAACACTTCTTACCAATGAGGAGTGCGCAAAGGCTATCGACCTTGGCGGCTTCTATCGTGTCCCTGCCGATAATAGAGGCCTGAACTATGATAAGTTCTTTAGAGACGGCGACGCAGATAGAAATACTCTCACTGAGTTCAATAGTAATAATACAAAGCTCCTTAATAAGGAAGAAATAAAGGAAAAAATGCTTAAGCTTGCATATATCCAGGAGAGATTGGCTGAGGATTGATATGTCAAAGAAGTTGGTCATTCTCGGTGCAGGCGGATATGCAAATACTGTTAAGGACGTTTCTGAACAGCTGGGCTATGATGTGATAGCTATGCTGGACGATAGATTTGCCGACCGTACGCTTGATTCTTTTACTAAATATATTGCTGACGATACGGAATTTATTCCTGCCTTTGGAAATAACGAGTTTCGCTTGTCTTGGTGCGATAAAATAACTAGAGCAGACGGCAGACTTGCTACTGTTGTGCATCCTTCAGCTTATGTAAGTCCTACCGCATCTGTCGAAAATGGCGTTGTGGTGCTTCCGAAAGCTGTTATCAATACAGATGTGACAGTGAAACGTGGCTGTATCATCAATCTGGGTGCTATTGTGGACCATGGCTGTGTGATCGAACAGGGTTGTCATATCTGCCTTGGAGCAATAGTAAAAGGCGAAAATAGGATCGCAGCGCTGAGTAAGATAGAAGCCGGTGAAGTTGTGCAGCTTAGACAGTATCCTGTGAATAAATGATTTTACCAAAGGTCGTGTCTGACCTCGGGAGGAAAGTATATGGAACATAATTTTAAATGGAAAAATGACGGCAGAACAAAGGTAATGATCGGCTGCGGTACCCGCCCTGAGATCATTCGCCTGGCGGCTGTAATAAGAAGATGCCGTGAGTATTTTGACACCTGCGTTGTGTATTACAATCAGAACTGGGATCGTAACCTCAGTACAGTTTTCTGGGAGGATTTTGAGCTGAAAAACACTTTCGGCGAGTTCGGCCCTGATATTCTTGTTCCTGTAGTAGGCGATAATCTGGGCGTTACCTGCGGAAATATTCTCGGCAGAAGCTATGAATTGCTTTCAGAATTGCAGCCTGACGCCTATCTTGTCCTTGGAGATACAAACAGCTGTCTGTCAGCTATCTCCGCTAAAAGACTTCATATCCCGCTTTTTCATATGGAAGCAGGAAACAGATGTAAGGACGAGTGCCTCCCGGAGGAAACAAACAGAAGAATAGTTGATGTTATCTCTGACGTAAATCTTTGCTATTCCGAGTTTGCAAGAAAGTATCTTGCTGATACCGGACTTCCAAAGGAAAGAACATATATGACAGGCTCGCCTATGGCGGAAGTCCTTCGTGGTAATCTGGATAAGATTCAGGCTTCTGACGTTCTTGAACGTATGGGTCTTGAAAAGGATAAGTATATTCTTCTTTCTGCACACAGAGAGGAGAATATCGACACAGAAAAGAACTTTACAAGTCTGTTTACTGCAATAAACGCACTGGCTGAAAAGTATGATATGCCAATATTGTATTCCTGCCACCCGCGTTCAAAGCATAGACTTGAAAAGAGCGGCTTTAAGCTCGACCCTAGAGTAAGAGTAAACGAGCCGCTGGGATTCAATGACTATAACTGTTTGCAGATGAATGCCCTTGCTATCGTTTCAGACTCAGGTACACTTCCTGAGGAGAGCAGCTTCTATCTTTCAATAGGTCACCCTATCGCAGCAGTTTGTATCCGTACTTCTACCGAGCGCCCTGAAGCACTTGAAGCAGGGGACTTTATCCTTGCAGGAATTACAACAAAAGAACTGCTCAATGCTACAGATATGGCTATCGAAATGAAGCAGAAAGGCGTTCTCGGCAAGCCGTGTCCTGACTATGTGGACGAAACAGTATCAATGAAAGTCGTAAGGATCATTCAGGGATATGTTAATGTAGTCAACAAAATGGTCTGGAGAAAAGATCAGTAAGGAATGTGAAAATATGAAGATATTGGTTACAGGCGCAAAGGGCATGGTGGGAACAGCCCTTGTGAATAATCTGAAAAATATTAGAGATAACAAAAATCGAACAAGACCGAATATTTCTGTTGAAGAAATATATGAGTATGATATAGATTCCACAAAGGAACAGCTTGACGAGTATTGCAAGGAAGCAGACTTTGTTTTCAACCTTGCAGGGGTAAACCGTCCTGAGAATACCGAGGACTTCATGAAAGGCAACTTTGGTTTTGCGTCACAGCTTCTTGATACTCTGAAAAAGTATGATAACAAGGCAACTATCATGCTCTCGTCTTCCATACAGGCAACGCTCATAGGGCGTTATGACGGTGAATATGGCAGAAGCAAGCTCGCAGGTGAAGAGCTTTTCCGGAAATATGCCGCAGAAACAGGTGCAAAGGTCGCAATATATAGGTTTCCTAACCTTATGGGTCATTCAAGACCAAAGTACAATTCTTTTGTATCAACACTTTGCTACTGCGTGGCTAATGACGAGCCGTATTCCATAAACGACAGAGCAAGTGAGCTGGAGCTTCTTTACATTGATGACCTTGTTGAAGGTATGTTTGATCTTCTTGAGGGCAAGGAAAAGCATTGCGAGTTTGACGGCGTAACGCCTGTCGCAAATGATAAGGGCAGATATTGTTATGTGCCTGTTACTCATAAGGTAACTTTGGGCGAGGTGGTAGATCTTCTTGAAGAATTTAAGCAGCAGCCTAAGACCCTGCTTATGCCTAAAATGCCAAAGGGCTCTTTTGCCAAGAAGCTGTATAGTTTGTATCTGACTTATCTCCCTGCAGATAAATTCAAGTATGCGCTGACAATGAATGTAGATAACAGAGGCAGTTTTACTGAGCTTGTTCATACAGAGGATTGCGGACAGGTAAGTATAAATATAAGCAAGGCGGGCATCACAAAGGGTCAGCATTGGCACAACTCAAAATGGGAGCTTTTCATAGTTGTCCACGGTCATGGTCTGATACAGGAGCGTAACATAAACACAGGAGAGAAAGTTGAATTTGAGGTCAGTGGAGATAAGATCGAGGCTATCCACATGATACCTGGCTGGACCCATAACATCATCAATCTCAGTGACACGGAGGATCTTGTTACTGTTATGACCTGCAATGAGATATTTGATCCAAGTCACCCTGATACTTTTGGGGAGCCTGTGTAATGTCAGAATATATAAAATCCCTCCGCCAGCACCTAGGCCACACCCCTCTGCTGCAGGTGGGAGCAAGCGTAATAGTAATAAACGAAGCAGGCCAAATGCTCATGCAGCAGAGAACAGACTGCGGAAGCTGGGGATATGCAGGCGGCTCGGTGGAGCTTGGTGAGTCTGTTGAGCAAACAGCCGAAAGAGAGCTTTTTGAGGAAACAGGTCTTAAAGCACAAAAGCTCGAACTGCTTGGCGTCTATTCAGGTGAAAAAATGCAGTATACTTACCCAAACGGCGATAAGGTGTCAAACGTTGATATCGTCTACACCTGCCACGAGTATACAGGCGAGCTTAAAATGCAGGCTTCTGAGGTGTCGCAGCTTAAATTTATTGATATCTGCGACCTGCCGGAGGATATTTTTCCTCCAAATAGACCTGCTATAGAAGATTACATCAATAAAAATAAAACTTAAAGGAGACACTGCTATGTGTGGAATTGTTGGATTTACTGGAAATAACGAGGCAGCCCCGATCCTCTTGGACGGCCTGTCTAAGCTGGAGTATAGAGGCTATGACTCTGCCGGTATCGCTGTAAGAAACGGTGACGCAGAGCCTGAGATCGTAAAGGCTAAAGGTAAGCTGAAAGTCCTAAAGGAAATGACTAACGACGGAAAAGCTGTAAAAGGTGCTTGCGGTATAGGCCATACCCGTTGGGCTACCCATGGCGAGCCGTCAACTGTAAACGCCCACCCTCATTGCAGCGACGATGAAAATGTTATCGCCGTACATAACGGTATTATCGAAAACTATCAGGAACTTCGTGAAAAGCTTATCAAAAAAGGATATACCTTTAAGTCAGAAACTGATACAGAAGTTGCCGTAAAGCTTATCGACTATTATTACAAAAAGTACCTGGGTACTCCTGTTGACGCTCTTAATCATGCTCTCGTACGTATCCGTGGCTCTTATGCCCTCGCTGTTATGTTCAAGGACTATCCCGGTGAGATATATGCCGCAAGAAAAGACAGCCCTATGATAATAGGTGTTACAGGCGGCGAAAGCTACCTCGCTTCTGACGTTCCTGCAATACTTAAGTATACAAGAAATGTCTACTATATAGGCAATATGGAGCTTGCAAAACTTACAAAAGGCGCAGTTGCTTTCTACAATCTCGATGGCGAAGAGATACAAAAAGAAATGAAAACTATCGAGTGGGACGCAGAAGCTGCAGAAAAAAGCGGATATGAGCATTTTATGCTCAAAGAAATACACGAACAGCCAAAGGTGATAAAGGATACTATCAATTCTGTCCTTACCGACGGAAATATAAGCTTTGAAAGCGTCGGACTCTCTGACGAGGATATGAAAAATATCCAGCAGGTGTATATAGTTGCCTGCGGTTCTGCCTACCATGTGGGTATGGTGGCTCAGTATGTTATCGAAGAGCTAACTTCGCTCTCTGTCCGTGTGGAACTTGCTTCTGAGTTCAGATACAGACAAATGAAGCTTGCAAAAAATAGCCTCGCTATCATCATCAGCCAGTCGGGCGAAACTGCCGACAGCCTCGCAGCTCTCCGCCTTTGCAAAGAAAAAGGAGTAAAAACTCTCGGTATCGTAAACGTTGTTGGCTCATCGATCGCAAGAGAAGCCGATAATGTCTTCTATACACTCGCAGGCCCTGAAATATCCGTCGCAACAACTAAAGCCTATAGCTGTCAGCTCGTTGCCGCATATCTCCTTGCAATGCAGTTTGCAAAAGCAAGAGGGGAGATATCCGACGAAAGATTTGCTCAGCTCGTTGAGGAGATCAATACTATCCCTGAGAAGATAGAGAAAATTCTCGAGGATAAGGAGCGCTTGCAGTGGTTTGCTTCAAAGGTAGTGAATATAAAGGACGCATTCTTTATCGGCAGAGGTATTGACTATGCAGTAGGCATGGAGGGAAGCCTTAAGCTCAAGGAGATAAGCTATATCCATTCCGAAGCCTATGCAGCAGGCGAGCTTAAGCATGGTCCTATCAGCCTTATCGAGGACGGAACTGTCGTGTTCAGCGTGGTAACACAGTCTGCCCTTTATGAAAAGACCATAAGCAATATGGTCGAGGTAAAGAGCCGTGGAGCAAAGCTTTTCGGACTTACTACCTATGGGAATTATGCTATGGAGGACGTTGCTGACTTCACAGTTTACACTCCAAGGATAGATAACCTTTTTGCGGCAAGCCTTTCAGTAGTACCGCTTCAGCTTTTGTCATATTATGTATCAGTAGGAAAGGGCTATGACGTTGATAAGCCGAGAAATCTTGCAAAGAGCGTTACGGTGGAGTAAAAAGAGAAAAATACTTACATCGCTGTTTGCAGTGTACATATTTGCCGTCCTCTGGCTCACACTCATAGCCAGACAGTGGGGAGAACGTCAGGCTGAGCTTGTGCCCTTCTGGGAGGTGCGAAACCTTTTTGAGAACATAAGCATCAAGTATCTGCGGGATTTTTGGCTGGTACAGATATTCGGAAACATTGCAATGTTTATACCCTTGGGCGTTTTGCTCCCGTATCTTTGCGGTATCACGAAGTTCAAAAAAGTTTTTCTTATGTCCCTTGTCTTTTCAGCAGGTATCGAGATAACGCAGTATATCACAGGCAGATGGCTTTGTGAATTTGATGATGTTTTCAACAACACTCTTGGGGCATGCGTGGGGTTCACATCTTGGCGTTTAAAGATGAGATACAATAAAAAATACAAGAACGAGCAAAGTCCGTGGTGAATGGGCTTTGCTCTAGGGCAATATATTTTAGTATTGCCTTTTTGCAAGCATAGTACAATGGTCAGTATACAAGCTTCCCAAGCTTGGGATGCGGGTTCGATTCCCGTTGCTTGCTCCAAATAGCTGAGCAGACGTTTTGCCAAGTCTGCTTTTTCTGTATTCGGTTATTGATTTTTTACAGATTTTATAGTATAATTAGAATTGTAAAAATAATTGCTATCAATAACTTGGTTGGACTTTAGCACGTTCACTTCGTGCAGGCGATGTACTTGTACTTTCAAATGGTGAACTTGTAACAGTTGAATGGGTTCAGCACGAGATTCTCGAATCACCTATCAAGGTTTATAACTTTGAAGTTGAGGATTTTCATACTTATTTTGTGGGTGAAAGCGGTGTTCTGGTTCATAATATGTGCAAGACTTCTGATTCAGGAGAAATATTCTTGGATCAAGAGAAAACACATGAATCTGCACGAAACACGCTGGTAAATGAACTGGATAAAACAGGAACATTCACGAATGGTGCAAAACCATATATTGGACGATTAGAGAAAAGCTATGGATATGGAAAGCAATCTCTTGATGGGAAAATCAGATGGAGGTTGGATTATGATGAAAAAATAGGAGTTCACTATAATATAGAGGATTTTTCTAATGGTAAAAGCATGAAAGCAATCAAGAAAGTAATTCCAATTGATATATCTTACGATGAGTACAAATCTATTATAGCTTTATGGAACTAAAGGTTGGTTAAATGAATGATGAATTAAAAAGAAAATATGAATTATTAAAACAACGAAATAAAAAAAGGTTGATGTCTTTGGAATTTGAAAGTGATGTTCTATTCCAAGAATGTAAAAATGTATTAAATAAATGTACAATTCTTTCACTTAATGAATCAAAAGAGATATTTTCTAAGTTTGAAAATTTCTATCCAATTTTATCTTCAGGAAGTATAGATTGGGAGAATTTCAAAGGAAGGTCAATAAAAATATCTAATGTTTCAGAGTTAAATGCTTATATTAACAAATTTTCAAAGTATTATATATTATGGGATAAAAATAATATCCCATGTATATCATGCAATTTTTGTGAAATATTAAAAAATGTTGATGATGTATTAGCTGTTTCATTTAATACATGGTTACTATCTATGGATTATAAAGAAGTAATTGAATTTTACCATTCAGGAAATATCACCATAGGAAAAATTAATTAAATCGGACTTAAGTATTAGAGTTTATAATTACTACATAATGAGCTGAAAAGTACAGTCTTTCATTCAACATAGCAAAAAGACAAATGATATGAAAAATAAACCGAAAAAACTAATTCATGTCCATATAATTTAAGAAAAGATTTCAGCTACACCAAATCCTCCATTCTATGTTGATAAACTTGGTTGGACTTTAGCACGTTTAAATACAAAAAAAGCAAAGCCCATAATGAACAGGCTAACATACATCGCCGCAACACGATCGTAGACAACTGGCTTGTTTATAGATTCAGCTGCCTTTTTGTTATATCCCCTGAGGCAATAAGGTTTGTTAAGATCCTCTTTGAGTTTTCTACCGCAGCGTTTAAACTCGTCCTTGATTTTCTGAATGTATTCTGCACGCTTTGCAGGATCATTTTCCATTTCTTTTAAAACTGCGTAATAGGTATTCTGTGCACATATTGCTCTACAGTAATGGAGTGCATCTGGAACTCGTGCTTCGGCCTTTGTTAACAAAAAATCACTACCTTTCTCCTCTGCTTTTCTAATGTATTCTTTTAGCTTCGAAACTGCGACTATACCTTTCAATACAGTACGATTATGCTTGCCACCCTTACCCACACTGAATATGTGAACAGTTTCAAAGTCAATGAATTTTATATCATCGACTTTTAAGTGCCCAAGCTCACGGCGTCTTAAACCTGTGGTTAATGCAACATCACGAGTTGTTTCACCCGTTTCAGTATTGTATTTTGTCGGATCATTCTTTAAATGAACCCCATGGCGAGGAGGGTGTCTGTAGTCACTTATTTTTTGACCGAAAATCTTGCATAACGCAGATAGATCAGTGTTGAGAGTATTAGCTGATAACCCCCTTGCTTCTCGTACATCAATGTGCTCCTGTATATATTTTTCAGCCTCGAACATTGTTAGGTGACTTGTCTGAAACTTTTCTTTAAGATATTTGCAAAATTGTTTTAATACACCGAGATATCGATTGAAAGTGCCTTCAGAGAATATCTTCCATTTAAAAGTGTTTATTCCTTTCAAGATTTCTTTGATTTCTTCATCTTTAAAGCCTTTGTTTTTTAGACTTTTAACAGCCTTAGCTTTCTTTCTCTTTTTTAAAACCTTGAATCGGTGTTTCTTTTGACCGAATGAGCGCATTCCAGTTAGCCTATTTGTTAAGACATACTGCAACGTGTTGTTACCAATTTCTACTTCTACATTTTTACCGTCAATAATTCTATTTACTATTTTGAATTTGCTCATCGTGATACTCCTTTTTATGGTTCTTGCTTTGTGTGTGGGTGGGGACAAGTGCAGGTGATACTAACAGTTATAAAGGTGTTATTTAGCAGCACGCTTAGGCCAGTGAATCGGATAATAGTCCGACCACCAAATGAAGACGTATGTCTTTAAAAAGACATACTCAGTGGACACCTTTATAGTGTTAGTGGCTCTCTTACGCCGAACCTCGCGCTACTGGTCAGGTAGACTAATTGATCTAAAAAACAATTAGTGGAACCATTTTGGGAGTATTATATTTTTTTATTAATAAATTTGTAAAATGCCAAAAGCTTCTACAAACCGTATGATTTATAATGCAAACTATAACAAAGTGGGTCAGTGCATTTATAATAAAGATCTACGGAATAGACCTTTATTAGATTTTGAATGGAATAGGTTTCATATATGCCAATATTTAAAAAAACGATCATATATGCTATACAAGACGTTATTAGTCTTAACTGTTTATTCAACTACATATTTTTTACAAAACTGTTTTTTGCGTTTCCGAAAATCAGGAATGCAATGTTGGACTTTTTTAAACAAGTATTACCTGTTGGAATTGCTGAGGTGATTTTTTTGCCACATTTAGCAAAAACCACAAAAAAGCAAAAAGAGAGCCCACATTCTTTTTTTAACGAATGTGAGCTCTCTATTTTTTGATACAAAAAAAGAGCATCTAAATGATTTAGATACACTAAACTTATACTTCTTTTAACAACTCAATTTTATCATATTTTTATTCAAAAGTCAATGCATTTTATCAATAAAATAAAAATTTATCTGAAGTTTATGCGTTTTCAACAAGGAATAACAAGCGTATTCGGATATAATGTACAAACTGATTGGCGGAAAATATCAACTATCTAAGTTGAACACTCATTATATAATAAGAAAGACAGTGAATTTCACTATTGATAGTATCTTTGTTATAAGCTTGAATAAGTAAAGATACCGAGTAACTTATTATTTTATTTTATTATGAGCAGTATAAGAAAAGAGATAGATATAACATATAAGTCAATTACATCTTTTTTTATATTGCAGCTAATTATAGGTGCTTTGTCAATAAAAAAGTGAGCCAGTTATGATAAAAAAATAATGAAACACTAACACCTTTGTGCGATCCTCTGATTTTATCTTTGAAACAACTTGAGCTATTGCTTTTTTTAGGCAAACGTGATATAGAAAATAAACAACTATTATTTGCGATAAAACGATATATCTTCTTCCTTTGTAATATAAGCGGTGCTTTCTTCTTATATTATAATGAGTAGCTTATTCTTCTTATTTTATCTTATAACAAGAATAAGTAAACATACTGAGTATATATGATCAAATAAAACTGAGCCACTTATCCTTATTACTTATTTATTTGCTTACTTATTACAGTTTTATGTTTATATAAATAAAAACTTGTTATTTTATAATGCGTTATCTTCAAGCTTTGCAGCAATATTACCAATGAAATGTTTGCGCATTTGTATAAAAAGCTGATTTTATCTTTAAAACAACTTGAGCTATTGCTTTTTTAGGGCAAACGTGATATGGAAAAGAAACAACTATTATTTGCGTTAAAACGATATATCTTCTTTATTTTGAATATATAATATGTCATTTATTTTCTTATCTTATAAGTTGAACAAATATATCAAGTAATACAATTTTATTTATAATTATAAACAGTGTTATGGTGATCTGTCGTGGTGCTGCTTGTATCTTTTTCTGGGAAATATATATGCTTTCTTTTTTTGCTATGTCAAAAAGTTTTTTGCAAGAATTCTTGGCTATCTTCAAATATCACTTTTTTTGCGTCTTTTTAATTAATTCTCTTTTTTTATATTCCAGAAATCTGTATGCTTTATAGGATGTGTATTATACAAAAGTGCAACTGTCCGAATTTGTTCGCTTTTAAATTTGACAGATCATTTTGATGTGTGATACAATATATTTGGCAAATAAATGTCAAAATGTAATGAAGTAAACATTATATAAAGAAAGGGGTTTTTGAATGAACAATTATTGTTTAACAATGTGGGCAGAAGAACCGATAAGATGCAGTGAATGTGGAAAAGATATTGGATGGGAAAGAGTAAGTATTGAACAAACACCTGTAAAGATCGTTCCTGAGTTACTGCGGAGAGATATTGGTATAAAAGAGGGCGAAACCACCGAGATAACTTTAAGTAACCAAGAGATAGACGATATCCGAATATATTTTGAGGAACAACGCTCTTGGCATACTTTTGATATATATAGAATGTATGATTATAAAATGACACACCCTGGCAGCAGGATAAGAGCAAGGGTAACGTCTGTAAAAATGGAACTTGTCGAAAGACCAGACTTTGATAGGATACACAAGAGCATTTTAGTCATATGTTCAATATTAGGTATCTTATTTGTTGCATTAAAAGCAGAACGAATTTATTTTATTTTAGCTTATGGTGTTTTGACCGGCAGTATAGCATTTAAAATGTGTCTTAAATGTATAAGCACAATAAAAGAATCAAAGAATGTTCTTCTTTTTGGCGGTGAACGGCTTACGCTGTATGTGGATAAAAACTTAAAATGTGACCACTGTGGCTGTGAAATAAATCATCAATATGATCATAAGCACTCTATTGCTTGGACAAGTGATCCTGAAATGAAGCTTATAAAACAAAAGGTAAATAAGATATCAAAAACAAAGTGTACATACGGTATGCTGGACAGAAGAAATGAGCCTAAGCTTTTATCTTGTGAGGATATAGAAGATATAATAAAGCTCCAGCAGAATTTTTCTAAAAAAGAAAGAACCAAAAACGCTGAAGCTTTGAAAAACATAAATGATATGATAAAGAACAATGAGTGTTCGGCTTATCTTGTTTTTGATGAGGATATTAGTGAGTATGAAAAAAGATGATCAAATAATATAAGATGCAACTATTTACATAAAATATAATGTAGCACCGATGTTAAACTAACTTTCTTGAAAAGTGTTGGAATTAATATCTTCATTGTCACAAAAAATGTTCCGCTAGATCAGATGCTATGAATATAACAGAAATTCACGAAAGGTGAGAATGAAATTCACCACCCCACAAATTTCAACTATTTCGCAAAATATCAAACTATAGCAAAAATAAGAACAAATTCGTAAAGTATATCTAATAGTATTGTATTTTATACCATCTTGTAGTATAATGTATATATGACAAAAGCCGTAAACCAACTAAAAACAGGACGAATATATGAAGAAAATACTTATTACTATTTGTGTGGCAGTGGGCGTATATTTTGCATTTAGCAATACAATTGATGAATTTCTGTATCCAGAGAAAAGACCGGGATTGAATACATACGATACATACACCACAACAACACAGCAGACCACTACCGCAGTTACTCAGCAAACACCCATAGTCACTGATGAGGACGGTTATGAGCCTCGTGACGACCGAAAGCCTGACTATGTTCAGCCTGCAGACCCCACATGGTCGAAAAGGACTTTTAACTGGACGAGCTATGACAAACGATATACCTTTGAAATATCAATGAATATTCAGGACGATATGTATGAATATTATCATAGTCTTTTGAGATACTCATATGTGAAAGATTATCATAACTATGTAAGTGACGACAATAATCATAAGCTCGTAAAACAGCTTGCAGATGAAATAAAAAGCCTTTGCGACCAATGCGGTTATGGCGAATCTGAGACTATAAGAGAAACTGCAAATTTCGTGCAGAGCATAGAGTATGTTGACGACATGACCTCAACGGGATATACTGATTTTCCTAAATATCCTCTGGAAACGCTTTATGACCAGTGCGGTGATTGTGAGGACTCGTCCATACTTTTGGGAGCTTTGCTCAAAGAGCTTGGCTATGGCTGCATTTTTATCGAGCTTCCTGAACACGTTGCAATAGGAGTAAAGGCGACAGACGATGCCCCCGGCACGTACTATGATTACAATGGAAGCCATTATCTTTACATAGAAACTACCAATTCCGGCTGGGATATCGGAACGCTTCCTGATGATTTCAACGAGGAAAAAGCTAAGATATACGATGTGTGGTAAAATTTCAAAAGTCCACAGATGCGATCAATGTGATCGGGTCTGTGGGCTTTTTTTTATTATATTGTACATCAGAGATTTATCTAATTACAAAATGAATACCTTGTATCTGCTATTTTCTATCCTTAAAGAAATCCGCCCATTGGAAACTTCTGAGTTTTCAGAGAAATACGTGACCTATTTTACCCAACCGCTGGATCACCGCCATCCGGAG
>OLSX01001827.1_pt1 | contig 19879 bp, 15 predicted proteins | sample 1673141 | NCBI WGS metagenome assembly OLSX01 (sample SAMEA3136759, study PRJEB25190) | human gut metagenome | biome: human gut; feature: human-associated habitat; material: faeces | place: Austria | collected 2013
CTATGCCAAGATTGAGAATCTTGTATCCTAACCATTAGATGAATCGACCAACGATGCAATCTTGAACTCCGCTTGCGGAAGGTGGGGGATTCGAACCCCCGGTACGGTAATCCCGCACGTCAGTTTAGCAAACTGGTGGTTTCAGCCACTCACCCAACCTTCCAATCGGATATTGTTGCCAAATCAACAAGCATCGTTCTCAAATGCGGGTGCAAAGATACTACATTTTTTTTGTTCCACCAAATTTTTCTGCAACTTTTTTCAAGAAATATGCATATTTTCTTGATTTTTCTTGTTTTTGGGAGGAATTATAGGGGATAAGCTGACTTTGTCAACAAAAAAGGAGGCAGATTTACCAATTATTGGAAATCTGCCTCCTGTAGGAAAGGGTCGCTCGATGATGTGATGAAACTCCGAATGTCATAAACATTTGAGAGCTCTCCGCTTTTGTAATCCACCGGCTTTGCAGCTTAGTTGACATGTCAGTTTATGTGGCCCGCCATAGGCAAGAGAAGTCTTCTCGGTTTCATAAGTGTAATTTGATGAGTATCCCGATCGAACCGACACGACCCTTATATCTTTGTCGAATAGACATAGCATAGGCTATCATCTATTGATAGAAGTCTTTGGGTTTTCTATACTGCAAAGATAATGCAATCTTTTGAAACTACCAAATCTTTCTGCTGATTTTTTCGAAAAATCTTCTTTATCAAAAGTCAGAACTCCCTTTTCCTTGTTTCTCTCAAGGGTCAAGACTTCTTTTTCCTGAGCTCTTCGTATATTTCTTCGAAATATTTCCTGAGTTCTGTCTTGTCTTCAATGATATTCCGCAGCTCTTTCAGAGCCTTCTCATTGGGTGAGTTGGGAATCCAGAGCTTGATGTAGCCGTTGCGGGAATATTTTTCGTCCATGTGGTCGGCGAACCGCTGCCATTGCTCTTCCTTTCCTTTTCCGGGATAGTTCTCCTCTCCGTATTCAATGGCACGAAGAAAGATTTCGTGAATATCGATGTCGCGGTCGGCTTCGGCAACAATCTTGCCATAGATGCTTCGGGGCTGGCGACTGGAGGAGGCGCGGTGATCCTCCACGGCTTCTTTCATGATTTTAATCTGCTCGGGAGTGAACCAGCGCTTCAGTCTGGCATCAGCCTGGAGGATTTTGCCACTGGTGAGGTGGTGGATGGCGCGCGGACCGCTCATTCCCAGGTCGTGGTAGGCGGCAACGATATAAACCATGTCGATGTCGGCACCTGTTACAGGTACGAGTTTCAGGGCGTTTTTGATGACACGGGTTACGTGGCGCAATCCGTGGCTCTCGCCAAATTCTGTATATTTGGGCAGAATCTGTGTTTCCACAAACTGCATGATTTCGAGATTTACTTGTTGCTTCATACTTTTTCTTCTTTTATATATATAATGTACGCGCGTACATTATATAATTATTATTCCTGAATGTTATCTTCTCATTCTAGAATCTTCTCATGCCATTCCAGAGGGGGCGGGTATCTCTGGGATTACCACATCATTCCAAGGATGATGAAGGTAGAGATCATACCAAAGGTAAAGATGTTGAGAGCCGTGTAGCCCAGTACCTTGTTCAGCATTCTGCCTTCTCCTATCTTCCTCATCTTGGCGAATGTTCGGTTGTGCACCACGAGATATGTGGCGGCGAAAGGCAAAAACTTAGTATCTGCATCGTAGGCAAGTGCACCATAGATGTTGATTCCAATCATGATGAGGATACCGATGTTGCCCAGTGCGCAGTAGAGACGCTCGCCGTTTTTCTTGCCGATGTGAACGATCAGCGTCTTCTTGCCCGCCTTGATGTCGTTGTCATAGTCGCGATAGTTGTTCAGAATGAGCAGCGTATCTACTACCAGTCCGCAGGCGATGGAGGTAAGTATGGCTTCCGTTGATACAGTCTGCATTCCTTCAGGCATGACCAGATAATAGGTGCAGCAGACTGGCACGATGCCGAAAAAGAGAAGTACCAGCAGGTCGCCCAATCCCAGATAGCTCAGCTTGGTGGTGTAGAGGAAACAGAAGAGGACACAGCAGATACCCACGATGATCATCTCCTTTCCTCCGTAGAAGGCAAGGGGCAAACCGATGATGCAGCCTAGAAGGGTAGTGATGATAATGCCCCATTTCATGGCTTTCATCGTAATCCAGCCTTCAGCACAGGCTCGTTTCGGTCCCAGGCGGGTTTCGTCGTCGTTGCCATGCTTGAAGTCGAAGAAGTCGTTTACCAGGTTGGAGTCTATCTGCATTATCCATGCAAAGAGCAGGCAGAGCAGGGCTGGAATCCATTGGCAGTTGGCATTTGAGTCCTTGTATGCCAGGGCTGTGCCTAGCATTACTGGTACTGCCGCAGCCGAAAGGGTGACGGGGCGGGCGGCGAGAAACCATGCCTTGATAGAATTTGTCTTTATCATCATATTGTTGCTTTTAAATTATAAGGAGCGAGGTTTTTGGGGAACCTCGCTCCTTGTTGTTATTCATTAAGAAAAGATTCGCTTCTATTTTGTTTCAGAAGAATCTCTTGTGGAAAAGATTCGCTTCCTAGTTGAAGAAGTTCCAGCTTACACCCATTCTGAAAACTCGCTGGTTCATCGGATAGTGAGGGGTGAAGAAGTAGTTCTTGTCGCCTTGTCCTGCATTCAGATGGCTCATCATCACGAAGAAGCGGGTGTGCTTGATGTGAACATTGGCGTAGGCATTGACGATAGGGTAGTTGCCCACCTTCACGTTCTTCTCGCCGTTGCCCTGTACGGTATATTGACCGATGTAAGGAGAATAATCCGGAGCCTCGTAGCTGGTGAAGTATCTGGCGTCGGCACCCAGCTCGATATTCAGTACTTTTACCACCTTGAACTTGATGAAGAGGTTGGTATATACGTTGAGGTCTGGCACAGGCAGGGTACTCTTGCTGCTGGTATGCTGGTAGGTAATCATATTCTGCCAGTTGAAAATACCGAATTTGAAGTCCTGTTGCAGCTGCGCTGTAATCAGATTGATGGCGTCGCCGCTCTGCATTGGTGTCACTGTCACGCCTGTGCGCAGACCATTTTCTGTAATCGTATATTGCTGTGAGAAATAAGTATAGTTCTTGATTTCATCCACAGCCACACGCAGCGTGGTGTTAGTCTTGCCGAATCTCAGAGTTCCCATGATGCGGGTATGGATAATCTTGCTCAGATCATCATCCCACCAGAGATGTCGGGCGTGATACTTGCGATAGTAGAACGATGGCGTTTCGTGATGTATGAAAGCATCGCCTCTTACCTGTACGGTGTCACCCAGGAATGGTAGGTTGATGTCTGCGCTTCCATCAATGGCAAAGGTACCGGCATCTACTCCGGTGAGTCCTACCTCGCCCACTACATTATAGTGAAGGGTCTTGCCCTGAGTCTTACTCAGCTGACCGCCTACGCTCAGCGCATGCTCATTGAACTTCTCGAATCCGCCTTCGGTATTCGGCAGTTCGTAGTGGCGGAGGTCATAGCTGGCGAAAGCTTTCAGACCAGCCTTTGCCCACTTGCTGAATCCCTCGAGCGTTCCCATTGCCACGGTGTTCTTGATGCGCCAGTGACGGGTCTGATCGTAGATAGAATCGCCTGTAAACTTGCCGGCATTGTAGTACTCCTTGAGATAGTAGTCCTGTGGAGTCTGGTAAGCCTGGTAGATGCGCTTGTAGTTGTCAAACTGCACGGTGTGGATGAAGCTGGTTACCGGAACATATTCTGTCTTGTAGAAGAGTGAGTCTTGCGCTTTCTTCTTCTCTACGGCGAGCAGACTGTCTGCCATTGCCTTGCTGTTTACTGCAATTCGAGTGCTGTCGCTCTTGAAGTCCTGGGCTGCCTTGTTTGCAACTATTGCCTTGTTGTTCTTGGCTGGTTCATCGCCGGCAATCTTTGCATCTGTAGGACGACCTGAGAACAGCTTCTTCTGATTTTTATCGAAAGCCTTTTCGTCAAACTCCCTGCCTTGTTCCCTTGCTTTCTTTCTTGCCTCCTCCTTGGCTTCCTCGGCTGCATTGTCCTTTGCTGACTCCATGGCGAATTTCTTGGCCTTGATTTCTTCCTCGGTCATCTTCACCTTGCGGCTGAAGCCCACATTGTAGCGGTGGGTGAAGAAGATGTGTTGATTGTCGTTGCGATTCCAGTTCTGCTGCAGCACGGTCGGTATTTCGTTGGTGGCGAAACTCTCGGTGAAAAGCTCCGGATGCTTGATGTAGTCATCATTGGTAATACCTCCGTTCTCCGTCACCTTCTGGTGGTTGGTGCTGAAAAGGAAGTGCGCCTGATAGCGGTCGCCCAGATAAGAAGTCCACATCGTATATTTGAAGTGCGCCGTGCTCTGTGCATCGTAGTAGCCGCGACCGTATTTGTAGTCGAATCGGAATCCGCCACCCAGCTGCTTGTTGGCATTCACCGCAAAGATTGCCTTGAAGTCATCCTCACCGTTGGTTCTGTCACCGCAGCTATTCAGCGTGATGTTGGTGATAGGCGAGTAGGTGTTGGTGAAGTGGAAGTCACTCACCGGGGTAACGATGTTGTCGTATGGCTCGGTGAAGATGAAGTTGCCCTGCGTATTGCGTCGGTCGATGAAGATGCGGTTGATGCGGGCGGTACCCATGTTGCCCAGGGTGTTGTACTCTCCGCGCAGTCCTTCCGTGAAGGTGGTATTCTGGTACATTGCCTGCATGGTGTCGACCACAGCAGCCCGGGTATCTCCAAATCTCTCATCCACAGTCCATACCCTGATTCCCTTCGGAATTTCCTTGTCAGTGCCCAGCGAGTCGGTGTTGATGCGGTTGCCGGTCTGTGGGCGGAACTGTGAGTCTTCGTTATTGTTGAAATCTGTAAAATCACGTTGTGCCGCAACTGGTAGAGTTGCAGCACAAGCTAGGATTGTAGAGAATAATATTTTCTTCATTTCTTATTTATTGAATAAGCGGATGCAAGCCTGTTTTGAATGGTCGGATGCAAACCTTTCTTATTTTTTGAATAATCGGATGCAAACCTCGGCAATTTTCAAGACTACGCCGATGATCAGCAGTACATTGGCAATCGTGTGGTCGTCCATCTGTGTCCAGAGGATGACGCCTACGATGGCGAAGAGCATGAATCCGATGTTGAGCCAGTTTCTGGCTACGAGCATATTGCTCTTGTCTGCATACTCCAATCTTCTGTGGTGGCGACGATTTGGACGCACGGCATAGCTGGTCTGTGGCTGCGTCTGAGACGCCTCATGGCTCTGGCTCTGTGGCTGCGCCTTTGCGGTTTCCTCGCTCTGTGGGATGTTTGTTGTGTTGTTATCTTTTGTCTGATCCATATTTTATGAGATGATTTTTATTTTCTAACAAGTTTGGTCAGATCATTGAAGATCTGGTTCTTGCGGTCGATGGTTCCGCGTCGGAACTTGCCGTAGATCTTGGCCAAGTCGTTTTTCTTCTTGGTCAGGGCATATTTGTCGGTAATCACTTTCTCTGCCGGCTCCTTGAAACCGGTGCTTCTGCCTTCCTCGTAGTTGAATACGATTCGGGTCATAGAGAGGTGGAGATGGTTGTCGCTGATGGTTGCCACCAGCTGGTACTTGGTCTCAGAGCGGTCGAGAGAGATGAACGACTGATTGAAGACAAACCATTCGTCCATGATACAGGCGATGATCTGCTCGTTCTTGTTGTTTCTGTTCACCAGGGGGATGCGGCTGTTGATGTTCTGCTCATTCTTGATGAGCTTGCTCATATACTGGAAAACGATGTTGTAGATTTCGTCTGCACTCTTTCCGTTTGCCTGGGTGTCGAGAACAAATTCCACTTTTCCGTCGGCATTGAGCTGGATGGCTCCCGCCAGGTATTTCGGATCTTCCTTGAGCACCACGCCCTCGGCAGTCTTTTCCACCTTTTTCTCTTCTACCTCCTCTGTCATGGTTGGCACGACCCATCCCGCACCTTCTGAAGTTTCGGTAGTATTCTCCTTCTTGGTGGCAGGCACCAGCTTTGTAGCAGGCACCGAATTCTCTGCATTCTTCTTCAGCTTTTCAGCTTCCTGCTTCATTCTTTCAGCTTCAGCCTTCAATCTCGCAGCTTCCGCTTTCGTTTTCTCAGCTTCCGCCTTTATTTTTTCAGCTTCCGCCTTCACCTTAGCTGCTTCTGCCTGAGCCTTGGCTGCTTCCAGTGCCTTTTGGGCTTCCTCTAACTCTTTTTGCGCCTTTTCCAACTGCTGCTCAGGGGTAAGCACATTCTGTGCCTGCATGGTGAGAGTAGAAATCAGCACGAGTATTGAGATAAATATCTTTTTCATGATCTGTTGTTTAAATGTTTAATGTCTTGTCCTCCTCGTCCGAGTATAGGAGCTCGGAGGTGTTTCTAACATACAAAGGTATAAAAATAACTTGATATATTTCTATTTGGAAGCGATTATTTATACATTCTTTTGCTAAGTTAACAATATTTTTTAGGAAAAACGCTCCTAGTTTCAAATATTTTCGTATCTTTGCAAAAAAATATAGCTATAATTATGGGATTATTCGGATTATTTAGCAACAAAAAAAAGGAAACTCTCGATAAAGGCCTCGAAAAGACCAAGGAGAGCGTGTTTGGAAAATTGGCGCGTGCGGTGGCTGGTAAGTCAACCGTAGATGATGACGTGCTCGATGATTTGGAGGAGGTGCTCATCACATCCGATGTGGGTGTGGAGACTACCGTGAAGATCATCCGACGTATAGAAGAGCGCGTGGCAAGAGATAAGTATGTTTCTACCTCAGAACTCAACAGAATCCTGAGGGAAGAGATTGCAAGCCTCCTGGAGGAAAATCATACTGATGACAATGAAAACTGGGATTTGCCTTCCGATCATAAGCCATACGTGATTCTGGTAGTGGGTGTGAACGGTGTGGGCAAGACTACCACCATAGGAAAGCTCGCCTATCAGTTTAAGAAGGCTGGCAAGAAGGTGTATCTCGGTGCTGCCGATACCTTCCGTGCCGCTGCCGTGGAACAGATCTGCATTTGGGGCGAGCGAGTAGGGGTGCCAGTGGTGAAGCAGCAGATGGGTTCTGACCCTGCCAGCGTGGCCTTCGATACCCTACAGAGCGCCAAGGCGAATGGTGCCGACGTGGTGCTGATTGATACTGCCGGACGTCTTCATAATAAGGTGAACTTGATGAATGAGTTGAAGAAGATCAAGGAGGTGATGAAGAAGGTCATGCCTGAGGCTCCGGATGAGGTGATGCTCGTTCTGGATGGAAGTACCGGACAGAACGCTTTTGAGCAGGCTAAGCAGTTTGCTGCCGTTACCAATATCTCTTCGCTCGCCATCACCAAGCTCGATGGTACGGCTAAGGGTGGCGTGGTAATCGGAATCTCCGACCAGCTCAAGGTGCCTGTGAAGTATATCGGACTGGGCGAGGGTATGGAGGATCTCCAGCTCTTCAATAAGTCTGAATTTGTTGATTCCCTCTTTAAACACTAGAATACAGGTGCTTATAGACTTTGAGAAAAGAATTAGATGAAGCTCGATGTAAAATAGTCGAGAAAAGAATTAGATTAAGATTATTATTAGGATAAGTAGGATAAGAATGAAGAAAAATCAGATAGATATAGTAACCATGGGTTGCTCCAAGAATCTGGTGGACAGTGAGACCTTGATGAAGCTTTTCGAGGACAATGGCTACCACTGCGTTCATGACCCGAAACGCCCACAGGGTGAAATTGCCGTCATCAATACTTGCGGCTTTATCGAGGATGCCAAGCAGGAGAGTATCGATACCATTCTGGAGTTCATCCAGGCTAAGGAAGAGGGACGACTCCGCAAGCTCTATGTGATGGGTTGTCTCTCACAGCGCTACCAGAAGGAACTGGAGGCAGAGATGCCCGAGGTGGATAAGTTTTATGGTAAGTTTAATTATAAGGAGTTGCTCAAGGAACTGGGCAAGGCTGATGTGCCTGCTTGCAGTGGAACCCGCCATCTCACGACTCCTCATCATTATGCCTATATCAAGATTTCTGAAGGTTGCAACCGCCGCTGTGCGTATTGTGCCATACCTATCATCACTGGCAAGCACGTTTCCCGTCCGATGGATGAAATCCTCGATGAGGTGCGCCAACTGGTAGCCGATGGTGTGAAGGAATTCCAGATTATCGCCCAGGAGCTCACCTATTACGGCGTGGACCTGGACGGCAAGCATCACATCACCGAACTCATCAGCCGCATGGCGGATATTCCGGGTGTGAAGTGGATCCGTCTGCACTATGCTTATCCTAACCAGTTCCCGCTCGATCTGCTCGATGTGATGCGCGAGAAGCCAAACGTATGTAAGTATCTTGACATCGCCCTGCAGCATATCAGCGACAATATGCTCAACAGAATGCATCGCCACGTGAGCAAGCAGGAAACCATTGATCTGCTCAAGACCATCCGTGAGCGTGTGCCGGGCATTCATATCCGCACCACTCTGATGGTAGGTTTCCCTGGTGAGACTCAGGAAGACTTCCATGAATTGCTCGAATTCGTTCGTACTCAGCGCTTTGAGCGTATGGGTGCCTTTGCTTATTCTGAGGAGGAGGGTACCTACAGTGCCAATAACTACGAGGATGATGTTCCTGCCGAGGTGAAGCAGCGCCGTCTTGACGAACTGATGATTCTCCAGCAGGAAATCAGCGCAGAGGTAGAGGCTGAGAAAGTGGGCAAGATACTGAAGGTGATTATCGACCGCAAGGAGGGTGATTACTATATAGGAAGAACCGAATTCTGCTCGCCAGAGGTGGATCCTGAGGTGCTGATCAAGGCAGGAGAGAAGCGTCTGCGCGTGGGTTGCTTCTACAATGTGAAGATTACCCAGAGTGAGGAGTTTGATCTCTACGGAGAAGTGGTAAAGTAATATGGGAGGTAATATTTTGACATCAGAATGAATAACAAGGAGTATATTGCAGAACTTGCTCAGCAGACTGGCTATTCACAGGACGACACCCAGAAGATGGTGCGCAAGGTGATAGATGCCATGATTGCTGAATTTGAGGATGGTGAGGCTGTCTCCATCCCCAACTTTGGTACGTTTGAGGTAAAGAAGCGCTTGGAGCGTGTGGTTGTTAATCCTACAACCAAGAAGCGCCAGCTTGTTCCGCCTAAGCTCGTACTCGGCTTTCGCCCTGTGGCCAGTGTCAAGGAAAAACTGAAGAATGGAGGTGAAGACTATGAGTAAGATTAGTTTAAACGACTTGGCGCAGCGCCTGGCAGAGAAGTCGGGAATCAGTCTGCAGGATGCCGAATTGTTTATCAGAAAGATGTTTGATGTTGCCAACGAGGGGCTTCAGTCTGATAAGCTCGTGAAGATGAAGTGGCTTGGTACTTTCAAGGTAATGGCGGTGAAGGATCGTGAAAGCGTGGATGTGAACACGGGCGAGCGTATCATCATCGAGGGGCGTGACAAGATTTCCTTCACGCCCGATAATATTCTGAAGGAGATTGTGAACAAGCCTTTCGCCCAGTTTGAGACCGTTGTGGTGAATGATGGTGTGGATTTCGATGAAATCGACAGAAAATTTGAAAATGCTGAAGAGGACGGTTCTGTATTCGATTCTACGTTAGAGTGTGTTCCTGATTCAGATAATTCTTCCTTAGAATCTTTCGTTGAACAGGATTCTCCTGCAACAAGTGGTGTGATAGATTTTTTGGATGAAGAAAACGATGCTCCTGTTAGCGATGAAATGATTGTAATAGGAGAGAAGAGATTGTCTCAGGAAAATGTTGCTGAACCGGAAGAAAAGAAACCGGAAGGATCAGAACCTGCAGCGACAGAACCTGCTGTATTTAAACCTGCAGTATCTGAACCGGAAGAATCTGAATTTGCAACTTCTGAATTGGAAACAAAGGAATCTGAAGTTCCAGCTCAGAATGAAGTTGAGTCTGTTGTTTCTGATGAAGAAAATGAATCGACATTAACAGAGGAAACTCCTATTGCAGAGAAAGTTCCTTCTGATGAAGAAAACTCTATTACTGAAATTCCTATTGTAGAGGAAGCTCCTTTTGAAGAGAAAGCTTCTTCAGATGAGGAAACTCCTTTTTCAGATGAGGAAATTCCTTCTTCTGATGAGGTAACCGATAAGCGACATGTTGTTTTGCCTCGTTATCTGGTTATTGCAGCGAGCGTAGTATTCCTGGCAATGATAGGAGGCTTTGGTTGGTTTGCTTTTAATTATGGCAAGATGGCTGCCCAGCGTGATCATCTCGCTCTACAGTTGGATAATTACCAGCAGATTGCGACAGAGAAGAAGACGCCAACCAAGTCTGCTTCAACGCAGGAAGAAATTCTTCGCAAAAAGGCTATCGAGGATAGTGTAAGAATGGCACAGGCAAGTGAAGTTGTCAAGAAAGCCGAAAATGCCGGACAGAATATGAATGCGACGGTTGATAAGCAATCAATTGATGTAAAATCGGCTGAGGCAAAGAAGAATTTGGAAGCCAAGAAACTCGCAGATGCAAAGAAACAGCAGGAGACTAAAAAACTTGCAGAAGCCAAGAAGAAAGAAGAAACCAGAAAGCAGGCAGAAAAGCATGCTGCCCAGGCAAGCAGCAAATACGACCAGGATGTTCGTGTTCGAACCGGAGCCTATCGTATTATTGGTGTTTCCGAGGTAGTTACGGCAAGAGAAGGACAAACCATCAAGTCGCTTAGCCAAAAGTACTTAGGTCCAGGAATGGAATGTTACGTAGAAGCTCTGAATGGTACTTCCCTGTTGAAGCCAGGTCAGAAAGTCAAGATTCCGAAGTTGGAATTGAAGAAAAAGAAATAATTTTAAAGAATTTATTTGAAAATACAAGAGGGTGTGTCATAAGTCCATGATACACCCTCTTTTTCGTTTCTTCATTCGATGAATAATGAAGCATCCTCTTTCGAAAAATACCTTTTGAGATTTTATTTCTTCTCCAATTCCTGAAGGCTTTCCATTTTCTTTGTTTCCAGGAACTCGTAGATTCCGCAGAGATGCTCGCGGACGCGACCATGGCCGAATTCGTACACCTTGCTGACCAGACCATCCAGGAAGTCACGGTCGTGACTCACTACAATCAGCGTGCCGTCGAAATCCAGCAGCGCCTGTTTCAGTACATCCTTCGTCTTGAGATCCAGGTGGTTGGTAGGCTCATCGAGAATCAGCAGATTCACCGGCTCCAACAGCAGTTTCAGGATAGCCAGACGGGTTCTTTCTCCACCCGACAAAACCTTTACCTTCTTGGTAGAATCCTCGCCACCAAACATGAATGCACCCAGCAAATCGCGAATCTTATTTCTGATTTCGCCCTTGGCAACATCATCTATCGTCTGGAAAACCGTAAGTTCACCATCGAGCAGAGAAGCCTGATTCTGAGCAAAATAGCCAATCTGAACATTGTGTCCTAATTCCAGCTTACCCTCGTTCTGAAGCTGACCCATGATGCATTTTACGAGCGTAGATTTACCCTCACCGTTTCTTCCCACGAAGGCAATCTTGTCGCCACGCTCTACGGTAAGATTCACGCCGCTGAATATCTGCTTGTCATCAAATGCTATTGCCACGTCACTCATCTGAACCGGATAGGCTCCGCTTCTCGGACTTGGAGGGAACTTCAGTCTCAGTCGGCTGGTATCCTCCTCATCCACCTCGATCAGCTCCAGCTTTTCGAGCATCTTCACGCGGCTCTGCACCTGGAAAGTCTTCGAATACGTACCCTTGAAACGCTCGATGAAGTCCTTGGTCTCGGCAATCATCTTCTGCTGTTCCTCATATTTCTTCATCTGCTGTTCGCGGCGTTCCTTGCGCAGTTCCAGATACTGGCTGTAGGTAGCCTTGTAGTCGTAGATTCTGCCCATGGTAACCTCTATGGTTCTTGTTGTAATGTCATCTACGAATTTTCGGTCGTGACTGATCACTACCACCGCTTTCGAACTGTTGATGATGAAGTCTTCGAGCCATCCGATAGATTCGGTGTCGAGGTGGTTGGTAGGCTCATCCAGGAGCAGCACGTCAGGCGATTTCAGCAGCAGTTTGGCAAGCTCGATACGCATGCGCCAACCTCCCGAAAACTCGCTGGTAGGGCGGTTGAAGTCAGAGCGTTCGAAGCCCAGACCGAGTAGAGTCTTCTCTACATCCTCCTCGAAGTGGGTCATGTCGATTGCATAGAATTTCTCAGACAATGAAGATACCTTTTCGATGAGCTGCATATAGTCGTCGCTGTCATAATCCGTGCGGGTAGTGAGCTCGTTGTTGATGCGGTCAATCTCCGCCTGCATCTCGTGGAGATGGGCGAACGCCTGGCAGGTTTCCTCGAACACGGTTCTTCCGTCTTCGGTCATCAGATGCTGAGGCAGATAGGCGATGACGCAGTCTTTTGGAGCGGAAACGGAGCCACGTGTGGCTGTTCTTACGCCTGCGATGATTTTGAGCAGGGTACTTTTTCCTGCGCCATTCTTGCCCATCAGGGCTATACGGTCCTTCTCGTTGATCTGGAAGGAAATGTCTTTGAATAGGGTGGTGCCGCCGAATTCTACGGTCAATCCATCAACTGTAATCATATCTGTTTCTTATTCTATATGTATTATAAATTCTTGTTCTTTTTATATTGTAAATCGCTTGAATAACCAAATGCCACACGGCGATGCTCCCTGATGGAAATTTCAGACAGGAGGGTTACCGATGTCCAGAGGGCCAGATCGCTTAGCGTGGCAGGATAGCGGATGCTCCCCGTCGAATCTGCGCTTGCGTTTTTTGTCAGTTCAGCGGCAACGCATCTCAACATGATGTAGTCCATCCCCTGGTGATGGCTGTCGTGCTTCAGGGCTTTCTCGCCCCAAAGCTGCCATTCGCGGCTTTCGTATAGAGCCAGGATGGCGTGGTCGTCTTGCCAGGTTTCCGAGTTCATCTCCTCCAGGTAGATGCGTCGGTTCACGCCGTCCCAGATGCCCAGCGAACCCTGTACCTCAAAGTCGAGGCTTCTTGGGCGAGGCAGGGTTGTGTCATGAGTGAGTGAGATGAGCGTTCCGCCCTGGGTTTCAATCTGCGTAGAGATGATGTCGCCCAGGGTGATGGGAGTAGTATCATCTTCTGACATGTGCTGGCGAAGTCCCACCGCCTTGGTGGCGAAGGATGTAAGCCAGGCGAGATGATCAGTTTTCCCGATGCCCAGAATCATGCAGAGCGGACCGAGTCCATGGGTAGGATAGATGTCGGCGTTGTGGTGCGAGTAGAAACGGCTTCTCCACACGCTTTCCGTACCTTTTCGTCCACCCAGTACCCCATTGTCATCGAGCAGCAGCTTGCGCAGGTCGTGGCGGTAACCACCTCTCATATAGATGATTTCTCCAAGTGCTCCTTCATCCACCATTCTTTTTACAGCAAGAATTTCTCGCATGAAAAGGGTGTTCTCCAGCGGAAAAACCTTTACTCCTTTCTGTTGGGCGATTTCCTGTAGCGGGGCATATTCATCCTGGCAGAGTCCGCCTTTGATTTCGAGAGCCACATGGCTGTTTCGCAGTATGCATTCCGTGGCGTGGGTGATGTGGAGGTGCCAGGGCGTGGTGATGAAAACCAGATTGGGCTGTTGCTCGTCGAGCATCATCTTGTAGGCTTCCTCGCCCTGATAGAAGGAAGCGCCCGGAGATTCCGAATCCCCGCAGCCGTTGATGTCGGCGATACCGACAATCTCAAAGTTTTCAATCGTGCGTAACAGCCGCAGCAATTGTTTGCCCCGATATCCGAATCCTATCAATGCAGTCTTTATATGTTTCATCAGATTTTTCCTTTAAATTATGATACGAGAGATGTTTTGCCATTCAGAATTTTATTTTGGGTCCGGCTCTGCAGCCATCATTGGCTGATTCTCTTCAGGCAAAACATACGGCTTGCTGAAGTGGAGTGGAGAAGAATTGGTTGCCGCCTCAATCTCGCCACGCAACCGTTCTTTCAATTTCGTGTTTCTGTTGCTCACAGTCAGATTTCTTACAGCATAGGCGAGGGCTTTGGGCTGACCGATGAGCACGCAGATTTTCTTGGCTCTCGTGATTCCGGTGTAGATGAGGTTGCGCTGAAGCATCACAAAATGAGTCATCAGGATAGGGATGACCACGATGGGATATTCTGAACCCTGACTCTTGTGGATGGTGGTGGCGTAGGCCAATGTCAACTCATCCAGCTCCGCTGCCTCGTATTCAGCTGAATGGTCCTCGAAACTCACGGAGATGGTGCGATCTTCCATATTCACCCTCTCTATGGTTCCGATGTCGCCATTGAATACATTCTTGTCGTAATTATTTCTGATCTGCATTACGCGGTCGCCCAGTTTGTAGGTGGTTCCGCCACGGCTAATTCCCAGGTTGGATGTGTTGAGTGCCTGCTGCAGCATCATGTTCAGATTGGCTGCACCTACCACGCTTCTCTGCATCGGGGTAAGCACCTGGATGTTACTCTGTGGCTGATTGTAAGCTTTTGGTAAACGATATTTTACAAGATTCACGATTTCCGTAGCCACTTGCTCCGGGTCTTCATTCTTGATAAAGAAGAAATCGGTCTGTTTGCCGTTGCTCGTGTCCGGATAATATCCCTGGTTGATGGCGTGGGCACTCATGATGATTCGGCTCGACTGCGCCTGTCGGAAGATGCGGGTGAGTCGGATGACCGGAATTTTCTCTGAGTCGATGATGTCGCGCAGCACGTTTCCGGCTCCCACACTCGGCAGCTGGTCAATGTCGCCCACCAGCACCAGGCGCATGTGCTCCGGAATCGCCTTCATCAGATTATACATCAGAATGATGCCTATCATCGAACACTCATCCACGATCAGCGCATCACCCTCCAGCGGGTTCTCTTCGTTGCGCTTGTATCCGTCCTGCGGATTAAACTCCAGCAGCCGGTGGATGGTTTTGGCTTCCATTGCCGTGGCCTCGCTCATTCGCTTGGAAGCTCTGCCCGTAGGAGCCGCCAGCAGAATTCTCATCCCTGCCGTTTTGTAAGCAGAAATGATACCTTGCGTCGTCGTGGTCTTTCCTGTTCCAGGGCCACCCGTCAGCACCATCACTTTAGAGCGTACTGCCTGCTCAATGGCGGCAATCTGCACCTCGTCGTATCTGATGCCTGAAGCCTTTTCTATTGCCTGGATATCGGCCTGCATATTGAAGAGGGTAGGACCCTGACCTTTCATCAACTCCAGCAGTTTCTTAGCCGTTCCACGTTCAGAATGATAGAAGGGAGGCAGATAGATGGCTTCGTTCTCACGGATGAGATTTTCTGATATGATCATTTCCGCTATGGCTTGTCTGATAGGCTCTTCATCGGCTTCGAGCAGTTTCTTTGCGGCTTCTATAAGCTGTTCTTCTACAGCATAAACGTGACCTTCGTTGGAGAGTTCATTTAGGGTGTAGCTGATTCCGCTCTTGCATCTTCTCAGATCGTTCTTCTCATAACCCATCTTGCTGGCTATTCCGTCGGCGGTCTTGAATCCAATGCCCCAGATGTCATCGGCAAGACGGTAGGGATTCTCCTTCACGTTGTCGATGCTTTCCTTGCCATACTGTCGGTAGATCTTGGCGGCGTAAGCAGTGCTCACGCCATACTGCTGCAGGAAGATCATCACGTTCTTGATGTCCTTCTGCTTCTCCCAGCTGTCTCGGATTTTCTCCACGCGTTTCTTGCCGATTCCGGCAACCTCGTAGAGTCGTTCGATGTCATCTTCTATTACCTCGATGGTTTCCGTTCCGAATCTCTCTACTATCAGATGTGCAAACTTCGGACCGATGCCTTTCACCAGTCCGCTGCCCAGGTATTTCTCGATTCCATACACGGTGGCAGGCATTACCTCTTCCCAGGTTTCGCAGGCAAACTGCTGTCCGTATCGCTTGTCCATCTTCCAGTCGCCATTGCACAGCAGTACCGCTCCCACTGGAACATCCAGCAGGTTTCCCACCAGGGTAACCAGGTCGGAATATCCCTTCACCTTGACTTTCATCACGGAATATCCATTCTCCTGATTCTGGTAGGTAATCCGTTCTACCACGCAGCGTATCTTGATCATACCTTCTTTAATATATTACCTTCTTCAATATATTATCTTTCGATGATGTGATTGATAACGATTCCTGCTATAGCCATTCCGAATGTAGCGGTGATGTGGCAGAGTGAGCCGTTGATCTGCGGTTTCGTAGATGTCCATTCGTCCTCTACGAGTCGCTGGTCGCTCATGTTCTGCATCGGCTTTTCCTCGCTGAACACGCACTGGAATTTGCGGCGAGGGAAGGTCTTGTTCTTCTTGAATTTCTTGCGCAGGGCTCTTGCCAGCGGATCGCCATCAACCTTCCAGAACTCAGCCTTCCTCACCATGAAAGGGTCGCGGCGGAGGGCTGCTCCCATCGAAGATACGAAGGTGATTTCCTTCGGAAGGGCAGTGGCACGCAGAATCAGGTCGGCCTTGTCCTTCAGCGAGTCTATGGCGTCGATGATGTAGTCGTATTCCTCCATGTGGAACTCTTCTGCAGTTTCTGCCTGGTAGATTTTCTGATAGGCCGTGATGTTGGCTTCAGGGTTGATTTCAAGCAGGCGGTCGCGCAGCGCATCTACCTTTACCTGTCCGATGGTGCGGCTTGTTGCCATCAGCTGGCGGTTGCAGTTGCTCATGCATATGCGGTCGCTATCCACGATGGTGATGTTGCGCACGCCGCTGCGCACCAATCCCTCTGCGCACCATGAACCCACGCCTCCGATTCCGAAGATGAGCACTCGTGCTTGCTGAATTTTTTCAAGATTATCTTTTCCCAGGAGCAGTTCTGTGCGTCGCTGCATTCCCTGCTCCATTGTTGTGATTTGATTTCCCATTCAATTATCTTTTTTATTATCTTTCAACTTTGCTTTGCGCAATTCAGGTGCAAAGATACAAATAATAATTCGAAAAGTAATCATCCGACTGTTTTTTTGTTTAGAAAAATCTTCCTATTCTTCCACAATCTGCATGATGCGCCTGATGTTTCTGTTGCAATGGTTGATGATGAGCGGAACACGTTCTACCACCACCATGGATGTGTCGAGGCCCAAAGCCTTAGGCTCGTCAATGCCTATCTTGCCGATAAGGGCATAGATGGTCATCAGCAGGTTCTGTTGACGGTTGTCGGAACTCTCCGGGTAATATACGCGGTGGATGATGATGAAGCGGAAATCGCCTGGAATTCCGTTTTTGCGGAGCGAAGGATAGGTGCTTCTCAAATCCACCTTCCTGCTGGCCACAAGGTCTTCTATCACTTGTCGCAGATAGAGGCTCACCCTGGGCTCAATGCGGAAACCTATGCGCATGGTTATACTGTAGAGGGTGTCGGGAACCAGGGTCTCGCAACTGTACTCCAGCGTGTCAGGAGTATCTGCAAATTCCAGATTGATAAGCCAGTAATGGTCAGCACGCTTGGGCTGCTTGTTGATGATGGAATAGAGCAGCTTGTCGTCCACCGCGCCTTCCTTGTTGGCGTGGTTCACATAAACCAGATTGGATGCGTACTTGGGGATGCTCTCGTCGGCCTTGATATCGGAGATAATCTGATAATAATCATCCAGCGGTTTGGTACTGATGTATTGATGGCGGATCTTGATGGCGCGAACCCATACATACATCATCAGGAACAGGATTCCGCCAATAAGCATCGTACACCATCCTCCTGCGAGGAATTTTGACAGGTTGGCGGCAAGGAAAATGCCCTCGATAACGCAATATGCGCCCATAAAGAGCAAGATGAAGATGCGCGCCACACCCTTGGTGCGCAGGTAGAAACCGAGCAGCAGGGTGGTCATCAGCATGGTGATGGTGATGGCGAGACCATAAGCTGCCTCCATGTGCGAGGAGTCGCGGAAGAGCAGGATGATGAGAACCACACCGATGTACATGGCGAGGTTGATTATCGGGATATAGAGCTGTCCCTTTACATGGGTAGGATGCTTGATTCGCATGCGTGGCCAGAAGTGCAGGTTCATGGCTTCGCTCAATATGGAGAAAGTGCCGCTGATAAGTGCCTGACTGGCAACGATTGCCGCCCCCGTGGCCATGATGATGGCAAAAATCAGCATGCTCTGGGGCATGATGGAAAAGAACGGATTCACGGAGGAGGCAGTCTGAATGTGGTTCAGCACCCATGCTCCCTGACCCAGATAGTTGAGGATGAGCATGGCCTTTACGAAAAGCCAGCTGATGGTGATGTTCTTTCTGCCACAATGTCCCAAGTCGGAGTAAAGTGCCTCAGCACCCGTGGTACAGAGGAACACGGCACCCAGAATCAGGAACCATTCTGGTGATTGCGCCAGCAGAACAATAGCGTAATAGGGATTGATGGCCTTCAGAATCATGGGGTAAGACGAGATGCTGAAAGCTCCCATCACGCCCAGCAGCAGGAACCATATCAGCATGAATACTCCGAACGACTTGCCAATACTCTCTGTGCCAAAGCGTTGCACAAAGAAGATGATGGTGATGATGCCCAGTGTGATGGGGATGACCGGCAGGTGGGGACTGATGCTTTCGAGTCCTTCGATGGCTGTGGTAACCGTGATGGCAGGGGTGATGATTCCATCTGCCAGCAAGGTGCTGGCGCCGATGATGGCCAATAAGTAAATCCACTTTCTTTTCATCTTGCGCAGCAGGGCGTAGAGGGCGAGAATGCCTCCTTCGCCATTGTTGTCGGCACGCAGCGCCACACATACGTATTTGATGGTGGTCTGCAGGGTGAGTGTCCAAATGATGCACGACAATGCGCCCAGGATGGTGTTCTCGTTGATGGTTTCGCCTGTATGGAGGATGGCCTTCATCACATAGAGTGGGGATGTACCGATGTCGCCAAACACAATGCCTAATGTGATGAGCAATCCCAGGAAGCCTACTCGATGATGGCAGGCTACTGAACTTTCTGAATTTTCTCTCATATAATCTTCTATAAATAATTAAAATGTTATCCTTTAGATTATTCAATTTGCGTGCAAAGGTATGAACATGAGAGGTAAGATAGGATTTGTTTAACAAGATTTATCGGATTTAACATATGTTGCAAGACATGTAAATGAAAAATCCCCACTAACTATCCGTGTCCTTCTCGGAATCGGAAAGTTAGTGGGGCTTATTAGATGAAGGTCATCACATTTTTTCGGGTGAACCTTTTGAAAACAATCCGTCAATATCGAGTTGTCTTATCAGTCGATGTCGATTACCTGGAAATGCTTGTTGAAGGTCAAATCCAACCCATTTGCCAATTCCACTTCGTATTCATTCTTGTTCATTTCAATCTTCTTTACCGCTTGCGCTGGATAATTCTCCTTCAGGTAGTTTCTGATGGCCTGCGGAATCAACAGAACTGGCACGATTCCCTGCTTGCAGTCTATCTCTGTAAGATTTCCCTTCTTATCAAATTCCAGCTTCGTGCCGTTCTGCAGAACCACATCATAGCTCTTGTTGATAATTCCCGATTCAATCGTTGCAAGCATCACCTTCTGATTGTTGAAATGGTTGCTGAGCAAGGTCTGAGCCTTTATCGGGAGTGCATTAATGGCGATAGGCTTGTCATTGCCCGCATTTGCTGCCATATTGCATGATAGCATGCAGCAAATGGCAATCATCAAAATTCTTAAAATTCTTTTCATAAGCCACAATATTAAAAGTTTATAATTTCTATTTGCGATGAATGTTTAAACATCCTATACTATATGTCCTATACTTTATGAATTAGACGCATACTATCCACAAAGGTTTAAGTAAAAACATTCTTCCTTGGAACCGTCCTCACAGCGGCGACTATTTTGTGTGGAGCTTTGCCGGTTTCATAATCTATATATTTTTGTTAACCCATAACAACATCAAGCACCATCATCAGCACGAAACCTATGG